>MDSV01151401.1_pt1 | contig 22667 bp, 28 predicted proteins | sample 810851 | NCBI WGS metagenome assembly MDSV01 (sample SAMN05326640, study PRJNA326480) | marine metagenome | isolation source: seawater | place: Atlantic Ocean: North East | collected 2012 | reverse complement strand
AGTACCTTCTTTTACATAATCTTGAAGATGAGGTAATTCAAACTTACCTTTTGTTAAATAGTTTATTCCCCACATTGGTTTTGTAGCAAAGCTAAATAAACTTGATAATGTCAGTTTAGGAGGAGAAGTAAATCCAGTCCTTAAATCTCTTTCACGATTTCCTCCGGTTATTGTATCTACTGTTAAAGCCATAACATCAAATTTAGCTGCTTTTGCCCTCTCTAAACAAGAATCATTTAAACCTCTGTCTTTGTGAAAATAAAATTGAAACATTTTTGGAGTGTCGATGAGAGAAGATATTTCCTCCACACTAACTGTAGCTAGTGCTGATACTCCAAACATAGTATTAAACTTTTGCGCAGCCCTACCAACAGCTCTTTCTCCATCATAATGGAAAAGTCTTTGTAATGCAGTCGGTGCACAATAAAAAGGAAGGTCAATTTTTTTTCCAAAAATTGTAGTGGATAAATCTACATTTTCAACGCCTCTTAATACGTTGGGAATTAAATCAACTTCATTAAATGATTCCGTATTTCTTTTATAAGTAATTTCATCATCGGCCGCACCATCAATATAATGAAAAATTGGCGATGGTAGTTTTTTCTTTGCCAGTTTTCTAAAATCCATAAAATTATGACAATCATTCAGATTCATAACTTTAATATTAAAACTTTTTTAGAAAATTAAACATGTAACTATTTGCTCCAGGGTTTTTTTCGCCTAGGCTTGCATTAGAGATGTGATTGTAAGAAAAACCCAATTCACTATTAGAAAATATATCGAAGGATAGCTGAACCTCGCTCTTGAATTCAATAATATGGCCTAAATCTTTACCATCTCCTTCGCCATATAAACCAGGGGTAAAACTAGGAACTACATTTAAACCGCCAAATTTGTACTGTGCCTGAACTCCAGTATAAACATAACTTGCGCTATCCGCTGTTATCATAAATCCCGTAACTGGGGAAATTGTGCCTAAAAAACTATCTCTAGTTAAATTTTCATTTTGATGTTGAAGTCCAAATAATGTTGATTTAGCTCCATCATCACTGAAATCAAACATGCCTGAATAAAAATTCCACTCATGTTCATTAAATGCATCCTTGGCATCATCTGCATTAGAAGAAAATACCAAAAAAAAAGACAGTAAAATAATATTAAACAATTTTTTCATTTTAAATTTTGATTTAATCTAATTTATAAATGCTTTTCTAACAATTAAAAGTCCACCAATTATAAATAAAATCAACGGAAATAACCAAAGAAAATAGGTTTTTTTATTAAATTCTGGTTCATATATTATCCATTCGCCATATTGTGATTTTAAAGTATCATATATTTCCTGTTCACTTTTTCCTTCTTTAATTTTTTTTCCAATTAATATTTTCATACTTTCTGCAAAATCAGATTGGGATTCATATACGGACTGTCCTTGACATATCAAACATCTTAGATTTTTAGATATTTTATCTACCTTTTTTTTTTCAAAATCAGCAAAAACATTTTGGTTAAAAAAAGTAAATAATAGTAAAAATATAATAATTAATTTTATGAATTTCATTTTATTAAATTTAGTATGTCGTTAAAGTTTTCATCGTTTATTGGCCCAATATATTTCTTAATAATTTTTTTTTCTAAATTATTAATTATAAAAGTTTCTGGTATTCCATATGCTCCCAATTCGATTGCAATTGTTCCATCTTTATCTATTAAAATTAATGAAAATGGATTTCCAAATTGATCAATAAACTTTTTTGCATTAGTAGGATCATCTTTATAATTAATTCCTACCATATTTAAGTTATTTTTTTGTCCAAGTTTTATAAGATATTTATGTTCATCTCTACAAGGTAAGCACCATGAGGACCAGATGTTTACAATTGTAAATTTGTTATCTAATAAGATATCACTAAATGAAACATTTTTTTGCGTATATAACTCTTTACTTGAAAAATTAACAATTTTTTTATTTGTTATTTCATTAGGAGTGTAAATATTAACTTTATTTAAACCCTTAAAAAAAACATAAAAAACAAAAAAAATAATTATTAAAATTATTAAATATATTAAGTTTCTTTTCATTTATTTCTTAACAAGCTTATAGATCCACCAAAAGCCAAAACTATAACTGATATCCAAATCCAAATCATTAAAGGTTTAAACTGATATCTCACATTAAAATAACCATCATTTTTTAATAAGTTAAAAACTAGAAAATTATCAGTATAAAAATTTGTTTTTATGTCAGCTTCACTTGTTGAAATAAAAGGCTGGTTATAAATTCTTATCTGTGGATTAAAGGTTATAATATTATTTCTTTTATCTGTAATTTCAAAAGTTCCTTCTATTGAATTGTAATTATTTTCTTTATACGTATTTATATTTTTAAACTTAATTGATTTGTCCATAAATTTAACTTCATCTCCTACTTTCATATTAATTGATAACTCTTTTGATAGAAGGCCATTAAGTAAAATACTTACAATCAGTACGCTAAATGCGAAATGCGAAATTTTTCGCGAGTAAGTAATGTTTTCTTTAAATGTATCTTTTAATGAATTAAAAAATAGAAAGAAGGAAGCTGTAACCAATAAAGTTGAAAATAAATATTTCACATTTGAAACCTTAATAATAAAATACGCAATTAGAATAGACAGTACTAAGATAATAAATTGTGAAAAATTTATTTTATTTGTTTTATCTTTTATCCATTTTAAATTTGGACCAACTGACATTATCATTAAAAAAATGATTAAAAATGGAATAATTAATTTATTATAAAACGGAGGTCCAACAGATATTTTGTGATTATATAAAACTTCTAAAAATATTGGATAAATTGTTCCTATAAGTACTACTGATAAAAAATACATCATAAACAAATTATTTACTAAAATTGCAGTATCTTTACTAAGCCAGAAGAATTTTTTTTCTATAAAGTTTTCTTTTTCTGAATAAATTAAAAAAATAATTATCGCTAAAATTATTAATGAAAATAAGAATAAAAGTATAAAAAGGCCTCTAGAGGGATCATTTGCAAAAGTATGGATTGAATTTAGTATTCCTGATCTAACCAAAAAAGTACCACACATACTAAGAGAAAAAGTGGCAATAGATAATATTATAGTCCATGATTTTAAAACCTGTCTTTTTTCCAGGATAATAATTGTATGTAATAAACCAGTTAAACAAAACCAAGGCATTAAAGAAACATTTTCTACCGGATCCCAAAACCAAAATCCACCCCAGCCAAGTTCATAATATGCCCAAATTGATCCCAACATTATTCCAAGAGTTAAAAAAATCCATGAACCAAATATCCATTTTTTTATATGTTTAGCCCAAATGGAATTTATATTTTTTGTTACTAATGCAGCCAATGAAGCTGAAAAAATTATGGAAGACCCAACATATCCAAGATAAAGAATTGGCGGATGGATCGCCAAAGCTGGGTCTTGTAATATTGGGTTAAGACCCAATCCTTCATTTGGTATTGGATATAAAATTAAAAATGGATTTGAAGTAATAATTATAAATAAGAAAAAACCTAAAATTATTATTTCTTGAAAAAAAATTGTTAATAATCTGTACTTATTTGAAAGATTTTTTGATTTAAATATAAATATTAAAATAAATAATGTTAGAACTAAAAGCCAAAGTAACAAACTTCCTTCATGGTTTCCCCATACTCCTGAAATTTTATAAAGCAATGGTTTTGTAGTGTGAGAGTGATTGTAAACAGTAATATTGCTAAAATCTGATTTTAAAAAAAGATAAATTAAACTTAAAAAACTTGTGATTACAAAAAAAAATTGCACTGTTAAAAGAGAAACAAAGTTTTTAAAAGTTCCAATCTTCTGATTATCTTGAATATAATAAAGTATGTGTATAATTAGAATAATAGATACGATCAGACCAAAAATTAGGGAGTATTGTCCAACCAGATTTGCCATTTAATTACTTTCCAAGGACTCTTTTACTTCGGGAGGCATATAATTTTCATCATGTTTTGCTAAAATTTTACTTGCTCTTAAAAAATTTCGATCTTTTAAATAACCTTCCGCCACAACGCCTTTTTCTTCAGAAAATAAATTTGGAACAGATCCTGAAAAACTCACTTGAATTTCATTTTTTAAATCGGTTATAACAAAATTAATTTCCTCTGAATTTGTTACTAAAGAATTTTTTTTAACCATACCACCTACTCTAATTTTTTTTGAAGTTAATTCAGGTAGATTTTTTATTTCCGTAGGTGAAATAAAATAAACAACGTTTTCTTCGAGAGATTTAAGTATTAGAAAAATAACTAAAATGGAAGTTAAAAAAACTAACGAAATAAATAAAACTCTTAACTTAACCTTTTTTCCATACATGAATCTTAAAGTTAAATTTTAGATATAGAAGTATAAGCTAAAATTTCTTTGTACGTTTGCTGTTTTTTTACAACTTTTATTTTTTCAGAAGACAAAGATTTAACTTTAGATTTAAATCTTTCTTCTTCTTTTACTAATTGCAATTTAATTATTGCATATAAAGTTGCAAAACCTATCAACGTGAAAATAAAAGCTGACCAAACATAAATTCCATAGCCATTCATTGAAATAATTTCGTAAATCATAATCTATCTAGTCCTTTATTCTTAATTTTTATCAGTTCTGTATTATATTTCATTAAAAATATCAAAAGAGAGAAAAGTGCAAATGCCGCAGTCATTATGCTTAAAGGTATAAGCATAGAAGGATGTATCGTTGATTTAGCCAATAAATTAATGGAGTCTGGTTGATGCAATGTAGACCACCAGTCAACTGAAAATTTTATGATTGGAATATTTATCAAGCCTAGTATTGCTATCAATGATGTTGCTAGAGTTACTTTTTTACTAAAAACTTTCCATGCAACGATATACATAAAATAAAATAAAGCTAATATTAACATTGAAGTTATTCTTGCATCCCAGGCCCACCATGTGCCCCATGTGGGTTGTCCCCAAATTGAACCGGTAACCAAAGCTATGATTGCAAATAAAAGACCTGAAGGTGCTAAGCTTTTAGAAATTAAGCCAAAATTTTTATTTTTAAAAATTAATAATCCAAATGATAGAACTCCTATCACGGAAAAAATTCCAATTGAAATCCATGCAGACGGAACATGAACATACATTATTCTAACTGAATCGCTTTGTTTATAATCTTCTGGAGACAATACTAAAGCTTCAAACAATCCTACTGCTAATACAATAATAAATAGAAATAATACGTACTTTTGTGATTTAAAAGTAAATTTTAATATTTTATTTAAATCATAATAATTAAACATATTGACGGCTTATATCATAAATATTTGTGATTAAAATTTTACAGATTGTCCATTCTGATCAAGAACGCTGAGGGAGATAAATAAGGGAAGTTTGCATCCTTGATCAGAATATGATCATTTATAAAATTATCTTATGTCTAAGTTTTGAGATAATTGTGTTTAAAAGTTGTCCTAATGCTTAATTTGAAGGCTTAAAATAGCTTGATCCTTTTCTTCCTGAAAAAATCTCATTAATTAAAGGATGCTTTATCGGTTCGTCAGAGTCATCAGTTAAAAGATTTTGTTCGGAAACGTATGCCTCGTAGGTTATCTCTTCGTTCTCGGCTAATAAATGATAAAAAGGTTGATCTTTCCTTGGTCTGACATTTTTTGGTATGGACTCGTACCATTCCTCTGAATTATTGAATTCAAAATCTACGTCATAAATAACACCCCTAAAATCAAAGTGTTTATGTTTTACTATGTCACCAATTGAAAATTTTGCTTTAAGAATGCTCACAACTGTAAATATGGATATTTGAAAAAAAAAATCAATAAAAAAAATATGAATGTTTGGTTAATCTGCTAATATGTCCTAGTGAATAAATCATTGATTAAATTCATTACAGACTTTGGTCCTTTGCTTATTTTCTTTGTCTTTTACTACAAAAGCGGCAAAGACCTAAGAATTGCTATTCCACCCTTTATAGTTGCAACAATTATCGCATTAGTAATCGTTTGGTTTTTAGAAAAAAAAGTTCCAATGGTACCACTACTAGGAGGAATACTTATTACTTTTTTTGGTGGTTTGACTATATATTTTAATAATCCAATATTCATTTACATAAAACCAACTATAATTAATATTTTATTTGGACTTGCATTACTTTTCGGAAAATACTTTACTAAAGAACCAATTCTTAAAAAAATCTTAGGAGGATCTATTAAATTATATGATGAAGGATGGAAAATTTTAAACACTAGATGGATGTATTTTTTCTTTGGATTGGCTTTATTAAATGAATTTGTTTGGAGAACTCAATCTGAGGAATTTTGGGTAAATTTCAAGGTGTGGGGAATTTTACCAATTACATTTGCTTTTACTGCTTTTCAAATAGGATTAATTAATAAGTATAAATTTAATGAATAGAAGACTAAAATTAGTAGTTAACAATACAATAAACGAACAAGATTCTAAATTTTTTTTTGAAAAAAATGAACTAAAAATAATTTTAGATTTATATGCCAATATGGTCTCCGAAGGTTCATGGAAAGATTATGGACTATCAATTTCTAGTAAACAAGTAGGTTTTAGTGTTTTTAAAAATTCCACAGAAAATGCTATGTACAAAATTTGTAAAAATTTCAAACCAAGTAATAATAATTTAAAATATTTAATTACAGATTCAAAAGGAAAGATTTATAAAAATTCTAATAATCTTGAGACATTATTAAAAAATACTAATTGGAAAAAATTATAAAAGAAACTACCTTCTTTGGCCAAATAATCTAAGTAACATTATAAATAGATTTATGAAATCTAGGTATAAAGTTAGGGCTCCCATTACAGCTTTTTTTCCTATTAATTCTCCGCTGTCAGAAGCAGCATACATATTTTTTATTTTTTGAGTGTCATAAGCAGTGAGACCAACAAAGATTAAAACTCCAATGACAGAAATTGCAAAGTACATCATTGAAGATTTTAAAAATATATTAACTATTGATGCAATTATAATTCCAATAAGACCCATAATTAAAAATGATCCAAGCTTAGTTAAATCTCTTTTCGTAGTATAGCCATAAATGCTCATAGCTCCAAAAGTAGCTGATGAAATAAAAAATACTCTCGTAACGCTTAAACCTGTATAAACAAGTAAAATTGAAGATAAAGAAAGACCCATTAGAGCCGCAAATATCCAAAATGTAGTTTGAGCTTTTGATGCACTCATTTTGTTAATTCCAAAACTCATGTAAAGAACTATTCCTAATGGTGCTAGCATTACTAGCCATTTAAGGCCTGACAAATAAATTGTATTTCCAAATTGTGTTAAAGCAACAATCGAGCCACTGGCATCCGTAACCACTGACATTTTGAATGTTAATAAAGCTATAATTCCTGTTAGCAAAACTCCTGTTGCCATATAGTTGTAAACTTTTAACATATAGGCTCTAAGGCCTTCATCCATTACAACCGTTTGCTTAGCTGTAGTAGCTTTATTTAAAATATTATCTCTATTAAATTCCATAAGGTCTATATAATAATTTTTTAGTTTATTTTCAAGAAGACAGAATATAAGTAACAATTAATTAATATTATGAATTACAAAAAGCTAGGAAATACAGACTTAGATGTAAGTACTATTTGCCTTGGTACTATGACTTGGGGAGAACAAAACACTAAAAATGAAGGTTTTCAGCAAATGGATTATGCTTTAGATCAAGGTATAAATTTTTTTGATACAGCTGAGTTGTATGCAATTCCTCCAAAAAAAGAAACTTATGGAAAAACAGAAGAGATTATAGGTGACTGGTTTAAAGATAGGAATAATAGATCTAAAGTTATTTTAGCAACAAAGATTTCTGGTCCAGGACTTAGCTGGATAAGAGGAGGGGGAAATCAATATGACAAAAAAAATTTAAATGAGGCAGTAAATGCAAGTCTGAAAAGACTTCAAACTGATTATATAGATTTATACCAATTGCATTGGCCAGAAAGAAAAAGTAATTACTTTGGAAGATTGGGCTATGAACATAAAGATGATAATGAATGGAACAATTTCGAAGATGTTTTAAGTGCTTTAAACGAAATAATTAAAGATGGCAAAATAAAATACATAGGACTTTCTAATGAAACTGCTTGGGGGCTATCAAAGTTTTTAGAAATTTCTAGTTCACACAATTTACCTAGAATGATGTCCGTCCAAAATCCATATAATCTTTTAAATCGAACTTACGAGATAGGTTTAGCAGAAACTTCTATAAGGGAAGATAGCGGACTTTTAGCATATTCTCCTCTAGCATCAGGAATTTTATCCGGTAAATATAGAAATGGTGCTTTGCCAGAGGGATCGAGAATGAAATTATTTGGTGATAGATTTCCAAGATATAAAACAAAAAATGCAGTTAACGCTGTAGAAGAATATTATAAAATATCAAAAAAATATAATATTAATTTAGCTCAAATGTCATTAAAGTTTTGTGAAATTCAACCATTTATGACTAGTGTAATTATTGGCGCAACAACTATGGAGCAGTTGAAAACAGATGTAGAAAGTGTAAATGTAAAATTAAGTGATGAAATTATTAAAGAAATTAATAAAATACAAAAAATATACACAAATCCATGTCCATAAATAAAAAAATTATTATAAAATTATTCTTATTATCTGTATTTTCTATTTCTTTTGCAAATGCTGAAGAGTTAAAAAAAATAGGAAAGTTCAAAGATTGGGAAGCAATAGTATTAATTAAAGAAAATGAAAAGGTTTGTTTTGCTAAATCAAAACCAGTATTACAGTCTCCAAAAAAAGTTGATAGGGAAGCTAGACTTTTTGTAAGCTTTAGACCAAGTAATAAAATTGTTGATGAAGTAAGCATTACTTCTGGATATGAATATAATAATCAAAATTCCATTATCGCAACTTCGGGAAAAGCAAAATATAAGTTTGATATAGCACAAGAAGGTTTTGCATGGATTGCTGATAATAAAGTTGAAAAAAAAATAATAAGAAAAATGAAAAAAGCTTCTAGAATTATGGTTACTGCTTATAATAAACAAGGATCTCAAACCATAGACCATTATTCATTAATGGGATTTACCAAAGCTTATAACGCTGCCAAGAAAAATTGCACATAAGTTAAATGAAATCAAAAAAGAAAATTGTACTTGCCTATTCTGGTGGGTTGGATACCTCAATAATTTTAAAATGGCTACAAGAAAATTACAACTCAGAGGTTATCGCTTACACTGCTGATATTGGTCAAGAAATCGATAAAAAAAAAATAATTAAAAACGCAAAAAAACTTGGTGTAAAAAAAATAATAATTAAGGACTTAAAAGATATTTTTGTAAGAGATTATGTTTACCCAATGATAAGAGGTCATGCTATTTACGAAGGTTTTTATTTGTTGGGAACTTCTATCGCAAGACCTTTAATTGCAAAAGATCAAATAAGAATTGCTAAAAAATTTAAAGCTTATGCAGTTTCTCATGGATCTACAGGCAAAGGAAATGATCAAGTAAGATTTGAGCTTGGATATAATTATTTTGGACCAAAAATAAAAATTATTGCCCCATGGAGAATATGGAAACTTAATTCAAGATCAGATCTCATCAAATATGCAAAAAAAAAATAAAATACCTATTCCTAAAGATAAAAAAGGTGCACCTCCATTCTCAGTAGATGATAATTTATTTCACACATCAACTGAAGGTAAATTACTTGAAAATCCAAAGAATTCCGCGCCTGAGTTTATATTTCAAAGAACTACTTCACCGGAAAAAGCTCCAAACAAGCCATCATATGTGACAATAGGATTTAAAAATGGCGATCCAATAAATATTAATGGTAAGAAATTAAAGCCTTCAAAACTTTTGGAGAAATTAAATTATATTGCCGGCAAAAATGGAATTGGAAGAGTTGATCTAGTTGAAAATAGATTTATTGGAATAAAGTCAAGAGGTGTTTATGAAACACCAGGAGGAACTTTGTTAATTAATGCCCATAGAGCAATTGAATCCGTGACTTTGGATAAAGAAACTATGCACAAAAAAGATGCAGTTATGCCTAAGTTTGCAGAACTCATTTACAATGGTTATTGGTACTCTAAAGCAAGATTTAAACTTCAAAAAATTGTTGATCTAAAAAGAAGTAAAGTTAACGGATCTGTTAAACTTAAACTATACAAAGGTAATATTATAATTGTATCTAGACAAACCAAGAGTACTGCTTATTCAATGAAAAAAGTTTCTTTTGAAGAAAATAAAACATTTAATAAGTCAAATGTTGAAAGATTTATAAATATTCATAAGAGAAAATTGAGACAAAAGTAGCTAATTATAAGCCACTGAACGACTTCATTGAGACAAATTGAAATATTGTCCTAGAAAAGTTCTTCGTTAAAATATAATCTTATGACAAATAAATATTTAATTTTCGGTGCAACCGGTTCCATTGGTTCCAATTTATCAGAACAATTAAAAGCTTCAGGACATGATATCCACCTAGTCGGAAGAAATGTGGATGAAGTTAAATTACTATCTGAAAAATTTAACTGTAGTTATACAATTGCAGACGTTTTGGAAGATGACTTTATTAATAAAGTAAAATCTGACGTAGAAGATGTTAAAGGAATTGCTTATTGCGTTGGATCCATTGATTTAAAACCTTTAAGAATGACTAAACAAGAAGATTTTAATAAGTGTATGAAACTAAACCTTTATTCAGCAATTGAAATAATAAAAGTATTTCAAGAAAGTTTAAAAAAAAATAAAGGATCAATAGTTTTATTTTCAACAGTTGCTGCTCAAAGAGGTTTTACTAATCATTCTATAATAGCTTCTACAAAAGCTGCTGTTGAAGGTTTGACTGTAAGTTTGGCTGCAGAATTCGCTCCAAATATTAGAGTGAACTGCGTTGCCCCAAGTTTAACAAAATCAAAAATTGCTCAACCAATGCTGAAAAATGCAGCTGTAGCTGAAGGAATAGCAAAAGCTCATCCATTAAAAAGATTGGGTGAAGGAAAAGATTCAGCATCCTTAGCAAAATTTCTAATTACAGATGATAGTTCTTGGATCACAGGACAGATTATTGCGGTTGATGGTGGTCGGTCTAAACTTTCATAAAGTGAAGAAATATTTTATATTATTTTTTTTTTTAATAATTGGAACTAAATGTTTTGCAGAAAGTTATACCTTTACCAAAATAACAAATTTGGATATCCCGTGGGGCTCATCTTTTATTAATAGCACGGAATTAATTGTTACCGAAAAATCTGGAAAAATAAAAATCGTTAATATTAATACAAAACAAACATCTGAGGTTAAACATAATCTGAATTTTTTAGAACATGGTCAGGGTGGTTTATTAGATATTTTATATCATAATAGTTATGTATTTATTTCCTATACTGAAAATAGAGGTAATTGGAAAACAAGCACTTCAATTGCTAAAGCAAAATTAGATAAAAAAAAATTATTTTTTAAGAATATTTTTCAAGCAAATCCGCCTATAGATTCTGGTTATCATTTTGGATCAAGACTTTCTATTAAAGATAACTATTTATTTGCCTCTGCGGGTGAAAGAGGCAAAGGAATGATAGCTCAAGATGCCTCTAAACATCCTGGAAGTATTATTAGGATTCATCTAGATGGAAGTATTCCAAAAGATAATCCAAAGTTTAAAGGAAAGCCTGATTGGTTACCTGAAATTTATCAGATTGGCATAAGAAATCCTCAGGGATTAGCTGTGTCTCCATTTAATGGAAAAGTTTATATGAGCAATCATGGCGCCAAAGGAGGTGACTGGTTTGGAGAGGCAAAAATAGGTGAAAACTATGGATGGAAAATACTTGGTTGGGGTGGAAAAAATTATTCAGGTTTGCCCATAGGACCTAAGTGGAAACCAGGTTTTACTAAGGCAATTCAATATTGGGTTCCTTCAATCGCAACAAGTGCAATAACAATTTATAAAGGCAAAGAATTTAATGAATGGAATGGACATGCTTTAATCACATCTCTTAAAGATCAATCCTTAAGAAAAATAATATTTGATGATTTAACCAATGTCCAAGAACAAATTATTTTCAAAGATAAAATTGGAAGATTAAGAGATATTCAAATCCATCCTGAAAGTGGAAAACTTTATTTTTTAAATCCAGAAGCGTTGTGGTTAATGGAAAAATTAAATTAGTTATAATTTAATAATTTCTTCAAAGAGTCTATTTCGCCAATTTTAAAAATTATTGCATCTTCTTCTTTATAGCCATATTTTTTTGCATTTTCTTTAAATCTTTCTCTAGGTTCCATAATAGGCTCTAACGATAAAACGAAAGTACCCCAATGCATCCCGATAACCTTTTTGCTTTTTAAATCTCTAGCTATACTAAGGGCTTCCTCCGGATTAGTATGATAAGTCGACTTATCTTTATACGGCATAATAGGATAAAAATTGTATGCGCCAATATTGATGAGTGTTAAATCAATTGGACCGTATTTTTCACCAAGTTCTCTATAAATGTTTCCTACGCCAGTATCACATGCAAATAAAATTTTTTTTTTTTTATATTCAATTAGAAAGTTTCCCCATAATGTTTTGTTAGTATCAGTGAGACTTCTTTTTGACCAATGAACTGCGGGCAATAAGGTAACTTTTAAATTTTCATTAATTATAATTTGATCATACCAGTCCATCTCATTGACATCTCTATATCCATTTCTTGTAAAATATTTACCAAGTTTCAATGGAAGCATAACTTTTGCTTTTTTATTAGGAAATCTTTTAATTGTTCTCATATCTTGATGATCATAATGATTATGGGTTAACAAAAATAAATCAGGTTTAGGGATTTCATTTAAAGTTAGCGCAGGTTCAGTAAATCTTTTGGGACCAAAGATCAAAGGACCAGCATTTTTAGAGAAAACTGGATCTGTAATAATAGTTATATCACCTAACTTAATTAAGAAAGTAGCATGACCAATCCAAGCAATGTAATCATCATCTTTAAATTTATTTAGATCAGATAAAACTTTATTTTTTTCAACAACATGATCATTTGGAACTGTCATATCGAGTTTTTTTTTCTCTTCATTAAAAATTTTGAAAGACCATTTAAAATTAGAGTTTCTTTCTGGAGATCCCTCCGGGTTTCTAAAAGAGCCATCCGGTAAATGATGATAGGGCTTGTTTTCCATAGTAAATACTGTCGAATTATAAAGAAAAAATACTATAAAAAAAATTGTTAACTTTGACACTAATAGTTTTTATTACACTAATTGATTTTATTTATGAGATCTTTTGAAGCAGTCTATTGTATTTTTTAATAAACAAGCAATTGTCATTGGTCCTACTCCACCTGGAACAGGTGTTAAAGCTTTAGCAACTTTAGAAACTTCATCAAAAGCAACATCTCCAACAATGCCTTTTTCAGTTTTATTTATTCCAACATCAATCACTATGGCATCTTTTTTTACCCAATCACCTTTAACGAGACTTGGTATGCCCACTGCAGCTACAATTATGTCAGCTTCCATACACTCTGCCTTAAGATCTTTTGTTTTTGAATGAGTAATTGTTACTGTACAATTTTCTTTCAAAAGAAGTTGTGTCATTGGCTTTCCATTTAAATTTGATCTTCCAATAACAACTGCTTTTTTGCCAGTAAGGTTTTTTTCATATTTTTTAATCAACAAGTAGCAGCCAAGTGGTGTGCAAGGAACCGTGCTTTCATAACCAGATGATAAATTTCCAACATTGATGGGATGAAAACCATCTACATCTTTAGCTGGAGAAATTTTCTCTATAACTTTTTTTTTATCAATGTGATTTGGTAATGGCAATTGAACCAAAATTCCAGATACATTATCATCTTTATTTAGTTCATTTATTTTATCTAGTATTATTTTTTCTTCAACATCACTAGGGTATTTTATAACATCAGACTTTAAACCAACTTCAACTGCTGCTTTTTCTTTCATTTTTACATAAATTTGACTTGGTGCTAAATCACCTATCAATATTACAGACAATCCTGGGACTTTATTTTTTTCTTTTTTAAGTAGAGATACTTCTTTTTTTAACTCTTCCCTAATATCTGCTGCAGTTTTTTTTCCATCGATTAAGATCATTTTTAATTAAAAATAATTGGTGCTAAATAAAGCTTCATACACATTTCTATGAACCATATCAACAAAAGAAGAATGATCGGAGATATATCAAATGCTCCAAGGTTGGGCAAAAAACCTCTAATCTTATTTAAAATAGGATCTGTTAATTTATAAGTAAATTCCAAAATAGAATAAACAAATCTATTTGAAGTATTTAATACATTAAAAGCAATGAGCCAACTTATAATTACATTGGCAATTACTACATAAGAATAAATTTTTAATATTTGTAAAGATAAATAAAATATTGCTATCATTTTTTTTCCACATAAATAGATTGGCTAGGAAATGCAAATGAGGCTCCATTTTTTTCAACAATTTGTTTTATTTGAATTGCAAGTCTTTCTTTAACCGCTAACCACTCATCCCAATCATCTGTTTTGGTAAAACATCGTATATACATATCAATAGAACTTTCAGCAAAACTATCCACTCTAACCGCATAGCCAAGTTCAGGTTTATAATCTTCATTTTTTTTTATATAATTTTCTATTTCATCTCTAACATTTTTGAGTTGTTCAACTGTACTGTTGTATTGTAAATTTATTGTCCAACTAATAATCCAATTTGTTGTTTGACTAATATTAATAACTGCATTTTCAGCAAATTGAAAATTAGGTATAATTGCAATAGATTTATCAAATTTTCTAATAACTGTTGATCTGAATCCTATTTTTTCTACAATGCCCTCTATTATATTTTCAACTAATATCCAATCTCCAATCTTGAATCTTTTCTCTACTAAAACCAATATTCCTGAAATTAAATTTTTAAATAAATCTTGAGCACCCAATGCAACGGCTACACCAAATAATCCAAGTCCTGCTATTATTGGACCAATTTTTATTCCCCATAGTTCAAGTACTGCGGCCGCACCTAAAATTACTATTAAAATTTTTAAAGATTTAATTATCCAACCAATTAATTCCCTTGTTAAAATTTTGTTTAATCCAGTTAAAATATATGAAATTGGCTCAATAATTTGATGCATAATCCAAAAAATGAAAATAGTTATTAAAGTTCTATTAATTGTGTCAACAATTTCTCTACTTTCATCCGAAAATGTCATGTAATAACTTGCAATAAAAAAACCTATTACGATTGGTAAAAACCTTGCTGGACCTTCCATTGCTAAAACGAAAGTATCGTCAAGTTTATTAGTGGTTTTTTTTGCTAAACTTTCTAATCTTTTTATAATTACTTTGCTTATTATGCCTCTAAAAATTAAAAAAATTAAAAATATGCCTAGTCCAATTAATATCTGAAATATATCTACTCCGAGAATTCCTTTATTCCAAACCGATATAAACAATAATTTAAAATTATTAATTAGTTCCATATTCAAATTTTATATAACAAAAATTCTTCTTCACCAGGGCTAAATAAAAATATTTTTTTCCATTTAACTTCATTAAGAATTGAGGAAGTTTTTTCCCCAATGCACATTAAGTTAGTATTCATACAACAGTCAACTAATTCATATTTTTTGATAATATTAAGCAAGCTTTTTGCGCTATTTTGAGAATAAACATAAACTATATCTGGCATAGATGATTTTAGTTCTTTCATAAAATTTGGGTCAAATTTTTCATTTGGTAAAACCTTGTAATTTATTAATCTTTTAATTGAATAGCCTTCAGATATTAAATCCTTATCTAAATTAGAAGAAATTGTCTCACCACTCACATAGAGTAATTTTCCTTTTTTTTTATCAAAGTTTTGTAAAATAATTTCTTTTAAATTATTTACATTTCCATCTGCTGAAAAAACATTTTGAAAACCAATATTTCTTGCTGATTTTTCAGTAGCTGATCCTACAGAAAAACAATAAATATTCTTATCAATATTTTTACAATTTAAATTTTTTACTGCATTTGAACTTGTGAATATTATGCCGTCATAGTCTGAATGATTTATTTCATCATAATTTACTTTATCAATTTTTATTACTGGTAAATGAGATATTTTATGTCCTGATAATTGAAGCTTTAAAATTAATTCCTGGGAATCTTCTATTGGTCTTGTTAACAAAATATGCATTTTTTTATCTCTTATAAGATCCTTTAGATTGTTCTTTTAATTTCTCTCCCACTTCACGTCCTAATTCTTGCGCAAAATCAATTTTTTTAGATTTTTTTAAGTAAAATCTTTTTTTGCCATCAACTGAAAAAAGTTCTACTGACAATATAATTTTATCATCTTTTATGGAGGAACTCACTCCAATAGGAGTATCACAATCACCTTCAAGAATTTTAAGTACTTCTCTTTCTGCAACAACACACAAGTGAGTATCTTTATGATTAATCATTTTTAATAAATTTATTACTTCTAAATCATTTTTTTTACATTGTATTGCTATAACCCCTTGGCCTGCACTTGGAATAATTTCCTCAGTTGAAAATTCTTCAGTAATTTCATCATTAAGATTCAAAGAAACAATGCCTGCTTTAGATAAAATTATTGCATCATAATGACCTTCCTTTAATTTTCTTATTCTTGTATCAACATTTCCTCTTATTAATTTAAAATTTAAATCCCCTCTCTTATTTTTAAGCTGATATTCTCTTCTATAAGACGATGTTCCAACCGTAGAATGAGGTTTTAATTTTTTAAAAGGTATGTTGTTATTGCTTATTAGAATTTCATTCACATAATTTCTTTTTAAGTAACAATCTGTAATTAGTCCGATGGTTTCTAATGATGGCATATCTTTTAAAGCATGAACCGCTATATCAATTTTATTTTCCAAAAGTTCTGATTCTATATTCTTAGAAAACAATCCTTTTCCACCTATATCTGACAATCGATCTTTTTGATTTATGTCCCCAGTAGTAGTTATTGATCTAATTTCTATTTTAAGTGAACAATGCCTCATTAGTTCTGCCTTCACTCTTTCGGCATAAACTAATGCTAATTTGCTTCCCCTGGAGCCAATTATCAATTTTTTTTTTTTCATAAATATTATTTATATTTCATAGTTATAGTTTAATTGTATTAATTAAAAAAAATTTTTTTATGTCAAAAAAGCCAATAATTCTTGGAATTGAGTCAAGCTGTGATGAGACTGCTGCTGCTGTAATTCAAGATAATGAAAATGGAGTGCCAAAAATATTATCAAATGTTGTGTCTAGTCAATTTGATATTCATAAGGAATTTGGGGGCGTAGTTCCAGAATTAGCGGCAAGGGCACATATTGAAAAAATAGATTTAATTGTAAATGAAGCATTAAAAAAAAGTAAAGTTAATTTAGAAGAAATAGATGCTGTTGCGGCTACAGCTGGACCAGGTTTAGTCGTTTGCCTAACTGTTGGATTAAATTTTGGAAAAGCATTTGCAATGTCTTTGGATAAACCATTTATAGGAGTGAATCATCTTGAAGGTCACGCTTTAAGTCCAATGCTAAACTCAAAATTAAGTTATCCATATTTACTTTTATTAATATCTGGAGGTCACACTCAATATTTGAGTGTTAATGGATTGGGCAAATATAAAAGATTAGGAACGACAATAGATGACGCATTAGGTGAAGCTTTTGATAAAACTGGAAAACTTTTGGGTATTGAATTTCCTGGAGGTCCTAAAATCGAAAAATTAGCCAAAAAAGGAAACTCAAGTAAATATAATTTACCAAAGCCAATAATTAACAAGGGTGGTTGTAATTTATCATTTGCTGGTTTAAAGACTGCAATTTTAAGAGCTTCAAAAAATATTAAATCTGAGCAAGACAAATATGATTTAGCAGCATCTTTTCAAAATACAATTGAAGAAATTCTTTATGAAAAAACAAAAATTGCTTTTAAAGAATTTTCAAAAGACTCTAATAAAAATCAAAAGGTATTTGTCATAGCTGGAGGTGTTGCTTCAAATAAAGGAATAAGAAAAAAATTAATACAATTAAGCAAAGAAAATAAATTTAAATATATTTTTCCAGATATAAATCTATGCAGTGATAATGCTGCTATGATTGCAATGGTAGGTTTGGAAAAGTTTAAATTGAACTTATTCGATAATTTTGACATAGGGGCCAAACCTAGATGGGCTTTAGATCAAAATGCATTATTTTTGAAAGGCGCAGGTGTAAAATTATAGTGAATTACTGGTTATTAAAATCTGAACCTAATGTTTGGTCGATCGATCAACAAAAAAAAGTTGGAGACTCAGGTGTCGTTTGGGATGGAGTTAGAAACTATCAGGCTGCAAATAATTTAAAAAAAATGAAAAAGGGGGATCTTTGTTTTTTTTACCACTCAAATATAGGAAAAGAAATTGTAGGCATCGTAAAAGTAAAAAAAAGTTATTTTATTGATCCAACTGACAAAACAAAAAGATTTGTTGCAGTAAAAGTTGTTTATAAAAAAAAATTTAAAAATCCAATTTCTCTTCAAAACATCAAAAAAGATGTCTCTCTTAAGGATTTACCATTGATTAAACAGAGCAGATTGTCAGTAATGCCTATAGATACTAAATGCTGGAAAATTATTTTGAAGATGGGTAATATCTCATAAAAATAAATCTCATGGCTAAAAGAAAAAAAAAGATAAAAAAGAAAAAAACAAAGAAAAATAAAAGAAAAATCTTTAAAAGAAAAAGAAATATTTCTAAAAAAAATAAAAATGGTGAGTTAATATATAAAACTAAAAGTGAGTGGATAAAAAGAGCTATGATTAATAAATCCGCTTATGAAAAAAAGTATTCTTCTTCATTAAAAGATAACGATGGATTTTGGAAAAAAGAAGGAAAAAGAATTACTTGGATAAAACCTTATACAAAAATTAAAGATGTAAAGTATAGTAAGTCAGACGTTCACATAAAATGGTTTTATGATGGTACTTTAAATGCTTCGGCAAACTGCATTGATAGACATCTAAAAAAAAATAAAGACAAGACTGCAATTATTTGGGTTGGCGACGATCCAAAAGTCCAAAAAAAAATTTCATACAAACAATTACATCAAGAAGTTTCAAAAGCTGCAAACGGTTTAAAAGAATTGGGAGTTAAAAAAGGTGATAGGGTAACAATTTATTTAACAATGATTCCTGAGCTAGCTTATACAATGCTAGCATGCGCAAGAATTGGCGCAATACATTCAATTATTTTTGGTGGATTTTCTCCTGATAGCATTTCAGGTAGAATTAATGATTGTAAATCAGATTACGTAGTAACTGCAGATGAAGGTTTGAGAGGAGGAAAAATAATTCCTCTTAAATCTATTACAGATGAAGCCTTGGTTAATTGTCCAAATGTAAAAAAATGCATTGTTGTAAAAAGAACTGGAAATAGAATTAATTGGGATGAAAGAAGAGATGTTTGGTTTCATGAAATGACAAAAAAAGTTTCCTCTATTTGTGAACCAGAGGAAATGAATGCTGAAGATCCATTATTTATTTTATATACGTCTGGATCAACTGGAAAACCAAAAGGGGTTCTACATACAACGGGTGGATATATGGTTTATGCATCAATGACACATCAATATATTTTTAACTACAAACCAAAAGATATTTATTGGTGCACAGCAGACATTGGATGGATAACTGGTCACAGCTATATAATTTATGGTCCATTATCAAATGGAGCTACAACCATTATGTTTGAAGGAATTCCAACTTATCCCGATACTTCTAGATGGTGGCAAATTGTAGATAAATACAAAGTAAATATTTTTTACACTGCCCCGACTGCAATAAGAGCGCTAATGAGAGAAGGAGAAGGACCTGTTAAAAAAACTTCTAGGAAGACTCTTAAATTATTGGGCACTGTTGGTGAACCGATCAATCCTGAAGCTTGGCAATGGTATTACAAAGTTGTTGGAGATTCTAAATGTCCAATCGTAGATACTTGGTGGCAAACAGAAACAGGTGGAATTTTAATAAGTCCACAGACAGGTGCGATTGATTTAAAACCAGGTTCAGCTACAAAACCATTTTATGGAATTAAGCCAGTAATAGTTGATAAGAGTGGAAACGTTTTGAAAGGAGAAGCTCAAGGCAGATTATGCATTGCTCAATCTTGGCCGGGCCAAATGAGAACCGTCTACGGAGACCACAATAGATTTATAGAGACATATTTTTCGCAGTTCGACGGAAAATATTTTACAGGCGATGGATGTAGAAGAGACAAAGATGGATATTATTGGATAACAGGTAGAGTAGATGATGTCATTATTGTATCAGGTCATAATTTAGGAACCGCCGAAATTGAAAGTGCTTTTGTGGCACATTCAAAAGTTGCTGAAGCAGCCGTAGTTGGTTATCCACATGATATTAAAGGAAATGGTTTGTATTGTTATGTGACTTTAAACGTTGGAGAAGAACCAGACGGGGACTTAGAAAGAGAATTAAAACTTTGGGTCAGAAAACAAATTGGACCGATAGCAACACCTGATTTTATCCAATTTTCTCCTGGTCTACCTAAAACTAGATCAGGAAAAATTATGAGAAGAATTTTAAGAAAAATTGCTGCAAATGAACATGAGCAGCTTGGTGATACAACTACTCTTGCTGATCCAAGTGTAGTTAAGAGTTTAGTTGAAAATAGAAAAAATTCCTAGATATTAATTAATTGCGCAAATTCTTTTTTTATATTATCCCATTTTAGAATCATTGAATTTAGGACAATCTTTTTATCTAAAGTTTTTAATTCTTCAGCAATTGGAGACCACTCATACAATGCAATAGAGCTTTCATTAAATGGAATTGTTTCATAGTATTTTTCCCAATTAATTTTTTCATATCTTTCATTAAATGTTTTTTTTGCGTTTTCGAATATATCAATTGGCATCTCATTTTTTTTTTCTTCTTCAATTATTTTAAGATATATTTCTTTAGCTTTTTCTATGTCGTGAAGATTTCTTAAATTTTTCAAATATGATATAGTGTAAAAACATAAATCTTGAAGTGAGACCGCGTATATGTTCCATTTTGCTTTATTAATTGAACCTAAATAAACCTCATCCTCAAACATCAAAACATATTTTGCTCCCATTCGAGTTTTTAAATAGCCATAAAGTGTTTCTTGACTAACCCATGCACATCTTTTTTGGATAAAATCCTTAAGATCTTCATAATTATTAATTTTTTTTTGAGGTCTGAAATATTTCAAAAATGGTTTAAAATATTCAATCAAATACTCTAATTTCAAGTCTTTCAATCTGAGCTTGTATTTTATACCCATAAAATTTGCTATATTTTAATTATTTCAAGTAAATTCAACATTTTTAGTACTTTCAATATATTTTCAAATATGTATGGTACCTTTTTTTAACCTATAGGGAGGGAAAAAAATGTCAAACAAAGAAAAGCACTGGGAAAAAACTAAAGGACTAATGGTAGTTACATTGGTTATTTGGTTTATTTTCGGTTATCTGATCTTCATGTTTGGTTCAGACTTGAATAATGCCAGTTTTCTTGGATATCCATTAGCGTATTACATGTGTGCGCAGGGATCTATTGTAGCCTTTGTTGTATTAATATTTTGGTTTGCAAATAGACAAGAGAAAATTGACGAAGAGTTTGGCTTCCAAGAACGTGGGGAGGATGATTAATGTTTAAAGGAAAATTTGTAGACAATTTACCTAAAATCTATGGAGCATACACTGGTGGTTTCTTAGTATTCATCATTTTGATGGCTATTGCGGAACAAGCAGGAATGACTGCAAAGACAATAGGTATTTTGTTTGTGGCTTTTACAGTTTGTATTTATGCATTTATTGGATATTTATCAAGAACTGTACAAGTCGATGCGTACTATGTTGCTGGAAGGCAAGTTCCAACGGTATTTAACGGAATGGCAACTGCTGCGGACTGGATGTCTGGAGCGTCATTCGTTGCAATGGCAGGTGGAATTTACTTCGGTGGTTATACATATATGGCATTCTTGGTCGGATGGACCGGAGGATACGTATTAGTATCATCATTATTAGCACCATACTTAAGAAAATTTGGATGTTATACTGTACCAGATTTCATTGGAACTAGATATGGCGGAAACTTCGCAAGATTTTGTGCCGTAGTAGTTCTTACTTTGGCTTCTTTTACTTATGTAACAGCTCAAATTAACGCAACGGGAACTATTGCTTCTAGAGCGCTTGGTATTCCATTTGAATTAGGAGTCTGGGTTGGATTAGTAAGTATATTATTATGTTCGATGCTAGGTGGTATGAGAGCGGTTACTTGGACACAAGTTGCTCAATACATAGTATTGATTGTTGCATACTTAATTCCAATTTTCTGGATGAGTAATAAAAATGGTTTTGGATTCTTTCCGCATTTAATGTTAGCGGATGAAGTAGCAAGACTAGGTGAACTTGAGGCTCAATTTGGTTTAGTTAAAAACGCTGCTGCTGACGTAAAAGCGATGGGCGTACCAGGTGGATTGAAGTCCATAGCTTTATCACACTCAGGCGTGCCTGAAGGTGGAATGGCTGCGTGGAAATTTATTTCATTAGCACTATGTATGATGGTAGGAACAGCTTCTTTACCTCATATTT
>MDSV01152717.1_pt1 | contig 22672 bp, 22 predicted proteins | sample 810851 | NCBI WGS metagenome assembly MDSV01 (sample SAMN05326640, study PRJNA326480) | marine metagenome | isolation source: seawater | place: Atlantic Ocean: North East | collected 2012 | reverse complement strand
GAATTAATAGAATATTTTATACAATTTGTGGATCTACTGCAGTAGAAACAGCAATTAAAATAGCTATTGCATACCATAGAGCAAAAGGTGACTCAAAAAGATTTAGATTTGTAGGTCGCGAGAGAGGTTATCACGGAATGAATATAGGAGCGACTACAGTTGGAGGAATGATAAATAATATAAAAACTTTTGCTAGTGTTTTAATGCCTGGAGTTCAACATATGAGACATACACATTTACCTGAACATAAATTTGTTAAAGGTCAACCTGATACTGGCGTTGAGATGGCCGAAGATTTAGAGAGAATAGCTATGAATTTTGGTGGAGAAAATATTGCAGCTTGTATAGTTGAACCTATTGCAGGATCAACAGGTACTTTAGTTCCGCCAAAAGGTTACTTAAAAAGAATCAGAGAAATATGTGATAAGCACGGAATTCTATTAATTTTCGACGAGGTTATAACTGGTTGGGGTAGAACAGGTTCTGCATTTGCTTCACAAGAATTTGGAGTAACACCTGACATGATAACAATGGCTAAAGCTACTACAAACGGAGTTATTCCAATGGGAGTTGTAGCAGTAAAAGAGGAAATGTATGACGCTGTATTAGACTCTTCTAAAAATCCAGAAGGTACACCCGAACTATTTCATGGCTATACTTACTCAGGAATACCTGCAGCTGTCGCAGCAGGTTTAGCTGTTCAAGATATATTTGATAAAGAGGATATATTTAATAAAGCAAAAAAAATGTCACCATATTTTCAAGATGGATTACATTCATTAAAAGATTTGAAAGAAGTCGTAAGTATTAGAGGTTACGGAATGATGGGTGGAATTGAAATGAAAATGAAAGATAAACCTGGAAAATCTGGCTTTCAAACATTTAAACATTGCTACGATGCAGGCGTTAACTTTAAAAATACAGGAGATACTTTAATTATCGCTCCACAATTTATTTGTGAAAAAAAACACATCGATGAAATTATTGATAAATTAAGAACAGGTATTTCTAGCTATTCAAAGTCATAAATGATCATTGGAGTTCCAAAAGAGATTAAACTTCAAGAGCACAGAATTGGGTTAACACCTGAAAGTGTTAAAGCCCTAACAGATAGAAATCATGAAGTATTAGTAGAAAACAATGGGGGATTCGAAGCTGGATTTACTAATGAAGATTATCTTAAAGCAGGTGCAAAGATTATCAAAACACCAGAAGAAATTTTTAAAAAAGCAGAACTAATTGTCAAAGTTAAAGAGCCTCAAATGAACGAAGTCAAAATGATAAGAGAGGGTCAAATAATCTATACCTATCTTCATTTAGCGGCTGCTAAAGAGTTAACTCTAGGTTTAATAAAAACAAAATCAATTTGTATAGCCTATGAAACAGTTACGGATGATAGTGGTCGTTTACCATTATTAGCCCCAATGAGTGCAGTAGCAGGTAGAATGTCAGTTCAAGCAGGCGCGCACGCTTTAGAAAAAAACCAAAAAGGCAGAGGTTTATTAATAGGAGGTGCGCCAGGAGTGGATCCAGCTAATGTTGTTATTCTGGGAGGTGGTGTTGTAGGAGAAAACGCTGCAATAATCGCGACAGGCATGAGAGGAAATGTTTATATAGTCGATAAATCAAAAAAAAGATTAGAAGAACTCCATAAACAATTTGGAGATAAAATTATTCCAACAGAGAGTGGAAAAACAGATTTAAAAAAATTGATTTCTGAATGTGATTTATTAGTAGGAGGAGTATTAATTCCTGGGGCAGAGGCACCTAAATTAGTAACAAAAGAAATGATCAAAACTATGAAAAGGGGATCAGTAATTGTTGATGTCGCAATTGATCAAGGAGGATGTGTGGAAACAAGTAAACCAACTACTCATGCAAATCCAACATATTTGGTGGATGATGTCGTTCATTATTGTGTTGCTAATATGCCTGGTGGGGTGCCAAGAACATCCACAATGGCACTTAATAAAGCTACATTACCTCTTTTATTAAAATTAGCTGATCAAGGTTATAAAAAAACTCTTAAGGAAAATAAAAATTATTTGGCAGGTTTAAATGTTTATAGAGGAAACATAACTTTTAAAGGCGTTTCAGACGCATTTGATTTAAAATATACACCTGCATCTGATTTACTAAAAAATTAGAATGGGATCATTGCCACACGAAGCAAAAGTGGTTGTAATAGGAGGCGGAATTGCAGGCTGTTCCACCGCTTATCATTTAGCTGACAATGGTTGGAATACAGTATTAATTGAACGAGATGTACTAACATCAGGAACCACATGGCATGCCGCCGGAATGGTTACCCAATTAGGAACAACTCCGCAAATTACTAAAATAAGAAAAAATTCTGTTAAATTTTATAATGATCTAAAAAAAATTACTGGTCTTGATACGAGTTTTAAACAAACTGGAACGATAAATATTGCCACAACAAAATCAAGACATCAAGAATTTATGAGACAAAAAACAATGTCTAAATTATTTAATTTAGATATTGATGTTATTGATAAAAACAAATTTAAAACTCTTTATCCAATCGCAAATAATAAGGATGTTTTAAGCGGTTTATACATCCCAGGGGATGGTCAAGCAGATCCTGAAATTCTAACTAAAAATATTTCAATTGCAGCCAAAAACAAGGGAGTAAAAATTATTGAAAAATGTAAATTAGAAAAAATTCTTAAGAGAGACAATCAGATTAGAGGAGTTAAAACTAATCTTGGAACTATTAACTGTGAGTATGTAGTTTTATGTGCTGGAATGTGGTCTAGGCAAATAGGAGAAGCCGCCGGAGTAAGTATACCACTATATCCTAATGAACACTTTTACATGATTACAGAAGATTATAAAAATTTACCAAGAGTTCTTCCAACTTTTAGAGACCCAGATACATATTTATATGCAAGAGAATATCATGGAAAAATGATGCTTGGTATTTTTGAACCTAATGCAAAAAACGCTTTTAAAAAAACTGGCAAAGTGCCTAATAATTTTTCTTTTGGCGAGTTTAAGGTAGATAAAAAATATATAAAAATGCTTCATCAATTAGCTGCAAAAAGAATGCCAGCAATTAAAAATCTTACTATTGAGAAATATTTTTCAGGTCCGGAGTCGTTTACCCCAGACAGTAATTTCCTTCTTGGTGAAACAGAGGAAATTAAAAATTTTTACGTTTGTTGTGGATTTAATAGTATTGGAATTGGATCTTCAGGTGGAGCAGGTAAAGCAATTGCAGAATGGATGATTAAAGGACACACCGATCAAGATTTATTTAGTTTAGATGTAAAAAGGTTTGAAAAATTTAATTCCTCACTAAAATTCATTAAAGAGAGAACCACAGAAACACTTGGAAATCTTTTTAAAATGCATTGGCCATATAAACAACTAGAAACCTCAAGAAATATTAAACTTTTGCCTTACCACAAAGAACTTAAAAAATTAGGCGCTTGTTTTGGACAAATGGCTGGTTATGAAAGACCAATGTGGTTCTCAAAAAAAAAAAAACCAACTTATAAATACAGTTATGGAATCCAAAACTGGTATCAGTCAGCTAGTAGCGAATGTAAAAACACAAGAACTAATTTAGGTTTTTTTGATTTAACGCCCTTTGTAAAATTCGACATAAGTGGTAAGCACGCACATGAACAACTTCAATATCTTTGTGCTAACAATATAAAAAACGTTGAAGGAAGAACTACCTATACCCAAATGCTTAATCCATCAGGTGGAATAGAAGCTGATTTGACAATAAGTTGTTTAAAAAAAGATTATTTCAGAGTGATTTGCCCTGCTTTAGCTAGAAGCCATAACAAATCTCATATTTTAAAAAACTTAACAAAAAAAATTAAATTTGATGACGTAACCGACAAATATTCATGTATAGGTTTATTTGGCCCGAATAGTAGAAAGTTTTTAACAGAACTGTTCGGTGATTACTTCTCAAAAGAAGATTTTCCATTTGCTAGAGGAAAATATTTAAGCGTTTCTAGCAACAAAGTTTGGTTTCAAAGATTATCTTTTGTAGGAGAGTTAGGTTGGGAGATTTATATACCGATTAAAAAAACAAAAAGTATTTTTAATAAAATTAAAAAATTAGGAAAAAAATATAAACTTTCATATTCAGGTATGCATACACTGGATATTCTTAGACTAGAAAAAAAATTTCTTCATTGGGGTCATGACATAACTTCAGAAAATAATCCATTTGAATCTGGATTGTCATTTGCAGTAAATTTCGAGAAAAAAGAAAACTTTATTGGCAGAAGAGCGCTAGAAAATATTAAAAATAAACCACTTAAAAAAAGATTAGAGCTTTTTTCTCTTAAAGAAAATTATAAACCAGGCAAACCTCTTCTTCTTCATGACGAACCAATTTTTAAAGATGATAAAATTATAGGCTATACTACTAGTTCAAACTTTTCTTTTTGCTATAAAAAAAATATTTGTTTAGCTTATGTAAATAAACCTATTAATGATTTAGATAATTGCTTTATAGAAGTTGAGGGAAAAAAGTACTCTTTACTTTTTGAAAAGACAGCCATTCACGACCCTAAATCAAAACTAATGAAAAGCTAAATCATTTTAGGTCATTTGTCTTTTAACAACCCATTTTGCTCCTTCGGCTTGTTTTAAATTAAGACCCATGTGCTTAAGTAGTGTCATGAGCACACAATTCAATTTTAAAAGTCACCAATCAGAATATAATATCCCGCAAAGTAGGGTAAAAGTGACTGACCTAATTTCTAGATTGAATGAAGAAAAAAAAATCGAAAAAAAAAGAAACTTAGCATTAGGTGTTGCGGCTGTTTCAGCGGTAACAGTTTTTGGAATAATTTTAACGATTTAACCTTTAAACCTCTTTTATTTAAGCACAATATACATCTAATTAACATTTAATAAGCTCTGAACCATTGATATAACAGTTCAATGAAAATTATTAAATGTAGAATCTGCAAAAGAAAAAAATTAAAAAAACTGTTTTCTTTAGGCAAGCTTTGTTTCACTGGTAAATTTCCCTCTGAAAATCAAACGATCAAGAAAGAACCTATTGATTTAGTTATTTGCACTAATTGTGAATTAGTACAACTTGGACACAACTTTGATCTTAAATATCTATATGGTCCTGATTATGGTTACAGAACTGGAATAAATAATACAATGTTAAATCATGTTAAAAGTGTTGTTTTATACTTATCAAAAAAAACCAAAATAAAAAAAAATGATCAAGTGCTTGATATCGCAAGTAATGATGGTTCATTATTAAATTTTTATGGAAATAAAACCAAAACATTTGGCATTGATCCAATTTTAGATAAATACAAAAACCTCTATAAAAATATTAATTTTACTGTTTCTGATTTTTTTTCAGCAAAAGAAATAAAAAAAAAAACTAAACAAAAATTCAAAATTATTACCGCATTATCTGTTTTTTATGATGCACTTGACCCAAATAAATTTATAAGAGATGTAAAAATTTTGTTAAAAGATGACGGTATTTTTTTACTTGAATTTGCTGACCTTGCTTCAATTATCAAAAACAAAATGTTCGATACTATTTGTCATGAACATTTAGAATATTATAGTAGTAAAGTTATAATTGATTTATGTAAAAAAAATAAATTGCGAGTGTTTGATATTAAAAGCAATGATATTAATGGTGCAAGTAAACAATATTATATATGTCATCAAAAATCTAAATATGAAGATAACAGTTATGTTATAAAAAAAATTATTAATGATGAAAAAAAACTAAATTTATCTAAGTACATTACTTACAAAAAATTCATAAAAGATATAAATCATCAAAGAAATAAATTAGTCAGTTTTTTAAAAAAAGAACGTAAGAAAGGTAAAAAAATTCATTGTTATGGTGCATCTACTAAAGGAAATGTTTTGCTTCAATACTATAATATCAAAAATAATTTGATAGATTTTGTTGCTGAAAGGAATAAAAATAAATATAGTTTATTTACTCCAGGTTCTAAAATTAAAATTATTTCAGAAGTATTATCAAGATTTTATAAACCACAGTATTATCTTGTTCTACCTTGGCATTTTAAAAAAGAAATTCTTGTAAGAGAAAAAGTTATAAGAAAAAAAGGAACTAAATTTATATTTCCACTTCCAAAGTTAAGTATAGTCTAATCTGCTACTAGTTTTTTAACTAAATATTCAAAATGACTCTGAAAGTAAAAATCATAACCTTTAGATCCATTTGGATAAACTAATGGGAATTCAGGAGCAGATTCTAAAAGTCTAGGCACCTTTAAAGCTTCAGCTATCGCGTATCCAAAAGAAAGATTTCCAATGAACAATTTAGAGTTTTTTATAATCGATGCTAGTTCAAGAAAATCTTTACTATCGTGATATTCTAAATAGTTGATTGATTTTTTTAAGTCGTTAAACTCATCTTCTAATCCTACGAAAACAATTTTTTCATAATTATTTAAAAAAGAATAATTGATATATTTATTTTGTCTCCTTAGACTTCTTAAAATTACAATATAATCTTTGAATTTATTGTGACTTTCCACGTCCAAATATTTTTTTGATAAATCTGGATGGGTACCTGTTAGATGAGAATACCATCTCACAGAGTCTATATTGAAGTTAATATTCAACTCTCTGAAAAAATTCAAGTCTATATCAATTTTATGATTATTAAAAATTTCAACGTTAAATAAATAGTTTTGACTTTTTAATAATGGTAAAAATTTTTTTATTGATTTTTCGGATAAGTAAACTTTTCCAAAAGGGTGATCACCTGAAACCGCATGATCAGGTATAAGTTTTTCTTTTTGGATATACAGTGAGCATTTTGAATTTTTCGACAATTCTTTGATTACAGGTAAACAATTTATTATATCCCCTAAATGCCCATAGTGTAAAAATGAGATTTCTTTTTTTGTTGATACGATATCTCTAAATTTATTAATTTTAGGTTCTGTATAATTTTTAAATAAATTTTCCTTAGTCTTTTTTTTATTGAAAAATATTTTTTTTATTATTTTTTTCACAATTTGGCAATTTAATAGCCTTCTTTTTCGACAAATTCTAAGTCAGCCTGCACCATATCTTTAACAAGTTTTTGAAAATCATATTTTGGTTTCCATTTTAGCTCACGTTTTGCTTTTCTACAATCTCCTAGAAGACTATCAACTTCTGTAGGTCGATAAAATTTTTTATCTACTTTAACAAATTTTCTATAATCCAAATCTACTAATTCAAAAGCTAATTTCGCAAAATCTCTGACAGTGTAATGTTTACCAGTGCTCACCACATAATCCTTCGGTTCTCTCTGATTTAACATTAACCACATAGCTTCAACATGGTCTTTAGCGTGACCCCAATCTCTTTTTGCATCCATATTCCCTAGTCTTAAATCTTTTTGTAATCCAAATTTTATTCTGGCGACTGAATGAGTTATTTTTCTTGTTACAAATTCAAAACCCCTGCGTGGCGATTCATGATTGAACAATATACCGCTGCAACAAAACAAATTATAAGCCTCTCTATAATTTCTAGTCAAATCAAATCCAGCAACTTTTGATATTCCATAAACTGAACGCGGGTAAAAAGGCGTTTTTTCAGTTTGTGGAATTTCTTGTACTTTTCCAAACATTTCTGATGTACCTGCAAAGTAGAATTTTGTTTTTGGAGAAAATTCTTTTATTGCAGAAAGAAGAAAATGTGTCCCGTTGATATTTGTATTAATTGTAGAAAATTCATCTTTAAAAGCATAATCAATATAACTTTGCGCTCCTAAATGATAAATTTCATCAGGTTTAATTTTTGTAATTATGTTTATTATGCTCGCGTAGCTTTCAAGGGAACCTGCGTGTATAGTTATTTTATCTAAAAAATTTCTTAATCTCCAAAATCGATGGGACTTATCTTCAGCTGCAACACGCCTGACCATTCCATGAACTGAATAACCTTTTTTTAATAAAAATTCTGAAAGATAAGAACCGTCCTGACCAGTTATACCAGTAATAAGTGCTTTTTTTTTCATAATTTTCTATAATTTTTATAAAGTTTATTTATAAATACTTACATCTTGATTTACACTATTAAAAAAAAATTACAATTTCTATTTAAGAAGTTCTTTTATGGGCTATTCAAATTATTATATAAAGAAATTAGTGAATTTGAGTCAGCAAATACAAATTTAAATACAGAGGTCAAACAGTCAAGACTTGGAAATAATTTATCTTACAAAGTATATTTTGTAAAAAAATCAAGAATTTATACCGATACAATAAATGACACGGCTATAATTTCAAATAATAAAGTGATTGAAGGTCCTTCATTTCAAATTAGAGATTTTAAATTTGAAAATATAAAAAGCAATATTGTTTTAACTAAGGGCACCCCAAGACTAAAAAAGAAATTTAAAGGTAATTTAGCCTCTTTATTAACTGGTGGTGCAGGAAATAATAATTATTGGCATTGGCTGTTTGATGTTTTGCCAAGAATAAAGATTATAAGTAATACTTTTGATATTAACAATATTGATTATTTTTTATTACCAAACACAAAAAAAAGTTTTCAAGAAGAGTCTTTAAATTTAATGAATATTCCAAAAAAAAAAAGATTATCTAGCATTATATTCAGACACTTGGAATTTGATCAGATAATTTCTACAGAACATCCTTATGTAATTAATAATGATGCTTCTAACGAAATTCAAAATTTACCTCATTGGATTATTGAATGGTTAAGAGAAACATTTCTAAATGATTTTGATTTTAAAGATAGTAGTTTCCCCAAAAAAATTTATATTGATAGAAGTGATGCAAGCCCAAACATAAAAAAATTTAGACGAATAATCAACGAAACAGAAGTTGAGAAAGAAATTAAAAAAGAAGGTTATGAAAGTATAATCTTAAGCAATTTAACTTTACAAGACCAAATTAAATATTTTTATAACGCAAAAAATATCGTAGGTTTACATGGCGCAGGCTTTGCAAATTTAGTCTTTAGTCAGCCTGATTCTAAAGTGCTTGAGCTCATGCCATCTCACGCTGGAGATGTAATTAAAAATTTAGCTATAAAGTGTAATCTGAACTATAATTGTATATCTGTTGTTCCAGAAAAATTTAACTTAAATAATCAATTAGGACACATTAGAATAAGTATCGAAGAATTAAGGAAATATCTATAATCCTAATTATCAATAAACGATTATAAATCTCTTTTATTTTTTTTAAAAAAAGGATAAGTACTAAACATGGATGAGCTAAAAATTATTGTTTTATTAATTTCCGCAGGTATTCTTTTCAGATATGCTTTAATCTTTACAGGCCAGTTATGGGCAAAATCTCATGCACAAACAATCACTTTTATGGTACTTCCTATTATTACTTATGTAATAACAAATACTATTTCTAACAATATAGCCTTGTCATTAGGAATGATTGGAGCGTTATCAATAGTAAGATTTAGACATCCTGTAAAAAGTCCATTAGAGCTTGTAATTTATTTTGCATTAATTACAGTTGGAATCGCAACTAGTGTAAGAACCAAATGGGCAATACAACTTATATTAGCTACAGTTGTAATTATCTTAACTGTAAAATTATTTCAAATACTATCAAAAAAATTTGGTAAATCATTTTACAATATGTCTTTTAACGAAGGTGTATCGACAAACACAATTGAAATAACCTCAAAGAACAAAATTGAAAAAATAGAAAAAAGTGAATTTTTGATTAGCTCATTTAGCGACAATACAGAGAAAAAAATTATTTATAGATTAAATTTTGAAAATAAAAAAGATTTGCAAGTTTTTAAGGATGGTCTCAACGAAAGCGAATTAGAAAAGATAAATATCATTTATAATTAAGTTGATGAAAAAGAGTTTAATCCTTACAATTTTTTTTTCTTTATTTTTTAACTTTATAAACGCAAAAGAAAACATTCTAGATAAAAAATTTAGAGGCTGTATAGGGAAAGTTAGCGACAATTTTATTTACAACAGTAAAGAAATTTTAATTGATTCTATAGAAGTTGATACCAAGGACTATAGAAAATGGACAATTAATGGAGTTAAAATTTTAACAAGTAGATATAGGTATGTTGAAGAAAGATTTAAGAGGAGATTTAGTGCTAAAGTTTCAGTTAATTATAAAGACGGCACTAAATGTATATTTGATGCAAGAATAAGACACAGCGGTGACGAAAAAGATCATATAAGTTTGCTAGGTAACTCTATTACTCAGAGTTTAGACATTCATCTTCAAAATGGAAATATTAGGGGAATAACTAAGTTTAAATTATTAAGACCAAAAGTAAGAGGAGTATTAGAAGATGAAATTTTTTTAACTCAAATTCTAAGAAACCTGAATTATCTTGCACCTCGAACTTTGAAAATAGATGCTAGGGTAAATAACTTAACAACCACAATGTTATTTCAAGAAAAAGCAGCTAAGGAAATGTTAGAATTTAATAACAGAAGAGAGGGACCAATTTTTGAGGGTGACGAAAGATTTTTCTTTAAAAGAGTAGAAAAAATTAAAGATAATCAATTAAGCAATTGGTCATTAGGCATTGTGGACTTAATGAACCAAAACGCCAACCATATGCTGGCTAAGCAAGTTAATTCTGAAATAGTCTCTAAAAGCCAAGGACATAAATTAATGTCCTTAAATTCAACATCTAAAATAAATTTAATTTATTTATATTTTGCAAATCGATTTAGAGACTCAATCAATAAATTTAATTATATGGAATATGATTTAGATAATAATTTGTTAGCATTATTTGATAGTCAAAAAACATTAAGATTAGATGAATACAATCTTTTAATTGAAGCAGTTAATGGACATCATGGCTTAGCAGTAAATAATAGAAAATTTTTCTGGAATTCAATTGAAAATTATTTTGAGCCGATAAACTATGACTCTAATGCAAATATTTCACTAGACATACCACCAGGTCGAGTAAGATTACCAATAAGTGATCAATTTTTATACTCTTTTCCATCTCTTAAAAATAAATTGAAAAATTTAGATGTTAAATCTTTAAAGAATAAATTAGTACTGTCAGGTCTTCAAATTAATAAAAACGATATACGGAATAAAATTCAAAAAATAATTAAAAATATAAACCAATTGGAAAAAAACTATAGAAGTCTGGATAAAAAAATAATCGAGCATAACAAGTTTAAAACAATTGAAAAAATACCCAATAACTTTTATGAAAATATAAAAAAATCAAATATTGATATAGCTTTGATCAAATATAATCCTGATCAAAAAGAATTTAATAAATGCAAGAATTACCTTGAAAATTGTGAGTTTTTAAATATTTCAAATGAAACATTATCTCTTTTACTTGAGGGAGATCTGAGTGAAGGGAAAAAATCATTTCAATTTTTAGGAGATAAATTAAATTTTAATAAATTTTCTAACAATAATTTTGAAAATTCCATAGTTTATGAGGGAACTAAAATCTTATTTGATGAAGGAGTCGAAATTAAGATAGATGAATTAAATAACAATATTGAAATAAAACAAAAAATTTCTCAATCAAAGATACTTTTTTTAAATGGTAAATTAAGCAATAAAAATATAATTTATTTAGGAGCGACAAATGTTTCAAAAAATTATTCTTCAACAGACATTAATGGATTAACAGGATGTTTAACATTTTCAAATTTAATTTTAGATAAAGTGAATATTGAAGCTAATGGTTCGAGCTGTGAAGACACTATTAATTTAATAAATGTTTCAGGAAATTTAAATAATATTAATATTCAAAATTCTTACAGCGACGCTTTAGATGTAGATTTTTCTAAAATCAAAATTAACAACATAAATGTTTTAAATGCAGGAAATGATTGTGTAGATTTTTCTTATGGATCTTATTATTTAACTAGTCTTAAAATGCAAAATTGTGGAGATAAATCTTTATCAATTGGAGAAAATTCATTTGTTCAATTAGATTATATCACTGCAAGTGAGTCAATTATAGGTATTGCTTCAAAAGATAGTTCATTGACATTATTAAAAGAAGCATCTTTTCAAGACTTAGAAACATGCCTATCAGCATACAATAAAAAACAAGAATTTGATGGGTCTATAATTAAAGTAAATAAGCTTATTTGTAATAATTTTAAAAATAAAATGAGCTCAGACAAAAGATCTCTTATCTTTGAAAATAATATAATTCAAAAAAACTAATGAGTTTTAGAATTGAAGACAAACTTTTTATTCGACCAGAAAATTTACTTCAATTTTACTCTTTTCTTAATAAACATTTTGTAAAAAAATTACATGAACCAAGAGTAATCAAAAGTTTGTATTTTGATAATTTAAAATTGGAGATGTATAAAGACTCAATCGAGGGATCAGTTCCAAGAAAAAAAATAAGAATAAGAGAGTATCCAAATTCAAAAGATGATAAATACTACTTTGAGATTAAAACTTCATCAGTTGAGGGAAGATTTAAAACCCGAGAAGTAATCGATGAAAACAAAAATAATTTTATAAAAAAATTTGGTTATTTAGATAAAAATTATGGAACGTGTTTGCCCAATTTTTATGTTTCATACAATAGAGAGTATTACTTATTTAATGACGTAAGGATATCTATTGATACAGGTATAAACTATACAAACTTTTTAACCAGTAAAACTTATAAAGACAACAAAGCTATAATAGAATTAAAAACATCAATTAATAAAGACTCAGATGATTTAGCTAAAATGTTTCCTTTTCAAAAAATTAGATTTTCTAAATATTGTTTTGCTGTAGATAACTTAAATTAGTAATTTAACATTAGATTAGTCTGATGAAAATGAAAAAATAAGATCTTCTTTAAAAGGGTTATTTGAACAATCCAATCCTTTTATCGGAAAGTTTAAAACGTATTCTTTTTCTTTATTTATGTTGTATTTTTTATTTAGTAATGTCATTTCAATTATAACTGGAAGTCCAGTTGGTAATTTATCAAAATGATTGTTTCCATGTATATGTATGATATCAAATTTGCTTTGAAGTTTTTTTACAGAGCTTAAAAATGTTTCTTCTCGTTTATCTAACCAATGAAATTCAAATATAAGCATTTCTATTCTTTCAGAATAACTTAGAATTTGGTCGATTACCTCATACTCACTGCCTTCGATATCACTTTTTAAAACAACTTTATTTTCTTTTGGAATTCTTGAAAAAACTTTATCAATATCTGCATCTATTTTATCTTTGACCGGATAAGCAATTTTTTCTTTAAAAAAATTCACATTTTTTATTTTAAAAAAATTTAGGTAATTTTTAAGGTATTTTAATCTATCGGAAACCGATTTATATGGAGTTCTTAACGTTAGAAATCTTCTTAAATATTTAATCAACTCTTTGATGTAAGGCATACTACTTACCGAAAAGTCATACATATAAATTTTTACATCATCATTTTTTTTTATATAATCTAATTCAAACGTCCAATCCGGTCCAAGACCAAAAGTAATTAGTGTATTACAGTTCTCAACTATTGAAGAATCTACAACATACCCACCGTCATGGTTTCTTCCTAATCTGACTAGTTTGGAATTTTTAATTGGTTTAAGAAAATTATACTTTTTGTGAATAATATTAGACATTTTAAAAATCTTCTATCATAAATGTTTAAATTTACAATCGTAAGTATGTAAGTTATTAGTTATAAAATACTATTATTTATTAACTGAAAAATAAATGGCGAGGTAGCTCAGTTGGTTAGAGCACAGGACTCATAAGCCTGGGGTCGGCGGTTCGAATCCGCCCCTCGCTACCAATTTATTATGAAAAATCTTTCAATGTTTTGCTTAACTTTAAATCCTGATCACGAAAAATTAATTAAAAATCTTTCATATATACCGGTCGGGCTTGGAGAAAAAATTTTTTCTAAAGAATGCTTTTCAGATAAAACAGGTTTGAATATATCACAAAAAAACTCATATTACGGTGAATATACTTTTCACTACTGGATTTGGAAAAATTACTTAAATAATATTAAAACAAATTGGATTGGTTTTTGCCAGTATAGGAAATTTTTTGTAAAAGAAAATCTGAAAGATAACAATCAAAGCTTTGATATTTTTAAACAATCATTAATTAGAGAAATTGAAAATGAGTATAATAAATATGATTGTATTTTAGGCACTAAATTTTCAGTTTCAAATTATAAAATTTCTAAGATTATTAAAAATCACCTTTTGGTTTTTTTAAAAGACCCTAAATTAATTTTTAGTAAAAAAAAAAGAAATTTAAAATTACATTTTGACTTATTCCATGGAAAAGGAAATTTAGCTTTAGCAATTGAACTACTTGATCATAAACACAAGATTGAATTTAAAAACTATATGAATGAAAATACTGAATTTAACCCTCATAACATGTTTATTTGCAAAAAAGAGATATTAAAAGATTATTATGAAGTAATTTTCCCTTGGCTAGAAAAATGCGAAACAATATTTGGCTTCGATAATTTGGGCGAATATGGAAAAAAAAGAATTTATGGATTTTTAGCTGAGAGATTTTTATCTTATTGGTTTAATAAAAATTATAAAATAAAAGAATTAAATATAATAGGAAATGATTTATCGAATTATAAAGATTTATAAGTTTTACAAAAATCTTTGAACATTATTAATTTGCTATCTTTTCTTGAGATAGTTAAATTTTTTTTAGGCCATTTAATATTGAGTTTTTTATCAAATAAATTAATACCACTTTCAAACTTAGGTTTGTAATAATTTGTTAACTTATAATAAATAACATTATATTTATCATAACTATAATATGCATGAGCAAATCCTTCAGGGATATAGAGACTTAGACAATTTTTGTCGGATAAAATTATTTTGAAAGTTTTCCCAAAAGTTTTAGATTTTTTTCTTAAGTCAATTACATAATCAAGAATTTTACCTTTTAATACACTTACAAATTTAGCTTGTTGAAATTTATATTGAAAATGAAAACCTCTGAGTGCGTTAGCTTTTGAAGTTGTGCAATATTCAAAGACAAATTTTTTGTTTAGTATTTTTTTATTAAAAGTCTCCCTAAGGCTACCTCTGGAATCAATGTTATTTTTTTGTTTAATTATTAGTAAATCTTTTATTTTAGTCTTAATAATCTTCATTTTTTTAATAATTTTTTTAATTTATTTAAATTCATATCCATTTTTAAAGGAAGTTCTCCTTTAGATTTTTTACTTTTTATATTTTTCACACTTTTTTTCGCAAATTTAAAAATAGTTTGACTTTTTCCTCCTATATTTATGATGCCTCTGAATGGTATTGTTTTAATAAGTAATTCTGCAAATTGTTCATGAAAAATAAAATTTGATTTTACATTTGAGAAAGCAAATTTATGAGTAAATGGTTTTTCAGTCATACAAGCTCTTACAATTAGTGAGTTTTTGTACATTTGAACAGCACTCTCTGCACCGAGTTTTGACCAACCATAATTATTCCAAGGTAGCAAATAATCTTCTTCCCTATAATCTCCCTTTTTTCCTGGATAAACATAACTAGTTGATAAATGAATTATCTTTACTTTATTTTTACTACAAATTTTAACAAGATTTGCTGTTCCAATAATATTTAAATCTATACTTTTACCAATCATTTTTTGATGGATACTCATTGGTCTTGATAAACCTGCTAAATGTAAAATTATGTTTGGTTTATATTTTTTAAAGTTACTTTGAATTGATCTTGTAGAAAGGATATCTAATTGTTTTTTATTTCTAAAAATGAAATTATATTTGCTTTTTACCTTTTTCAATTCTTGTGCAAATCTTCCATCTCCACCTGTAACAATTATTGTTAACATTTATTTAAACCAGTTTTTTAAGATAGTTTGAATACAAACAATTTCCATAAAAGCTTATTGCTTTTTTTACCTCATTCTTTTTTATCCAATTATTATTCAAAGCAATTTCCTCCAAACAAGCTATTTTTAAACCTTGTCTGTTTTCTAAAGCTGAAACGAAAGAGGAAGTTTTATAAAAATCATCTATCGATCCAGTATCAAGCCAAGCCCCACCTCTGCCTAAAAATTCTGCAGTTATTCTATTAGTTTTTTTATATTTATTTAATAGATCAACTATTTCAAGTTCATTCCTTTTTGATGGCTTAAGAGATTTACTATATCTTATTACATTATTATCAAAAAAATAAAGACCAGTAACAGCTAAATTAGACACAAATTTTTTTGGTTTTTCTTTTAATGATAAAATTTTATTATTCTTATTTATTTTAGCAACTCCATAGAGTTCTGGTTTATTTACTGGGTGAACTAAAACTTTACAACCTTTGTTTAATTTCATGCAATTTTTCAATTTGGCAGTTAAGCTCTGACCATAAAAAAAATTATCACCTAATATGAGAGCTACTTTATCATTACCAATAAACTTATCTCCTATAATAAATGCATCAGGTAAACCTTTTGGTTTTAGTTGTTCAATGTAACTAATTTTAATTCCAAATCTATTTCCATCTGATAATATTTTTTTAAATTGATTTGTTTGACCTTTGTTTACAACTATCAAAATATTTTTTATTCCTGCTAGCATCAAAATAGATAAAGGATAATAAATTAGAGGTTTATCATAAATTGGTAAAAGTTGTTTATTGATAACCTTTGTCAAAGGACTCATTCTTGTACCTAGACCACCCGCCAGTATAATTCCTTTTTTTATCATTTATTTAAACCTAATCTTTTAAAAAACTTCTTTTTTGAAAATTGATTAAAAAATTTATAGTTATTGATATACCAATCGAGAGTATCTGCTAATCCAGATTTAAAATTTTTTTTAGGAGACCATTTTAATTTTTTTTTGATTTTTTTACTATCTAAGGCATATCGAAAATCATGACCCGGGCGATCTTTTACAAATTTTATTTTCACATTTTTTCCAATTTTAAATTTTTTTTCTTTCGCAATTTTTAATAAAATTTTGGTTAAATTAAGATTATTAATATTATTATTTGTTCCAATATTGTAGCTATGGCCAGTATAACCCTTTTTTAATATGGCTAACAGACCACTGCAATGATCTTCAACATAAATCCACTCTCTTGAGTTTTTACCTCTTCCATAAATCGGAAGAGGACGATTATTGATTATATTAAATATAAGTGTTGGTATTAATTTTTCAGGAAATTGTCCTGGTCCAAAATTATTACAACAATTAGATATGACAGCATCCAATTGATATGTTCTTACATAAGATTTAATTAAATGATCAGAACTTGCTTTACTTGCTGAGTATGGAGAACTTGGTTTATAAGAGCTATTCTCGTTTGATCTGACTCCTTTTTTTAAGTCACCATAAACTTCATCTGTAGATATATGAACAAGTCTTAAATTTTTCTTATATTTACTTTTATAGGTTCGTAACTGCTCCAGGATATTAAATGTTCCAAGTATATTAGAGTGAATAAAATCTTTTGGATTTTCTATTGATCTGTCAACATGTGTTTCAGCAGCAAGATTAAAAATTGCGATTGGCTTATATCTTTCTATTATTTTAAATATTTTATTACTATTAATGTCTAATTTATAAAATCGATAATTTTTGTTTTTATTATTTTTTAATAAATAAGATCCGTTTGAGTATTTGTTTTTATCAATATTGATAACAAAGTATTTTTTAATAAGAAGAAAATTTACTAAGTTACTTCCAATAAAGCCATTACCACCGGTTACAATTATTTTTTTCATAAATTTTAACTTTGAGAGACATTTATATATAATGTAATAAGATAGATGTTTATTTAAATCAATAATTTAAAATACTTATGAGTTACGATAAAATTACAGTTGTTATTAATACTTTTAAAAGTGAAGATAAAATACACCAATGTTTAAATTCAATAGCTTCAAAAGTGAATATACTCATTGTCGAAAATTCTAAGAACATCTCATTAAAAAAAGAATTGGAAAAAAAATATGAAAATTTAAAATGCATTTTAGCCGGGCAAAACCTTGGATATGCTAAGGGTAATAATTTAGGGTTATCAAAAGTCAAAACTAAATACGCTTTAGTTTTAAATCCTGATGCTGTTCTTGAAAAAGATACCTTGGAGAGATTTTTGCAAACAGCAAATAGATTTCCAGATTTTTCTATAATTGGACCTGCCAAACAAGACGAATACAAAAGAGATGATCTTAATCAAGGACAGGAAGAGGTTTTCCAGGCCAAATCATTAAAAGGTTTTGCAATGTTTTTAAATATCGATCAGTTTTCAGAAATTGGTTTTTTTGACGATAATTTTTTTATTTATCTCGAAGAAATTGATTTATGCAAAAGACTGATTAATAAAAACAAAAAAATCTATTTAGATAAGAAAGTAATCATTCATCATATTGGAGGGAGTTCACACAATAAAGAGATAAACTTCGAGATGGAATTATCTAGAAACTGGCACTGGATGTGGTCAACTTTTTATTTTAATAAAAAACACTACGGCTATTTATTTGCATTACTATCTGTCACTAAAAAATTTTTTTCTTCGATTTTCAAAATTGCTTTATACACTTTGTTATTTAAAAGAGATAAAAAAAAAATTTACATGCAACGTTTTTCAGGAATATTTAATTCTATCATTGGAAATAAGTCATGGTATAGACCAAAAATAAAAAATAATTGATAAAACTAAAGTTTTATATATAAAAACTTTTAATGTCGTTTATTAAAAAAAAAGTTTTTGTTACAGGTGTTGCAGGTTTTCTAGGTTCACATCTAGCAGAAAAATTAGTTAATTTAGGTCACGAGGTCATAGGAATTGATAATATGTTAGGTGGCTATGAAGACAATGTTCCAAAAAATATAGAATTTCATAAAGGGGATTGTTGTGATTTTGAAAAAGTACAATCAATCATGAAAGGAGTTGATGTAGTTTATCATTGTGCAGCCACAGCTCACGAGGGTCTATCTGTATTTTCACCTTTTGAAATAACAAAAAATAATTACCTTGCATCTGTGGCAATATTTTCTGCGGCTGTTAACCAAAAAGTAAAACGAATAATATTTTGTTCATCAATGGCGAGGTATGGCGGTCAAAAAACACCTTTTACTGAGAATATGAAACCAGCTCCAGTTGATCCATATGCAATTTCAAAAGTTGCTTCAGAAGAAGTATTAAAAAATTTGTGTGACTTAAATAATATTGAATGGGTGATTGCTGTTCCTCATAATATAATTGGCCCTCGACAAAAGTACGATGATCCATTTAGGAATGTAGTCTCAATAATGATAAATAGAATGATGCAAGGTAAAGCACCAGTGATCTATGGTGATGGTAAACAAACTAGATGTTTTTCTTATATAGATGACTGTTTAAGTTGTTTAATACCAATGTTAGATCAAAAAAGTCTCAACAAACAAACAATCAATATTGGTCCAGATGAGGAATTTGTTACAATTAATAAGATCGCTGAAATTTGCTCTAATCTAACGGGAGTGAATTTACAGCCAATATATAAAAAAGATAGACCGCAAGAAGTTAAGCATGCTACTTGCTCAGCAGATAAAGCAAGAACTCTTCTAAATTACAAAACAACAGTATCTTTACAAGAGGGTATTAAGAAGACATATGATTATATTAAAAAAAGAGGAACAAGACCTTTTGATTATAATATAAAAATTGAAATAGATAATGAACTCACACCTACAACATGGAAAAATAAGGAAATTTAGTGACCAGGAAATTCAACTAAGCTATTTACAATATAATTCTTTTTTTTTAAAAGTTTCTCTCCAGGTAAATCAAAAAGATTAATAACAAAAATAAACCCAGCTACTTTTCCTCCTGAAATTTCAACTATTTTTGCTGCTGCTTCTGCTGTACCACCAGTAGCTATTAAATCATCTATAATTAAAACTTTTTCTCCTGAATGAATTGAGTCTTTGTGCACTTCAATAGTCGCTTTTCCATACTCAAGTTCAAAATCTACTGAGTGAACTTCAGCAGGCAGTTTATTTTTTTTTCTTAAGAGTATAAATGGCTTTTCTAATTGATATGAGACAGTTGAAGCGAAAACAAAACCTCTAGACTCAATTGCAGCGATTTTATCAAATTCAATAGTTTTTGCTATTTCAACAATTTTATCATTTGTATATTTAAAGGCTTTAGCATCTTTTATGAGAGTTGTTATATCACGAAATAAAATTCCTCTTTTTGGATAATCAGGAATAGATCGAATATGTTTTTTTAAATCCATAATTTACTTCAAGTTCTAACAAAAAAGCTTTAATAATTAAATGATGAAAAAAAGAAAACTTGGGATAATTGGTGGTAGCGGTATTTATAAAATGGAAGGTTTTGAAAAAACTAAATGGAAGAAAATCGAAACTCCTTGGGGAAGTCCTTCAGATGAAATTCTGACTGCAAAAATTGAAAAAGAAGAAATTTGTTTTATTCCAAGGCACGCAAGAGGTCATAAAATTAATCCCACAAATATTAACTTTAGAGCAAATGTTGATGCGATGAAACAGTTAGGTGTAACAGACATTATATCTGTGTCTGCAGTTGGATCTTTAAAGGAAGATTTGGAACCAGGAAAATTTGTAATAGTCGACCAATTTATTGATAGAACTTTCGCAAGAGTAAAAACTTTTTTTGATGATGACATTGTAGCTCATGTATCGATGGCTAAACCTACAAGTTCTGGACTTTCCGATTGTTGCGAGTCGGCTCTTAAAAAATTAAATATAAAATACCAAAGAGGTGGAACATATATTGTTATGGAAGGACCTCAATTTTCAACATTAGCAGAATCAAGTTTATATAGAACTTGGGGTGCCGATGTAATTGGAATGACTAATATGCCCGAAGCAAAATTGGCAAGAGAAGCAGAAATTAGATACAGCACTGTTGCCATGGTTACCGATTATGACTGTTGGCATCCTGACCATGATGAGGTTGATGTAAATATGGTTATTCAAACATTAATGAAAAATGCAGCGAATGCACAAAACATGATTAAAGAAATCATCAAAACCTTTAAAAATTACTCTGTAGAAAAAGATCCCGCAAACGATTGTTTAGATGTAGCTATTATCACAGATCCTAAGCTTAGAACCAAAAAGACAATTAAAAAATTAAAAAATATCGCAGGAAGAGTTTTGATTAAAAATAAGTAACATTCAATGCCAACATATATAGTAAAATATTCAAATTTTTATTTATCTCAAAAACAAAAAAATTTAATAGCTTCTGATATTACCGCTACTCATAGCAAATTCACCAAAGCCAATTCTTTCTTTGCTCAAGTAATATTTCAAAAAAATGAAAAAAATTCACATTTTATAGGAGGCAAAATAGTTAGAACAAAAGAAATATTTTTAAATGGTCAAATAAGAGCTGGGCGAACCTCCCAAATAAAAAAAAAGCTAATCTTAGGCTTAAGAAAAATTTTGATTAAGAATACAAATTTGCGTAGTGATTTCATCTGGGTGTATTTAGAGGATCTATTACCTGAACAGATGATTGAGTACGGAGAAGTTTTACCTAAATCAGGACAGGAAAAAAAGTGGTTTAATTCATTAACATCTGACTTAAGAAAAAGGCTAAGAAAAATGGAAAAAAGAAAATGAAAATAGAGGGAAAGTCTTACGAAACAATTTGGTTTGAAAATAATCTAGTAAAAATCATAGATCAAACAAAACTTCCCCATCAGTTTGTAATTAAAGAATTAAAAACAGTAAAAGATACAATTAATGCTATTAAAACAATGGAGGTGAGAGGCGCTCCTTTAATTGGTGCAACCGCTGCCTATGGTTTGGTTTTATCAATAATTGAGAATAATGATTTATCTTTTTTAAAAAAATCTAGCGAAGAGCTAATTGCATCAAGGCCAACAGCAATCAATCTTAAGTGGGCAGTAGACAGAATGATGAAAAAGTTATTGGGAGTAAACGATAAAGATATCTTGAAAATAGCTCTGGATGAGGCAAATGAGATTACGGAAGAGGATAAAAAATTTTGTAAAAATATCGGTTTGAATGGTCTTAAAATTATTGAGGAAATTGCCAACAAAAAAAAAGATAAAGTAAATATCTTAACTCATTGTAATGCTGGATGGCTAGCAACTATTGACTGGGGGACAGCTACCTCACCAATTTACCATGCTCATCAAAAAGGCATTAAAGTACATGTTTGGGTTGATGAAACAAGACCAAGAAATCAAGGAGCTAACCTAACTTCGTACGAATTAAATGAGGAAGGAATACCAAATACAGTTATTACTGATAACGCTGGTGGTATTTTAATGCAAAGAGGACAAGTAGATATGTGCATTGTTGGGACTGACAGAACTTTATCTAATGGTGATGTGTGTAATAAAATTGGAACTTATTTAAAAGCTTTATCTGCAAAGGATAACAATGTCCCTTTTTATGTTGCTTTACCAAGTTCAACTATAGATTGGAAAATTAAAGACCATAAACAAATTCCTATTGAAGAGAGAAATTCAGAGGAGTTATCCTATGTCGAGGGAGTAGATAAAAATAATGAAATTAAAAAAGTTAGAATATACCCTCAAAAAAGTATGTCGCTTAATTTAGCTTTTGATATAACCCCTGCTAAACTAGTGACTGGTTTAATAACAGAGAAAGGTGTTTGTGAAGCATCAGAAAAAGGATTGAAAGGTTTATTTAAGTGAGCAAATTAAAATCTGAG
>MDSV01015877.1_pt1 | contig 22672 bp, 31 predicted proteins | sample 810851 | NCBI WGS metagenome assembly MDSV01 (sample SAMN05326640, study PRJNA326480) | marine metagenome | isolation source: seawater | place: Atlantic Ocean: North East | collected 2012 | reverse complement strand
TGAATTAATAAAGTCATTATTACCTTTGTAATTTTGAACGTTGATTGTGATTTCTGAATTTCCCATAGTTATTTGATTTTGTTAACACTAAATTACAAAAAATAATTGATACTGCCAAATTTTTATGGAAAAAACTTTTATTTTCTTTGTTTTGGTTTAGATGTTATAGAATAAACTCTTTGTACATTAGGTGTAGTATAACTTTTTCCTGTTATTGTTTTAATACCCTTTTTATCTAATTCTTCTTTTATCTCCCTATATTTTAAACCTTTATTTCGTAATCTTTTAATTAAATTTATCACTTTTTTATATTCAAAACAACCACCTTTATATCTATCACCTACATTGGAGTATTTTTTATATCCCATTTGTGTGGATATTTTATAAACCCTATTTATACTTTTAATTCTGTATGGGTTATCTAAAGCACTTACAGGGATATTTATAGTTTTTTGTGCCGTCATTTGTTTATATAAGTTAACAATCTCTTTGTTTCTTTTTTCTAATAAAGTCGTCTTTAATTTTAACCCCGTAGCTGCAGATAATGACATATTTTTATACGAATATTTTTTATTAATTTCTACATAAGTTAATCCATTAATGATATCGGTTTGAATATTCTCTTTTAACTTTCTTCTAATTTCTCTATTATTTTTCCATCTAGAAATATTATTTTGTTTAGCGAATTGGTATACTCTTTGTTTAGTAACACCATATATTTCACCTATCTCTCTATAAGAGAGTTCACCTCCAATAATGTCTTTTACTAACCTATCGTTTCTTAAATTTAGTTTTTTGCTCATCTTCTTTTGATTTTAGTTTAATTTAATCCCTTTAAAGTTCTTATGCGTCTCAAATATCCAACGCTCTTTATCATCTAAGGTTTCATACCATTTAATAATACTTTGAAGGGTAGAATCCTTATGTTTCCTTATTTGAAAGAGTTCTTCTTCCATTCTTTTAACATCTTCTTCAGTATGATTATCGAACCACTTTTCTAAGTGGGGATACTGATTTAACACACCCTTTTCAAACAGTGCGTAGGTTGCATTACATAGTAATTCCGTTAATGTATTGATTTTATTTGCAAACTCAATATTAGAATTTCGTAACGTACTCCATTGAGATCGCATATCCTTTTCATTTTCGGAGGTGGATTGTTTTAATACCATATGGAGGTGGCGTATTTCTTTTTCAAGTTCTTTTTGTTCATCCATTAATCTTTGGGTTCTATGATCACTTAAATAATCTCTAGCTTCACTATCACTACAAGGCATAATTTTTATTTTTTTGATTTTTGTTTTAATGTACTGTTACGTCATAATCGTGTTTAGGATATTTATCGATATCCTTACAGATATTTAAAATTTTAATATATAAATCCATTTTTTGTTTTTTAATGGTATTCATATCTTCGTGTGAACGAATTTTATCTGAGTAGTCAAAACCATCATACAATCCGTATAACATATTACCTACTCCACCAAAAGGACTAACACCATCTACTAAGAATAGTTCTGTTGTTGCCTCTCCAATACTTTTTAGGGTTTCTTTACCCATACATTCATGTCTGTTAAAATATTTCATAATTATCTGTTTTTACATTCTTTAAACCACCCTCTCATAATATTTAGGGTTTTTGTTTCACTCATTGGTACGTATGTTCTTTCTTTATCACACCACTGTTGACAATCTTTCTCTCTATCCCACCAACTGTATTTGGCGTCCTCATCTGTTTTAAGGTTGTGGGTAATCATATACCACTCGATATATCTATCTCTTAATCTGTCTCTACTTTCTGATACTGTCATAGTTATAAGTTTTATGCCGCCACCTCTTCGGTAGCGACATTATTCATTTTGTAAGGATAATCAGCGTGAGTCTTAGTACCCATTCTCTTCCATAGATCGTAATCTACCATCTTCTTCCAAGCGTTGTGCATATTACTGACAGTCAGATTTAAAAGGAAACTTTTATCTATAGAATAGAATTTTTTTCCTTTAGTGCATAATACGTTTAACCAAATCCCCTTATGATCTTCTGTTGGGTTTTCCGCTTCACTCCATACTTGTACATTATCTAAAAATCCGTAAGTGTTTTGAATAAATTGTTTTGGTGTTTCATCGTAACGAGTTTCACTAATGTTAAGGAAACCTGCTTTACATTTTGAGGTAAAACGAAACTTATACTTTTTATTTTCATCTAAGTGATTAGTAACACTAAAGTTAAAGTACTTACCAGTATTATCATACTGAGATACTTTACCATAATAGAACTTATTGTCTATCTCTGGGTAGTTACTTGTTGAAGATTCGTTTTTTCGGATTACATTTTGATTATTCATAGTTATTTGATTTTGTTAACACTAAATTACAAAAAATAATTGAGACTGCCAAATTTTATCATTAAAATCTTTAATTTTTAAATAAATTACCTTATATTTTAAAAAAAAACTTATTATGAGTAAATTAAAGATTTTAGTAGTACCTAGTGATAGGACCGGTGTATCTTATTACCGTTCCACCATACCCCATATAAAATTAGAAGAATATTATCCTAAAGATTTTTATGTGGATATTGATTATGAACCAAAATTAGATGATGAAAATTTCTTAAAAAAATACGATATAATTCATTACCATAGAACTTTGGGTTTATATGAAAATATTGAAAAAGTATTAGAGAAATGTGATGAATTGGGTGTTGTCACTATTATGGATTTAGATGACCATTGGTCTCCGGGACCCGATCATCCGGCATGGCATATAATTAAAGAAAATAAATTAAATGAAAAAATAGCAACTAATTTAAAAAATGCTCGTAATATCACTACTACTACACCTGTTTTTGCTAACGAAATGCATAAATTCAATAAAAATGTTTATGTTATACCTAATGCAATAAACCCTGAAGAAAAACAATACCAACATAATCCCAAAAAAAGCGAAAGACTAAGGATAGGTTGGTTAGGTGGGTCTTCTCACTTAAAAGATTTAGAGATTTTAGGGGGTATGGTATCTAGCATTAAAAATGCGGGGTTAATAGATAAAGTACAATTTGTTTTATGTGGTTATGATTTAAGAGGTACGATGACTATATATGATAGAAAAAATGGTAAACAAAAACAACGACCCATTACACCAAAAGAAAGTGTATGGTATAAATATGAAAAAATATTTACCGACAATTATAATATTGTAAGTGAAGAATATAAAGATTTTCTTTTAAAATTTGAAAATAAAGAATATGACGGTGTAGATAATGAACCTTATCGTAGAGTATGGACTAAACCTATAACTACTTATGCCACTAATTATAACCTGTTTGATATTTCGTTAGCCCCTTTAAAAGAGAGTGAATTTAATAAAGTTAAATCACAATTAAAAGTAATTGAGGCAGGATTCCATAAAAAAGCGTTGATTGCTCAAGATTTTGGTCCATACCAAATAGACATCAATAATGCCTATAAAAGAGGGGGTGAAATCGATAATGTGAATGGTAATGGAATACTTATACCTCAAAACAAAAACCATAAATTTTGGTTTAAACACCTTAAAACTTTAGTAGAAAATCCTTCATTAGTTAAGGAGTTAGGTGAAAATCTTTATAAAACAGTAAATGGGAAATATGATATGAGGTCCGTGTGTGAAGAAAGAAGAAAATTATATACAAAATTAGTAAAAGATAAAAAAAATAAAATTGTTGACGTTGTAAATTAATTTCATTATTATTATAAAAAACAAAATATTATGGAAAATACAGTAAACCCCGATTCTCTTTTAAAGAAAGTAGATTTAAAAGATAAGATTTTAAAAAATAAAAAAACTTTTTTAGAAAAAAATGAACTTTATAATATTCTAACTAAAGAATTGTTAGATTATTTAGGTGAAGATTTATTAACTGCGCCCGCATCAACAATGACATCTTTACATAATGCATTTCCTGGGGGTTTAATTGATCACGTTTTACTAACTACTAAATACGCTATAGGTATTAATAAATTATTGCCTGAAAGTATGAAAGTAGATACCCAATCAGTTGTTAAAGTATGTTTTTTACATCAAATAGGAAAAACCTTTCTATATAAATGGAACGACTCTGAATGGCATCGTAATAATCTGGGTAAAATGTATAATTTTAACGAAGAACTAACTTCAATGAAAGTAGGGGAAAGATCGGGTTATTACGCAATGAAATATGGTATTTCCTTATCGGAAGAAGAATATCAATCCATCGTAAATTATGATAAACCAGAAGAGGACAAACAGTCCAAATGGTATGGTAGTACTTTATCAACCATACTTAAACAAGCCAATGAGTTAGCTATAATCCAAGAGAAAAATATTTAATATGGACAATTTCACAGATATTAATGAATTGAATAAAATATTGGGGAATTTAAATTCTATGGTAGAAGAAGGAACAGGTAAAAAAGACGCTGATATTGAATTAATGCAAGAAAGTATAAAGAGTATACAAGAATTAGATGAGGCATTTAAAGTATATGAAGAGAAGGGTGTATCATTTAAAACGGTAACTAAATTTAAAAATATAAGTGATTATAAAGACCCCTATTATAGTCATAATGGGGACAGTGGGTTTGATTTGAGGGCTAATATAAAGGATCCAATTACTTTAAAATCTTTAGAAAGAAAATTAATCCCCACAGGGTTAGAATTCCAGCTCTCACCTAATACAGAATTACAGGTACGACCTCGTAGTGGGATGGCTCTGAAACACGGTTTATCGGTTTTAAATACACCAGGAACAGTGGATGAGGGATATAGGGGTGAGGTTGGTGTAATTGTGATAAATCTTAGTGGTGAAGAATATACTATAAATCCTGGGGATAGAATTGCTCAGGGGGTAATTATGAATGTGATAGGTGCGGGGATATCGGAATTAGTTAATACTGATAAATTAGATATAACCTCTCGTGGTGATGGTGGATTTGGGTCAACAGGAAAATAATAAAGATATGAGTAAAGATAGAATAAAAGTAATAGAAAAAGAAATTGCTAGAGTTAAGGCAGAAATAGTAATGGGAAATTACAATGGGTGGAACATGACTGAGGACTATAAAAAAAAATTAATAAAGCTTGAACAAGAACTATATAATCTTATTACCCAATGATTAGTATTGTATACTCAACGAGAAATAGTAAGCCGGAATTTAAAGAACATTTAAACAAAACTGTTGGTTTTAAAGATATAGAAATTATTGAATACATTAATAATGGTGAATATTCTTTAACAGAAATATATAATAAAGGATTAAAAGAAAGTAAAAATGATATAGTAATATTTTGTCATGATGATATTATTTTTAATAAACCTAAATGGGGTAAAAAAATACTTTCTCATTTTAAAGATAGTGATTTTGGAATTTTAGGTATTGCGGGTACTACACATTTAAGTGAAACTGGAAGATGGTGGGACGATAACACTAAAATGATGGGTATTGTTAAACACCATAATGAAGGTAAAACTTGGGAATCTAAATATTGTAGAAACTTTAATAATAAAATAATTGAATCTGTTATTATTGATGGTTTATTTATATGTGTAAATAAAAATAAGATAAAAGAATCATTTAATGAAGATGTAAAAGGATTTCATTTTTATGATATAGATTTTTGTTTTAATAACCATTTAAATGGGGTTAAAGTGGGGGTTATATTTGACGTTAAGGTAACTCACTTATCAATTGGGGCAACCAACGATGAATGGGAAAAAAATAGATTAAATTTTACTAACATTTATAAAGATAATTTACCCTATAATATTAAGGGAGAAATATTAGTAGATAATAAACCAGTTAAACTTAAAAATAAACCTAAAGTTGGTTTAATTATACCAACCAAAAGTAATTTAGATTTATTATTTAATTGTATAGATTCTTTTTATGAAAAGGATGATTACGATAATATAAGAGTATATATTGCAGATACAGGTTCTAGTGATGATGAAATTAAAAAAATTAAGTCTTACATCATCGAAAAAAATAAAGACATTAATTTATTAATCTATGATTACTATCATTTCGCCAAAATTAATAACGATGTAGTTAATAATCATATAGGTGATGACATAGAACTATTATTATTTTGTAATAATGATATTAAACTAATTAATAATGCTATTACTAAAGTAGTAAACGTTTACCTTAAAAATAAGAACGTAGGGACAATAGGTGCTAGATTACATTTTGGAGATAATACTATACAACATTCAGGGATGACAGTATTTTTAAGAGAAGTTAATAAAAAATATGTTGTTGGTTTAAGTCATTATGGTTTACGTTCATATTATAATTACCACTATCAAACTAAAAATGTATTAGGTAATACCGGTGCGTTCTTATTAATAAATAAAAAATTATTTAATAATATAGGGCAATTTAGTGAAGAGTATTCTGAATGCTTTGAAGATGTGGAATTAAACATAGAATGTCTTAGAAAAAACAAGAAAAATATTTTTGTAGAAGATGCAGTTTGTTATCATTATGAAAGTCAAACTAGGAATAAAGATGAAGATAAATTAGTAAGAGAAGGACAAGACTACCAAAAAATAATACCAAAGATAATATCCAATAAAAAAACATATGAGTATTTTACAAATGTGAAACCATATGTTTTAGAACAAATTTTTAGTAGATATAATGAAACAACCATTAATTAATATATTAACTCGTACATCTAATAGACCTCTAGGGTTTAAGAAAAATGTTGATAATATAAAAAATCAAACTTATAAGAATATTAATCATATTATTGGTACCGATGATAAAAATTCTATTTCCTATATCGAGGAATGTGGGTTTAAAGATTATTTGTTTTTAGATAGAGAAAATATTATTAAAAAAGATAACTGTCCTAATCCCCACACAGGTGTGTATTCCCCCCATAACCTTTATTTTAATCATATGATTAAAGAAATAAGTGAGGGTTGGGTTATATATTTAGATGATGATGATACTTTTACTCACACTAATACTGTAGAAAAAATTGTAGATAACATTAATAATAATGATGAAGACACCTTGATTTACTGGAGAATGGTATACTCCAACGGTAGAGTCCTACCTATCAATATGGGTGGTAATAGATTACCTATTTTAGGTGGTATTGGGGGATCGTGTTTTACTTTTAATTGTAAATATAAAAATATTGCTATGTGGGATAGTTGGAAATGTGGGGACTATAGATTAATATGTAAATTACATAAAAAAATACCTAAAAAATGCTGGATACCTGAAAATTTTATTTATGTGCCCAGTCAAGGAATGGGTAATAGAAAAGATATAAAAATATGAGTAGAGTTAATATAATAACAAGGGCATTTAATAGATTAGAATATACAGTATTAAATATTAGAAATACCCATGAAATGTCTAATCAATACCCTTATACTCACATAATAGTTGAGCAAAATAGTAGTGATGGTACAAAAGAATGGTTAAGATCAGTAGAAAAAGAGAATTTTTACCCTTTAAAAGTACAATATAATGAAATTAATAGTGGAGATGCAGGAGGGATGTATGATGGTTTTAAAATGAGCGATAAAGATTGTGAGTTTATAATGCAATTAGATAATGATTTATTACCCTTAACGGAAAACTTTATTGAGAAATTAGTTAATATTATGGACAACGACCCTAAAATAGGTGGGATCATGTTAAGAAGAGTAGGAGTTGGGCATAAAGTCGGGCTCACCAATTATTGTAAAAATGTAAGTGGTATTGAATTGTGCCAACCACAAAAATTATATTCAGTTTTTTATAGAAAAAGTTTATTATCTAAAATTAACTTTTGGAAAACTAAGGAAAATATAGGATGGGTATTTAATATAAGTCAAAAAATAAAAGACTTGGGTTATGATGTTTTAAAAACTTATGAAATCGAAATGTTACATATTGATGGTAATAAAGAAGTTATAAAATATCCTAATACTCAACAAAAATTTAGATATCCATTTTACTTTAAAACAATGTTAAATAAAACTACGAATTATAAAACAATAAAATATTAAATTATGGTTATTACTTTTAATATGGCTACGATGCCACAAAGAATAGAGGGGGCAATTAAAACTATTGACTCTATATATGAACAAGCAGATATTATACGTTTATACTTAAATAACTTTGATGTGGTACCAGAATATTTTAAAAAAGATAAAATTGTGGTGTATCAAGGAGAAGATTTAAAGTCTACAGGTAAAGTTTTTTGGGCACAAAATAAGGATGAATATTACTTTTGTGTTGATGACGATTTAATATATCCCCCTACATACGCAAAAGACATGATTAAAAAATTAAATGAATATAATGACGAAATAGTAGTTTCATTACATGGTAAAATACTTAAAAAAGGTAAAAAAAGTAGTTATTTTAGAGATTTAACTTTAAGTTTACATTGTTTAAAAAATGTATCTAAGGATACTTGGGTTCATGTAATTGGAAATGGTGTTAGTTGTTTTAACACTAATAAAGTATCTATAGATTATAAAAAATTTAAATATAATTATATGGATGATATAATAGTATCTATGCAATTACAAGAACAAAACATAGGGGCGTTAGTTATGGCACATAAAATAGGTTATTTACAATATACCCCCCCTACCCAAGGTAGGACATTACACGGTATATATTCAAATAAAGATACAACTCATACCCAAATGGTTAATAGTATTAATTGGGTAATCCGTAATAAAAATAAAAATGGAAAATAAAATCATAAAAATTTATTCCCATCCTAGATCTGGTACGAATTATTTAGGTGCGTTACTAAAAGAAAATTTTTACCCTACAACTAATTTGGGTATTGCTGGTCAATGGGGGCATTGGAATCATAGAGCTACTTTTAAAACGCCAGTTAAACATGGTAAATTATTTGGGAGTCATTCTTTTAACCTGGGCGATAATCAACACCCTAAAATTTATATTTATCGAGATGGGAGACCAGTATGTTTATCAGTATGGAAGAGTAAAAATTTTAATAATATTAATATAAAAAATATATCTTTTAGTGAATATTTAAAATATAAATTAGATTGGGAAGGCACTCCCGGTATAAAATGTATACCTAAAAATAATATTATACAACATTGGGAAAGGCATGTTAATACTTGGATGAGATACGTGGAAAATAGTGATAATATTATGGTAATAAAATATGAAGAACTAGTTAGTCAAACAGAAAAAACTTTAAATAGTATTGCGGAATTTTATAGTTTAAACTATATTGATGGTTTTAAAAATATTAACTCTTTAGTCGGCCCATCCCCAAATAGTGGTAAGGTAGATGAATGGAAAAAACATTATAGTAAAGAAGATGAAGAATTTTTCTTTAAAATTATTAAAAATAACAAATATTTATATAAATAAAAAAAAAACATTATGTATAATGAAGTATCTTATTGGAATAAAAGAACAAATCCTAATAGTTCTAACCCTAAAACAACAGAAAAACATATTTCTTTTGTAAATAACAACATAAAAAGTAAAGATAAAATATTAGATTTTGGTCCTGGAGTAGGAAGAATTTTGCCCGCATATGAAAATATTAATAAGATATGGGCTTTTGATGTATCCTCTCAATATAGTAAAAGTTTGATGACTAAATCAAAAAAAATAAATTTAGAAATAGATTTAACAGTAAATAAAGAAGAAAATATAAAATTACCATATGAAGACAACCAATTCGATAGTGTAGTTTGTATATCAGTTTTATTACATCAAAGACCACAAAATATAATAAATATTATGAAAGAACTATCTAGGGTGGGTAAAAAAGTTATTGTAGTAAGTTGGTATGAAGAGGGCAAAGCATTCAGCACCCCAGACAGTGAATCAAAAAATAATGTTTACTGTTTTAACTATGATTTTAAAAAATTATGTAATAATAATAATATGGAAATATCCCAATGGCAAGTACATAGGGATTTAAATCAATCGTTTTTTGTTTTTAATAAAAAATAAATAAGTTAATTATATACTTTTTTTATTTTTACCCATATATTAATATAAAAATATATTATATGGGTAGGGTTCATAAAAGGAAAAACAAACAACTTTCACAAGAAGAGATAGAGGAGATGGAATTATTCCTTAATAGGAATAATGTTGAAGAAGAAAAAGTATTTCAAACAATCTCAGTACACATTAAGTGTAAAACGGAAAACCAAAAAAAATTAGTTAATTCAATTAAGCAAAATGAAATAACTATATGTAGTGGTTTACCGGGATCCGGTAAAACATTTTTATCTTGTGGGGAAGCACTTAAATTAATTAAATCTAGACCTAAATACAAAAGAATTGTTTTAGTTAAATCCATTACCGCCTTAAAGGGTGAAGAAATCGGACATTTACCGGGAGACTTAGTAGAAAAGATGGCACCAATTATGGAGTCATTTACTGATAATATTAGAAAACTAATAGGTAGAAGTAGAATGGAAAAATTAATAGAGTTAGGTGTAATTGAAATTGTCCCCATTGCATTTGCTAGGGGTAGGAGTATAGATAACTCAATCATATTAATTGACGAGGCACAAAATATTTCTATGGATAATATTAGAACTTTAATGACGAGAATTGGGGATAATTCTAAAATGGTAATTATGGGGGATGTTAGACAAAAAGATATAAGAAATAAAAAGGATTCCTCATTAGAAATAGTTTTAGAAAAATTTCAGGGGGTGGAGGGATTTGGTTGTGTACAACTTAGGAATCCTGATGATGTTGTACGAAACCCAATAATAAAAAAAATAGAAGATGTTTTTGAGGGAATAGATAAAAAATTATGAATAAAAATTTAGTAGAACACTTACATAAAGTTACAAAAGAAGAAAGACAAAATCTTTTAAAACAAAAATCACCGGTTATATGGTTAACTGGGTTATCGGGATCTGGTAAATCCACTATAGCAAACGAATTAGCCATTAAATTACAAAAAGAAGGGAAATTAGCATACATTTTAGATGGTGATAATATGAGAATGGGACTTAATAAAGACTTAGGATTTTCTGATAATGATAGAAAAGAAAATATAAGAAGAATTGCTGAAGTGGCAAAACTTTTATCTGATGCGGGTATTATTGTAATCACCGCATTCATTTCTCCTTTTAGAAAAGAAAGAGAAGAAGCAAAAAATATTATAGGTAAAGACAACTTCAAAGAAGTGTTTATTGAAGCGTCTTTAGACGTATGTGAAAGAAGAGACCCTAAAGGTTTATATAAAAAGGCGAGATCAGGAGAAATACCAATGTTTACTGGTATCGACTCACCTTATGAAGAACCGCTTGACGATTATTTATTAATTAATACGGTAGGTAGGGACCCTGAAGAATGTGCTAAATTTATAAAAGAAAAAATAACCATAGAAAAAGATACACCCACAGAAATTAATAATTTAGATAAAAAAAATACTATCTCAATTGATTTCGATGGTGTCATCCATAAATACTCAAAAGGGTTTCAAGGGTTGGATAATGCTTATGACCCACCCATGGATGGGGCGATAGAGGGTATCCAACAATTATTTCAAGAAGGATATATCCTTAAAATTTTATCGTCTAGACCTAAAGAAGTTATTTATCCTTGGTTAGAAAAATATAATTTAACAGGATATATAACCGAAGTATCCAACCATAAGTTTCCTGCTACCATATATATTGATGATAGAGGATTTTTATTTAAAAACTGGAATCAATGTTTGGTGGAATTAAAATCACACCCTAAATTAAAAAAATAAAATATGAAGTGGAAAAAACAAAATCATGGGGGAAATCCTACTCAGAATAAAGATGAAAAATATGCTATTTTTGTTGGTAGGTACCAACCCTATCATGAAGGACATATTAATTTAATAAGACAAAAACTAGAAGAGGGGGTTCCTGCCTTAATTATGGTGAGGGATATTAAACCTGATGAAAAAAACCCATTTACTACTACTCAAACAGTAGATATGATAAAAAAATATCATAACGCTCATGGTGATAATGTAGAAGTGATGATAATACCTGATATTGAATCCGTAAATTATGGGAGAGGAGTTGGTTATGAAATAAATGAGTTTACCCCACCCGCCGCATTAGGATTTATATCTGCCACACAGATTAGAAATTCTATTAAAGAGGGTGATGATACATGGAAAGAAATGGTCCATGAGTCAATACAAGAAGATGTAGAACAATATTTATATGAAACCGAAATTAAGTTATAAACGACACATTTTTAAAACATTAACTTGGAGAATAGTAGGAACAGTAGATACCATTCTCCTTAGTTGGTTTATTAGTGGTGACCCAACTATTGGTTTATCTATTGGGGGTGTGGAGCTAATAACTAAAATGGTACTTTATTATTTACATGAAAGAGTTTGGTATAAAGTGGATTTTGGAATAAAACGAAAGGAAGAAAAATGAAAATAGGTATAACAATAGATGGAGTAGTAAGAGATTTTATAACTAAATTTGAACTAGTATATGATAAATATTACCCTATCATAGATGATGAGACAGGAGAAAATTTAATACCTGAACGTGAAATTAATGATTTGAATTTATTAAGTCATTTTGATTTTAGTGGAGGAACTGATGAATTAAATAAATTTTTATATGTTGATGCTTCTTTAGAAATATTTGGTCATGCGGGTGAAGTTAAATTAAATAGTGTGGAATATATGAACCAACTCCATAATCTAATAGAAGATATGGGTCACACGCCCATTATAATCAGTAAAGAATTAAATAACAGTAAACCGGCAACCTTATTTTTTCTTTCTAAATTATCTTCTAAGGTTAATAATATTATTTTCGTTAGAGATTATAAAAATAAGTGGGAACATGTAGATGTATTAATCACTGCAGATCCTACCACCTTAAACGTTAAACCCCAATCTAAGATATCCATAAAAGTTATAAATACCTACAATAAACATAGTAAATGTGATTATACAATTGTAGATTTAAAAGAATTAGTGGAAGATAAAAAAACATTAGAAAAAATATTAAACACGGAAACAATTGAATTTGAAGATATAAATGAGTGATAATGTTTACTTAATTTATATCTAATAATAAATTTAAAAAAAAAAGATATGGATGATATATTATTAAATGTAGGTGGAAAAGAATTTTATTTTGATATTGATAAGTTATCGATGGAAGTTCAAATAGATAATAGTTTTTTATCGGAAGATGAAATAAAAAAATGTTTAGATGAAAACAACACCCTTGAAACATTAAAAATTGATGTAACAAAATATGAAATGTATAGAGAGTTAGTAGGTACACTATTAACCCCCACTGATAACATTATAGATAATAAAATGGGTATGATGGCGCTGAATGAATTACCAATACCCTTTAAGTTATCCTTCAATACCTTACTTATGAAAGGTATTTTAAAAGAATTATAATAATAAAACAATAAAAATAATAAAATGAGTGAAACAAATAATACAGTTAAAGATGCAATTAAAAAAATTGTAAATAAGGATTTTGGTATTTATTTCTTTACATTAGATACTAAAGGTAACCCTACCGCAGGAGTTGCGAATATTTATGAACATGTTAAAATTTTAAGAGAGTTAGGGTTTAATGCTCAGATTCTTCACGATAAAAATGATTATAAATTAAGGGCTAACGAAGAGGGGATGGGAATTGCAGAGTGGTTAGGTGAAGAATATGCGGAATTACCCCATGTTTCTATTGAATCCCAAACTTTACAAGTGGGTCCACAAGATTTTGTAATAATTCCAGAGGCATTTGCTAGTATAATGAAACAAACAGTAAATTTCCCATGTAAACGAATAGTATTTTTACAATCATATGAATATATTTTTGAAATGTTGGAAATAGGGGAAAATTGGAATACCTTTGGTATTAATGAAGTCATTACAACAAATGAAAATTTAAAACAATATATAGAATCTACTTTTAGGAATATAGTAACCGAAACCATACCTGTAGGTATACCGGAGTATTTTACTAATTCTGATAAACCTAAAATACCAACAGTATCCATTTCTGCAAGAGATAAAAGAGAGATATTGAAAATTGTTAAAGTATTTTTCCAAAAATACCCACAATATCAGTTTATTACGTTTAGAGATATGTCTGGTTTACCAAGAGAAGAATTCGCTAAATCGTTATCTAAATCCTTTTTAAGTGTGTGGGTTGATGAACTGTCAAGTTTCGGTACATTCCCAATTGAATCTATGAAATGTGATACCCCTGTCATTGGTAAAATACCTAGAATGGTACCTGAATGGATGGGTAAAGTAGATGAAAATGGTAATCTTAATTTAAATGATAATGGAATATGGACTGCTAACTTAAATGCAATTCCTGATATGATTGCCAGTATGGTTGGTTTATATCTGGAGGATGCACTACCACAGAACTTAAAGACATCTATGGAGTCATATAAAACTCAATATACCACAGAAGAAATGAAAGAAAAAATTAAAGATTGTTATAATAGAATATTTGCTAGAAGATTAACTGAACTAGGGGTTATTGATGAGCAATCCAATAAAAAAGAAGAGGTGGTTACTACTGATTCAGAAACTAAATAAAAAAAAAGATATGAAAACAGATATAAGCGTAATATTACCGATACACGAATTAAATGATAGTGTAAAGGAATTTTTAACAAAAGCACTTAATAGTATTAGTGAACAAAAAACATTACCAGATCACGTATTAATTATAACATCTAACGATAAAAAATTAAAAACTTATTTAAATGATTTGGATTTTGGTAAAATTAATGAGATAACTAAGGTTATTGAAAATGAAACAGGTAAATATGACTTTCAGTCTCAGATAAATTATGGTGCATCTATATGTGAAACTCAATACTTTACTTTTTTAGAGTATGATGACGAATTCTCCCAAATATGGATTAAAAATTGTGTAGAGTATAGTAACTCTTATAAAGATGTAGGTGTATTTTTACCTATTATTTTTGAGACTGATGTTAATGGTACATTTTTATCATTTAGTAATGAGAATGTATGGGCACAAAATGTTTCGGAAGAAATGGGTTATGTAGATAATAATACATTACAAAAAGTACATAATTTTAATTTTGATGGTATGTTGGTGAATACAACAATGTTTAATGAGAATGGTGGGTTAAAGAGTAATATGAAATTAACTTTTACTTATGAGTTTTTATTAAGATTATCTTATTTAGCGGTTCCTATAATGGTAATACCTAAATTAGGTTATAAACACATTAATAATAGAGAAGATTCTTTATTTGATCACTATAAAAACACTATTGATGTATTGGAGAGTAGGTTTTGGGTTAACAAAGCTAAAAAAGAGTACTTTTTCACTGAGGATAGAGATATAACATATGAAGTAGAAACAGTATAGATGTCAGATGAACCTAAAAAAAGAGGTAGGAAAAGAACTATAAATCTGTATTTTGGACCTAATGAGGAAAAAGCGGTTGTAGAATTTTTAACTTCGGATGATGAACATTTAAGAAATAAAATTTACAATTCTCATCTTAGGGCACCTTTAAATAAAATGATCGAGTCTATAATTAGAAGATATAAATTATATAGACGAGATGTTTCTTTTGAAGATATACACCATGATACTTTATCTTTTCTTGCAATGAAAATGGATAAATTTAAACCAGAAAAAGGTAAAAAAGCGTATTCTTACTTTGGAACTATTTGTAAAAATTACCTATTAGGTCAATTATTAAAGGCAGATAAAAGGATGAAGACGGATCTTTCCTATGATGATGTATATAAGACGGTAGAAGAAATGGATGACTACCAATATTCGTTAGAAGATTCCGATAAAACTTCATTAGAGGAATTCATAAAAGAAATATCTGCCAATATTAAGGCTGAAATACAACACGGTAAAACCAGCGAAAATGAAAAACTAGTAGGAAGTGCGTTAATTCAAGTATTAGATAATTGGGAAACAATTTTCGAACAAGTAGAAAGTGGTAATAAATATAATAAAAATTTGATTTTATCTTACATACGAGAATTGTCGGGATTGACTACTAAAGATATTAGAGTGGCGATGAGAAGATATAAAAAAATCTATTCTGCATTAAAAAACTTCAAAATAGATAAAGGTTTATTATAAAATTTACCATTTTTAATATTTATAGATAAAGATATTAATTATGGGTAGACCAAAAAAGACTAAAATAAAATTAGACAAGGGTAGTTTGCAAGAGTTTATGCAAGAAATCTACAATGATTGTGTACACGTCATGAATAGTGCTCGTAAAGAACTTAACGAAAGAAAGAATAGGGCAGAGATTGAAGATATTAATGATGAATCAATGATGGGAAAAGTAAATAACGACACTTTAAAGATTATTGAGGGTACAATAGATAGGAAATTAACGTTAGCCAAACTCCAAAGTCAGATAGTGGGTAATGGTGAAAAAACTACTTCCACAGAAGGAGAAAATAGTAATGTATTAACCGATGAGGATAAAGAACAATTACGGGAAATCTTTAATGAAAAACAAACATCAAATAATAGTAATTATGAATTAGACTAATGGGAGATAGAAATAAAATATGTGATACGTTAGATGAAATTAAAGAGATTAAACAAGACATCATTGATAAGATTGAGGAATTAAAAGCATTATGTGAAGCACCTACGTTTAGTTTAGATACCTCTTTACCTTCATTAAATATTAATTTTGCTATTTTATATTTTTTAAAAGATATAATTGCAGTATTAGGTGATTTAAACATGAATGAGATGCGAGCCCAAATTTCTAACTGGTTAATTTCTATTTTAGGACCATTACAACAAAGATTAGCAGATTTAATTAAATCATCACTTAAAGATTGTTATACATGCCAAATTGAACCGACTATTGTTCCATGGATGTTTGTAACAAACCCAATAACTAATCAACCTGGTATTGGTATGAATATAGCATTGGATTCTATAGATGATTTGTGTTTATTTAAAATAAACCCGAATACCGATATAGGTAAATTATACTATGATAATGGGGGAATGAATGAATTTTTATGGGAAGTAATACAAGATGCACCTAATACTAAGACATGGGTTAACCCAAATAACGGTAGACCAATTGCACATTTCACTTTTTTAGAAAATGATCCAAATGCATTTGTTTCGGGAAATACTAATACACAACCCCAAACCTTAAAAAAAGAAAATAATGTTTTTAATGTTAAAATAGATAATTATTATGCAACTAAATCTCTCACTACCTACACTAATGACTATATGGATAGTATTTTACCACTTTTTGATGTGGAAAGCCTTATCCCTAATGTTATAAATGCGATTACCGGTAGTTTAACTAACAAAATTAAACAAAGTGATGAATGTATTAAAAAAGAAGTAGAAATTGATCAGATAATTGATAATTTAATAAATAATGGGGCAGATGACGTAGAAGTGGTGGTAGATGATTCTTTTTTTGAGTTTGATAGTCAACAAGTTATAAATATAAAACAAACAGTAAAAAACAAAAAAGAAGGTAAAATGGTATTTACTGACTGTTGTAATAAAAAGAGTGCATCTATTGATACCTCTTCTTTAATTGAATTAAGTAATGAATTAACCTCCCCAAACATAACTGATGGTAAAAAGGTAGAAATAATCAATAAGAGTCTATCTACTATGAATAATCAAGTAGTAAATAATGTGGACCCAGTCGACCAAGACAAAGCAGGGTTTGAGTTTATTATTCGATTATTAACAGGTATGATAAATTCACTAGTAAAGTCTACTAACTCACCGAAAAATAAAATGTTAACTCAGAGTATGAACTATCTAGTGGAGGGTAAAATATTTTCTTCTCCCGCAGATTTTTATAAAACTACAATATGTATACAAAGAAATATTTTAGGGGAATTATTGAGAAAATTAATATATGAATTATTTTTACCGTGGTTAATGAAAAATATTAAACCACTAGTAATGTGTGCAATTAAATTAATTTTAAAAGAAAAAATTAAAAGTTATACCTTCTCAATAAAATCATTATTACCAGGGTTAAATAATGTTTTATCGGAAGAAAATCAAGAAAGAATTAGCAACGCCTTAGGAAAGGCAGGAAATGCGTATAATAAAGTAACTAACGCAACAAATAACCTTAACTTAGGACCGGTTAAGAAAGAATTAGGTTTAAAAGGTGAAGGATTAGGTAAATTTTGTGATTAATATGGCAGCAGGAATACAAACATTTAAAACAATAGCGGCATTTTTAAACCAAATGGTAAGTCCGCCCACTACATTACCCCCAATAACAAAAGCACAGATTTCATTGGGGATGTCATTACGACCAGGTTTGAGCGCTTTAAAAATAACTAGTAGAATAAATAGAAGAAAAGAACAAAGTGGTGCACCTCAAGTTCCATCTCAGGAAGATTTAAGAATGGAAAGAATAAGGGTAGAAGAAATTGTTAAAGCATTAATTACCGAAGCTAAAGTAGAAGTAGTTATCCCAGAAAATCAAATAAACGTAACCGTATATAGTGTTACCCCTGCGGGGCCAACCCCTATAGGTATAGGTATAAATGATGTCCCCCTAGTAGGTCAAGCAAAAGGAAGTGGTATAATTAGATAATGGAAGAAATAAGTAAACATATAGACTGGTATAATAAATCTAATAGTAAGATACAACAAGAATTATTAGAATTATATAATGAACATGAATCATTAAAAAACCAAATAATAAAATTAACTAATAAATTAGATAATATTGAAAAGGAATACTTAGTAGGAAATAAGGTATTATCTGACAGATTAAAAGGAGTTAAGTAATGGCAACAGGAGAAGAATGGTATAAATCGAGTGTTAATAAACATGTAATTCCCATACTTAAGGTAGGAGAAGTAATTAATATTGATGATACTCCTTTCACCACGGGTAGAATACAGGTGAGACTCGAAGGGGTAGATAAGGATGTGTCTGACGCAGACTTACCTTATTGTGTATCTTTACTTCCACGTTTTTTAAACGTCTTACCTAAAGTAGGTGAAATGGTTTTAGTTTTCCAATATGAACACCAAAAAGGGTCAAAATATGTAGAGTTTTCTTCCCAGAGATTTTGGATTGGTCCGGTTATTTCTCAACTTAATAAATTAGAGGACGACCCAATAAAAAGTGCTAGATCAGTAATGACTGGGGGTCAACTCAAATTGGAAAATTATATTAAACCTAATACTACCGGAGTATACCCTAATAAAGGGGATATTGCATTACAGGGAAGAGATAATACTGATTTAATTTTTAAGAATGAAGAAGTATGGATAAGGGCAGGTAAATTTAAAGACAACATCAATAAAAATGAATTTAATCAAAGAGATTTAGGTTATATACAATTAAAATATGGTGGAGATAAAATTAAAAGAACATTAGAAGATAAAATTATTACAAATTATATCTATGATACTGCGGAAAAGTCTATTGAGGTTAAGATAGATACTATTAATTCTAATAATGAAGTAATGGCGGGCAATTTAACTAATACTGAATATACTAACACTACTAGTACAATAGTAAGAATAAAAGTAACTAATATTAAAACCAATATAGTAACTTTTGAACAAAATTTTACATCTCCTGGTTTCCCCACTAGAGAACAAGCAATTACCCAAGCACAAACCATTGTTACACCTTTAGCTACTGGAAAATGGAAATTAAAATCTAATTCTAATGAAATATTAAAGATTTTTGGGGGTGAAGATGCAGTTAAAAATAAGATTGCTTTTTTTAAAGATAATAAAAAAGAAGTTCGAAAAACCATTAAGGTAGTAAAATTAACTAAGAATGTAGATAAAAAAGGGAGTGTATTAAATATGGTGGCGAATAAAATAAATTTAATAAGTCATGATGGTCCACATACTTTTGAATTAGGTAACCCCCAAGACCTTATTACTGGAGATGAACAAGAACGAATTAACAATGAAGCACACCCTATAGTATATGGTGATAAATTAGTTGAGTTTTTAGAATTAGTTAAAACTTATGTGTCTACCCATATACATAATTACCATGGGATGCCTGCTACAGAACTACCTAATAAACTGGATGTTTTAAATTTTGACTTAGATAGTATATTAAATAAAAACATTAACAGTAATTAAGATATTTATATATAAAACAAATGGTAATAAGAACATACATAGATAAAAATAATACACTAATTAAAGATAGTGAGGTAAATACGGGAAGAAACCCTATTGCTGAATTATATTATGGTGGACATCCAAGTCGTACGGATTATACTCGTCATTTATTATATTTTGATATTGATGATTTAAAAAATAGATGGACTAATGGGGAATTAGGTGATTTATCTCAGGTTTCTCATACTTTAAGAATGTGTAATAGTTCTTATTTTGATACTAATTTACAAGCACAAAGAGCATTAGATGATAAGCAAAGAACATCATCTTTTGATTTAGTATTATTTAGAGTGGAACAAGACTGGGATGAGGGAACGGGATATGACTACCAACGATTTGTTTCTGTTGAAAGTGATAACAATATTACTTATGTGGAAACCCCAAGTAATTGGTTATATGCACAAACTTTAACTCCATGGACATTTGATGGTGTGTATTCTGGATGTCCTACGGGTATCACCATAACTACCCAACACTTTGATAAAGGTAATGAAAATATTGAGATGGATATGACTACCGAAGTGAATGATTTAATAACTGGTGGAACCGATAATTATGGGTATGGGATTGCATTTGTATGTCCTATAGAAGAAATTATCACTTTACCATCCCAATATGTGGGGTTTTTCACACGACATACCCAAACATATTATCAACCCTTTTTACAAACTATATATAATGACCCTATCAAAGATAATAGAAAAAATTTCTATAAAAATAAAACTAATAGATTATATCTTTATAGTAATGTGAATAGTGAACCTAAAAATTTAGATAATTTACCATCTGTTACTATTTATGACGAAAATGGTGACGTATTTTCTGCGATCACTAGTGGGAGTGTAGTACACACCACCACAGGAATTTATTATGTAGATGTATTTGTTCCACAAAGTGCCAACGATGGTGTTTTATATTATGATGTCTGGTCAGATATTGAAGTGGATGGGGTATCTTTAGATGATGTAGAAATGGACTTCGAAATAAAAAATGATACAGAATATTACCAAATAGGAAATAATGAGTCATTACCGGTAAATTATGCAATGTCTTTAAGTGGTGTTAAGAGGGACGAAAAGATTAAAAGAGGGGATGTAAGAAAAATTATGGTTTCTGCAAGATTACCATACACTATTAATGAAAGTAAGGTAATTGATAATTTACAATATCGTTTATGGGTAAGAGAAGGTAACACTCAAGTAAATGTAATAGATTGGCAGGATGTTAATATGGCATATTTAAAGAATTATTTCTTATTAGACACATCTTGGATGATACCTAACCGATATTATATTGACATTAAATTAACCTCTAATCAAGAGGTTAAACATTATATTGATACTATGCAGTTTGAAATAGTGAATCAAGTTGACGAATTACACTGATTTTAGACGATTTTAGGGGTTTTTTAGTAGTCTTATATGTATATACATATAAGACAGGATTTAATCCCTTTAATCCTTTTTCTCTCCTTTTCCATAAATAAACGTCATTCCGTTGATTGCAGAAGTAGTTTTTTGTATCAACATCTCAATAAATTTAATGATATTTTCTTTAGATAATGGGGTAGGTAATTCTATATCCTCCTTAAATAAAACACCTGTGTATTTATTGTCATCCCCAAAAGTAAATGTTGCCTCACTTTTTACGAAGTTTTGTGCTTTTGGATCATCATCTTCATATGCATTTAATTTAAGATTTACCATTATACCCATATTCCTTAAAGTGCTCCAATCCGCCCTAATAATGTTTTTTGGTTCCAGAATAGTGTCTTCATTACATTGTATATAGAAAGTAAGTCCATTATAACTAGACCACACAACAGGATTAACACCTATTTTAACCTCATTAACTTCTGTTATTGATTCCTGATACTCCCTATTATTTCTAGGTTCGAAACTTTGGTAGGTAATACCCGGAATAGTTTCATTTTCATTTTGTGTTTTTATAAAATATTCTATTAGATTGGACCTAAAATCACCACTCTCACCTACATTTTGCTCAATGTAAGAATCTAAAATATCTCTATATGCATGATTCATAAATAAATAACTTCTATTATCTTGTTTTCTAATAGGTTCATATTCTTTAAACAGTTTATCCCCATTCCAATAATATGAGGAAGCTAAACTATGAGCTACATCATAAGGAACTTCAAAAAATTCAATTAAGTAGGCAGCAGCTTTCCATTTATCAAAATCCCAAGATTTTTCCATCTTACCGGAACCCATACCAAACTTTTTATGTAATACTTTGAGTAATCTTTTTTCTTGGGGAGTAAACTCATCAATTTTATCGATTAATAATGCCTCTAAAATAATATTTTTTTTCTTTATCCTCATCGTTGCTAATATAATAATAAATATCTTATAAAACAAAAAAAAAGGGTAGAAAATAAATTCCACCCTTTTTAGTATTAAGTTGTATTATTAAGATTATCTTAATAAGTTAACATCAAATGTTACAACTCCATCAATTGTTACTGTACCATA
>MDSV01232300.1_pt1 | contig 22673 bp, 21 predicted proteins | sample 810851 | NCBI WGS metagenome assembly MDSV01 (sample SAMN05326640, study PRJNA326480) | marine metagenome | isolation source: seawater | place: Atlantic Ocean: North East | collected 2012 | reverse complement strand
CGTCGGTTATTGCAAAACCTTGAGTTGCATAAAAAGCAAAAGAAATAACAAAAGTTGATAATAGTAATCTCATATGAAAAGAATCCTCTTAAAAATTAAATTGTGCATGAAAGTTGATTTAAAAACAATAACTTTAAGTAAAATGTACCAAAAAAAAACATATATTTTAATTAATTGGTTTAAATCTTACTAGTAAGTCATAAAGTGAGTGCTTTCTATTTAATTTGGCCCCCGGGTCTTTAGTTAAAGGTCTCCAAGAGTAATTAATTAAGTTACCAAATACAGGTATATTAAAGTAAACCCCCTTATCAAAACTGCCCTCTCCAAATTCATCAGTCGACACATCTGTAAATGAAGCAAAAATACCAAATTTTGTTCCGTTTGAAAAAGATCTTGATAAATCTATTGTTAATCCCTCATCACCCGCAAGATACTCCCCATAGGATATCTTTGCATCAAAAGGAATGCGTCCATAATTTCTGTAATAAAAGTTTAAGTGACCGGTAACATTTTTATAGTCTAGTGTTCCAAAACGCATCATGTAGTCTCTTTTTTTAACTTCGAATATTTCAAAGCCAACTGCATAATCTAAATCCTGATCATAATAAAGATACTCAAAGCCTGCACCATTAAACATTTCTTCTAAAATTCCTGCTGACATCATAATATGATGATTCTTTTTTGGAGATAAATGATAATCAAGTTGAGCTCTTCCAATAAAAATGCCTTCATTAAAGTTCTTAAGGTAGTCCTTAACATCAGATCTAACTTGAGCTGGATATGTGTTAACCGGAGGATATTTTAGATCATCAAAGTTATCTATGAGTGAATACTTTAGATTTGATGAAAAAAATAGGTTTTTTCTTATAATAATTTCGCTATTGTTCTCTAGCATAAGCGCACCTTTAAAAAACTCCTCACGAGATGCCAAAAAAGGCCTTAAAGATAAGTTTGTTGATGTGTTAAAAGTTCTGTTAGTTTTTCTTTCATAAATTAATTGTGAGTTTCTCTCGAAATCCTCATTAAAATCAGTTTTTGCTTTTAAATTTGCAATCCGTAAGTCTTTTTTTACTTCCTTTTTAATCCCAGCATCATCAGAAGCATTTCTTATAATTTCATCGATTATATCTATGGATGGATGTCTAAATTGAGTTAACTCAACACCAATAAACTCTGGTGTCTCAACAATTTTATCAACTGATATTCCGTTATTTGTTACATTTCTTATAAATTTTACATACTCACTATCTGATTCTTTGTGCTCACTTTTTTTATACTCATATCTGGGTCTGCTAATTTTTGGATCATTTTTATATACGAATCTAATACTAGTTGAATTTCCTCTTTCGCTGGAAAAGCCAACTGAAAAATTTTTAGTGAGGCTATAATCGAAGCCAAATGAAAAATCTTGTCGAGGCTCGTCATAACCTACTAGGCCAGGAGCTAGGGTAGTATCATATTCAACTTTAATTATTAATTTATCGTTAAGAACATGTGAAATTCCAAAAAATGGAGATGCTGTCTTGCCAGAGAAATATCTCGATGGCTGAAACTGTCCACCTGAATCCTCAGTATTTGATGGTCGATTTATAAATTCTTCAGATATATAACTGAGTGGATTCTTTACATTATTATTTGATCCATCCATCGCTCCCCATCCAAGACCAAAATGAAAGTCTGTTTTATTTATTCCATAACTAGCCACAACATACTCAGAGCTATAGAGACCTGTTCCAGCTATATCATTAATTCCAACAGCAATTGCTGGCATTAATCCCTCTTCTTTCAATCTGAGTTTAAAATTAAAACCTTTATCTTTGTAATCTTGATTACAAACAGGGTCATTATCGAAAGCACAATATGGCTTATCTTTGATGCTTGTATAAAAAAAAGAGGCTTCCAGCCAATCAAAAGGAAATGAACTTAAAGTGATTTTCTTATCAGGATTTCCATTATATGCAGTCAAACCATATGAAGACTCATTATAAAATCTTGCTGTTGGCATATTGATTAGGCCAACAACTCCATGATTATTAAATGAATTATATTCAAAACTATCTGGCAAGATTTTTGGAGCTGTTAAAAAAATAGACAATGCAATAAAGGATAATTTCCTCATTCCATTAACTAATTATTAGATAAACTTTCTATTGCAGCTGCAGAGAATGCTAAGTCGGATAAAATTGAAGTAATTGGAACTATTACTCTTGAAACTGAATTATTTCTAATAACTTTTCTTGGTACAACTATTGTATCACCTGGTTCAAGAACAATCCTTCCCGTAAAAATATTTCTACCTTTTTTTTGGATAAGTCCATTCGCTTTTATTACATATACTCTAGATTTATCCGATGATCCATTGTAGCCACCAGAAAGATTTATAGCATCACTAATTGAAGCTCCATCAATAAATTCAAATGTTGAAGGACTAAAAACTTCTCCTAAAACACTAATAACATTTGGGTTCTTTGGAACAATTATTTCATCATTTTCAAATAGCAGTGTTTTAAATGCAGCTTCTGTTTGTGGTCCAAAATTTCCAGAAACACGACCAAGATTGTTTTCATCAATAGAGTCAAACAACAACTGCAATTCACTAATATCAATATTTTCTTCACTTTCTAGGCTTGTTGATAATAAATAATCATTAAACTCTTTTCTAGAACTTTCTATTGCTTGAACTTGCCGCTCTCTAACACTCTCTCTTTTTAAAATAATGCCATCGAGAAACGCTTGACTTTTAAACCCCCCCACAAGCTCATAAAGATCTGATAGTGTGCTGTCTGATTTTAGAGAATATGTTCCTGGAAAATCAACTGCACCTGATATTTTAACTTTTATAATATCGTTAATTGGAGATCTAAAATATATATTCTGATACTTCGATGAAGTAAATTGCATTTCACGAAAATCTTTTTTGATAATAACGTCATCTAGCGGACTAATATATGTTGCTTCCACCTCAACATCACTCATATCAATACCAAGAAACATAACAAGATCTGCAACAGAAAAATCTCCATAAACAGGTAAAGAATAATTAGTTCCTTTGTGAGACACGGTCAAAGTGTAGTCCTCAATAAGTTGAAGTGACTCTGGGCTGAGGTCATCATTAACGAAGTCTCTATCGAATATATTTGCAAAATGAATGACTGAGTTGGGAACTAATTTTATAGATTCATACGTAGTTGGATCTTTAAGGCTAAATAAGGTAGAAGACCTTATCAGTTGCTTTTCATCAAATTTTTCGATAACAGCTAACCAAGGATATGTATCAATAAACTCAAGCTTTTCGATAAGCTCTTTAAGGGTAGCTGCCTCAGATAAATAATAAAGCCCAGGCTCTTTAACCGATCCAGAAACCTTAACATTAGTTCGATTTTTATTTACATATGCATTTACCTCAACGGACAGAACATCATTTAATGTTAAAGCCAAGTTGTCTGTTTTAAGTTCTCTAATTGAAGTAGATTTAATATCCAAAATCTGCAAACTTAGATTGGTCCTATTTGCAATATCAGTAAAGCCTAAACCATATCTTATAAGATCATTTAAAGACTCATTAGCTAGAGTTTCATAGATCGCAGGTCTTTTTACTTCGCCAGAAAGATTTACAAATTGCTCAGCTGGTCCAACAACAATAACATCTCCAGCTTCAACAGTTATATCATCAGATCTGTCTCCGTTAATTAATAATTTATAAAGATCAAAACTAAAGGTTTCTCCATTAATTCTTTTAAGAGTTATATTTCTTAAAGTTCCAATTTCTGATATCCCTCCTGAATACCCAAGCGTACTTGAAATTGTGCTAAAAGGATTCACAAGATATGTTCCAGGTGTTTTTACTGCCCCTACTATTGTTACCTTTTTTGCTGCAAGGTCTTTTATTGATACATCTATTTTTACTCCAACATATGATTGATTTATAAGATTTTCAAGTTTATCTTTAACTGTTCCTAAGGTTTCATTTACAACAGATATTGCACCTAATTCAGGAAATAAGATTGTCCCATCAAGCTTCACCTCCAAATCAAATATTGATTCTTTAGAACCTGATAAAATTACTGTAAATTGATCTTTTAGAGAAATCTTATAATCATTAGGAAGTGGAAGATCTCCAACTGCTGTGATTGTTGTTGGCATCGACGTAAAAAAGTCATATCCATACTTTCTATCAGCAACTAAATTTGAGTCAAAAGTTTGGTCATTTTCTTTTTTGATAGTGCTTTCATCTATTTCTGGTTCCTCAAGCTCAGTTAGGCCCTGACTGGAGACTAGTTCATTAAGTTCTTTCCTTGCTAATTCAAGATCTTGATCTAACAGGTTAGTTATTTCTGATGAATCTATGCTTTGTGTCTCAATTAAACCAATAAATGCTGCGACTAAAAGTAATATGGAGTATTTTTTCATTTTAATTTATTAAGTGATTTTAATTATATGCTGTTGACGTAAAAAGTTCAGCAGAAAATATTAAAATTCCAATCCAGGTATTGATACATCCTCCAGTTTCAGTATTGGTAAAAGCATATCTTTTACCAAATTACTTATATCTTCTTCTGTAAGAGTTTTCTCATGAGACTGAAAAGTAAATCTATATCCAATTTTGACCTCTTCTGTCTTTTCATTTCTATAGAAATCAAACATAAATGATTCTCTGAGATTTTTAGTATTTATATCCTCTAAATACTTAATCACTTCACTAACTTTTGAGGTATTTTTAATCAAAAAAGAAAAATCTCTTGAACTCGAGGGGTACTCAGAGATTTTTTTATATTCAATAAAATCAATTTCCTTTTTAACTTTTGAATAGTCATCGATCTTACCAACTAGCAAATTATCAATCTCAAACTCAAAAAAATAAGCATTCAAGTTTTGCTTTGTACCTAATTCGTCCTTTAAAATTTCATCAATATTAAATTCTATTTGAAGCTGAGAAAAGATATCATTAAGATACTTACGATCAATTTTTTTAGAAAAGTCCCTAAAATTTTTACCAACTTTTCCTGAAGCTATTACGCCAACTATAGTTCTCTTATCATTAACAGTATAAATATCAGAAATTTCAAAAAGCTTAATGGATTCTTTCTGTCTTCTTTGATTGTAAATAAGATTCTCCAATAAAGAACTCCTTAGATCAGTGCGCATTCTGCTTTTGCTGGAATCAAGAGGATTATCTATATTAATTGCCGAAGTAGACTCATCATCATTAAATGGATAATTTATGACCTCATTGAAACCATTTTCTCTAAAAAAATACCTTAATAATTGGACTTTGGATTGATTTATATTTGCATTTTTTTTAAGTTTAGGAAATTTTTTACTTTTAATATTGTCATAACCAATCGATCTTGCAATTTCCTCTGACAAATCATTTTGAGTCTGAATATCATGCCTGAATACAGGGGGATAAATTTTATCTGCAACATCAAAATGGAGTTTTTCAAGTCTAGCAATATATTCTTTTTTTGAAATATCAGTTCCAAGAATTTTATTCACATGGTCAACATCGATTTTCAATGAATTTTTTCTTTCGCGAAGGTAATCATATGTCTTTATTTTTAAATTCTTAATTTGGGTGTGATCTTTAACTATTTGGATAAATCTTCGTAAAGTTTTCTCTTGAGCTGAAATATCTACACCTCTTTCGAATTTATGTGAGGCATCTGAATGTAAATTATATTTTATTGACTTCCCAATAATAGACTCAGGTCTAAAATAGGCGCATTCGATCAAAACTTTCTTAGTTTTATTTGAACAAGCTGTTTGGATGCCGCCCATTACTCCAGCAAGATTTATTACTTTATTTCCAGAGGAAAATACACAATTTTTACCCTCAAGTTTTAATGTTTGGCCTAGAAGTGTTTTAAAGTCAGTATTAGTTTCTTTAAATTCAAATATTATTTTATTAGTTATTTTTTCTTTATCGTAGCAATGAGTTGGCTGACCGCATTCATGAGAAAGATAGTTAGAAATATCTGTAAAAAGATTTATACTTTTCTTTCCATAATTTTTAAAATAGTTTTCTAAATATGGTTCATATTTTACCTTGGTATCCAAAACTTCAATCTCTAAAAATGAAATTCTTGGACAGTCATCTATAGATAGATTTTCAAATTCTATGTCTAATTCATTAATGTCACCATCAAAAATTTTTGGGGTATTAGTCAACTCATAAAAAGGATTTAAATCCCTTGCAAGTCCCACTAGTGACTGACAGTCGCCTCTGTTTGGAGTGAGCTCAAGTTCAAAAAATTCTCCATTAATTTCATGCTCATGTCCCAACTGAAAAAGTTTTTCTGAAACTTCCGAAACTGAGGGATTATCAGATAACAATGAAACTAAATCTCTACATGCTATCTTCATTTAAATTGCTCTAAAAAATCGAGGTTTGACTTATAAAACTCCCTTATGTCAGTCACTCCATACTTGAGCATTGCAATTCTTTCTACTCCAAGACCAAAGGCTAAACCACTAAATTTATGAGGATCGATATTACAATTCGACAATACTATAGGATTAACAATGCCACACCCTAGGATCTCAAGCCATTTACCATTTTTGGAAAGAATGTCTACTTCTGCTGATGGTTCTGTAAATGGAAAGTATGATGGTCTAAATCTTACTTTCACTTCATGTCCAAATAGTTCATTTAATATCTCATGCATCAGATATTTTAAATTACCAAAAGTAACTGATTTATCTACAAGAATTCCTTCGATTTGATGAAACATCGGCAAATGAGTTGAATCATCATCTTTTCTATATACTTTTCCACCAGAAATATATGCAAATGGTGGTTTAGACTGCAGCATACTCCGAATCTGGACAGGCGAGGTGTGAGTTCTGAGGACAAACTTTTTATTTTGAACATAAAAAGTATCATGCATTTGTCTTGCAGGATGACTTTCTTTTATATTTAACATATCAAAATTATATTTTTCTGTTTCTATTTCTGGACCTGATATTTCCTCGAAGCCGATGTCTCGTAAAATGTTTAGAAGATAGTCCTTAGTCTGATTTATTGGATGAAAAGTACCTGGATTCTCTCTAATTTCCGGATATATTTTTTTGTCTGAAGAAGACATTAAATATTACTTAGTCGCAGTCTTTACAACCTTTTCAAAAGTTGAAGAATCATTTACAGCAAGATCTGACAAGATTTTTCTATTGAGTAAAATATTTTTTTTATTTAATGCAAACATGAGTTTTGAATAAGTTACTCCAAGTGACCTTGATGCTGCATTAATTCTTGAAATCCATAGAGCCTTAAAAGACCTTTTTTTATTTTTTCTATCTCGAAAAGAATACTGTAGGGCTTTTATATTAGATTGTTTAGCTGTCTTGAAAAGCCTACTTCTTGCACCATAGTGCCCCTTGGTAGAGCTTAGTACCTTTTTATGTTTGGATTTTGCTTTTAAAGCTTTTTTTACTCTAGGCATTTAAAAATAAATTATTTTATTAATTTCTCCGCTACTTTTAAAGAATTACCAGTAAGTTTATTTAGGCCCCTGTTATGTCTTTTTCTTTTAGTAGACTGTTTTGAAAGAATATGATTTCTCCCAGAACTTCTGCTCTTTACTGATGTACTTGTTTTCTTGAAGCGTTTAGATGCTCCCGAATGTTTTTTTAATTTGTAACTCATAGTCTTACTTTTTCTTAAGAGGTGATAAAACCATCAACAGTTGCCTACCTTCAAGAGAAGGCTCTTGATCAACTTGAGCGATATCCTTTAGCTCTTCACTAATTCTTTTAAGTAAATCTAATCCCATATTGCTATTAAGGATTTCTCTACCTCTGAATCGGACGCTAATTTTAGTCTTATTTTTATCAAGAATAAAGCTTTTAATCTTTTTTAACTTAATTTCGTAATCTCCTGTATCGGTAGATGGCCTGAACTTTATTTCTTTTACTGAATTCTTTTTTGTTTTACTCTTAGAAGATGAAACATTTTTCTTTTTGGTAAATACATGTTTCCCATAGTCCATAATTTTACACACAACAGGCGATGCATCTAAAGGAGAAACCTGTACAAGGTCTAAACCACTGTCTTTTGATAATTTCAATGCATCCTCTTTAAGTGTGAGTCCAAGATTTTTACCCTCATTATCTATAAGTACAATTTCATCAGATAGGATCCTATCATTTAAGGGAACATTACTCTTTTTTGACGTTTTCAATTAGATGCTCTGGAAAAATTTCAAAAGATAATGAGAAGGACTGCAAAAGGATGAGACATAATTTTAGAAATGCATTTTATAACAAAATTGGATGTTTAACAAAATATAAAGCTTAGGGTTGTAAAAAGATTTTCTTCCAAGATTTTCCATCTTGAATAAATGATGTCCTCTTATTTAATCTATTTTGGTCCCCTTCCCAAAACTCAAAATAATAGGGTATAAATGAGAAACCTCCCCAATAATTAGGTCTCTTCTTTAAAGATTCCTTGCTAGAAAGCTCTTCAAGGTATTTCTTTTTAACCATTGAAAAAGATTCAATTGGAGCGGATTGATCTGAGCTTATAGCTAATGCATTCTTCTCAAGTTTTCTATTTTTAAAATGCTTATCTGAAAAATCCTTATTTGTTTTAAATATTTTTCCTTTAATTCTAATTTGAACAAATATTGAGCTCCAAAAAAAATTTGCTGCTATCTGATTATGAGTTTCAAATGAATTTGCTTTTTTTGAATTGTAATTTGAAAAGAATACCCATTCATTTTCAATTATATATTTCAAATTCACAAATCGAGAATCAACTTCTTCTGAGTTTTTGTCATAAGAGCTTATGCAAAAAGAGTATGGGAAATCCTGGTTTCTAGTTAGTGCTTTTTCATAGAAATTTGAGAACTGTTCATATGGTTCGCTCTTTTCAATATTCTTAAACTTAATCAATTTTAAATATATCCTTTGAATAAATTCTATGTTTAAGTTTAAGTAATCTGTCGTCAAGTCTATTTGCAATAATTAAAGAGGATTTAGACTTAAACTCATTAAAATCTTTTATAACAGGAATCTCCATAAATGTTTTTTCTTTTATAAGCGGCTCAAAAATTAAAAGTTTTTCAACATCTTTTTTTAAAATTTCAATAATATCAATAACTGCAGATGATCGAAAATTATCAGAATCTTTTTTCATATTAATTCTATATATCCCAACAGCTTCATGTTTAAGATTTACTATTTCATTTGCTATAAACTTTTTGCGTTCAATATTTGAATCTAAAATTGATTCGAGTATTGGAGCTCTTTGGTTTAAAAGCTCAAAGTTGTTTTTAGCTTGAGCTGTATCTTTAGGCAGGCAATATCCTCCAAAACCAAATGAAGGATTGTTGTAGAAGTCTCCAATCCTGTCATCTAAGGAGAGCCCCTCAATAAGATGTTTTGAATTTATATTTGAAAGCGATGCAAAGGTATCAATTTCATTAAAAAATCCAACCCTCATGGCCAAATAAGTATTTGAAAATAATTTTATAGCTTCAGCTGTCTCGAAGTCAGTTTTTAAAAAATCAACATTCCTTTTAAGGATTATCTGTTTAAATAATTTTTCTACTTTTTTAATATCTCTGCTTTCTGTTCCCCCAAAAACAACCCTTGATGGATATAGGGTATCTTTAAGGCAATTATTTTCTCTAACAAATTCTGGAGAATATATGAGTCTAATATTATTAAAATTTTTATGTAACTGTTTTGATGCTCCAATAGGTATAGTTGATTTGATTACATAGATTGCGTTTTTGTTTAAAGAAAAAGACTCAGCAATAAAATTATAAATAATTGAAATATCTAGTTCCTCACTATTTTCTTTTTGATCGGTAGGTAGGCAAATAAAAATGAAGTCAGCCTTTTCAACAGCCTTTTTAAGATTGGTTGAAGCAGTGAAGTTAAGATCTTTTTCGCTTAACAGTATGTCTTTGTTATCAATTGAAAAGTTATTATTCTGAATATCATCAATCTTTTGATCAGATACATCATAAAAGTAGACAAAATTCTCAGATGATAAAGATATCCCAAGGGGCAGTCCAACATACCCAGCCCCTATAATTGATATATTACTCATAATTTTCTAATATTTTTTTAAGTTTATTTTTTGGAGAAATATTTTCAAGTATTTTATTAGCTTCATTTCTTTTTGAATTAAGTATTTTTAGGCCCTTATTTTCAATTTCCTTGATAGCATCTAAGATTTGTTTTTCTTTGTCCATAATGTAGCAATAATTATGTAATTCTTTTGGCAAGCCTACTAATACCTCTTTGCAACACACAAGAATCTTTCCCCTTGAAATTGCCTCAATTGCTTTCACCTTTACACCTACGGAATGTGAATGAGAAATTACAAAAACATTAAACCTATCCCAAACCTCATTTTCATCTATAAAGTTATAAAAATACTTAATATTAGTGTTAGTTGTTTTTTTTTGGTCTTTTGGATCACATGATCCACCAATTGTTATACTGTAATTTTGGTTATTTTTAGCAAACTGCTCAAGTACATTAGCAGCAAGCTGATTTTCTTTTGTTGTAAGCGAGCCAATAAATCCAAGCTTTAAAGGAAATTTAATTTCTTTTCTATCGGGTGAAAAGTTGTTAAGAACTGGTAAATACTTTAAGTTATCTTGGTTCAAAAATTCTATTGTTTTTTTTTCATCTTCAGAAACAAAAAGATGAGTTACATTTTTTAGTTTTTTATAGTAGGAGTCTTCCAGCCTCTTCCAAAGCAAAAACTCTCTTAAAAAGAATATTTTCTTTAGAAAGCTAGAGTGTTTAATTTCTCTTAAGGAATAACTTGACTCAATATTATTTCGTCTTATAAAAGCATGATCATATTCTAAATGAGGATTATTGAGTATTTCTAGGCACTGCTCACAAATAAATAAAAACTTATACTTGCTATTGAGTGTTATTTTTCTTAATTGTGATCTTGAAGAAACTTGAAATGGTTTTAAAGATAAAAGATTTTTAGTGCTATAGCTTCTAATGACTTCATGATATTTTAAAGTTGCATCACTAGTCTTATCTTTCTCATACTTTTTCTTTGTTACTATTAATTCCACCTCAAAGCCAAATTCACTCAGTGCATCATACATACCTAAGTTATCAATCTGTCCGCCATTAGAAACAGGCAAAAGGGGAGCATGAATAACTAATAAAACCTTCATAAATATAAAGACTTAGATAAAATCTTTTTCAACAAGACCACAAAGAATATGCCCGATAGTTATATGACACTCTTGAATTCTAGCAACATTATTTGATGGTATGTCGATTATAAGGTCCGCATGAGGATTCTTGACATCTTTTCCAGTTAACAAAATAGAAAAAATATCATTACGCTTTGAATATTCAAGGCAGTTTAAAATATTTGGAGATTTCCCAGAAGTTGTTATGCCAACGAAAATGTCTTTATTGCTAGAAATTGCAACAAGCTGTCTTAAAAAAACATTATCAAAACCATAGTCATTTCCTATCGCTGTAAGTGCAGAAGTATCTGTAGTTATTGCAATTGATGGAAGAGGATCTCTAGGTATAGATAGTTTTGATACAAACTCAGCTGCAAGATGTTGAGAGTCTGCTGCGCTTCCTCCATTTCCCGCAAAAATTATTTTTCCACCATTTTGAATTGAATCCTTCATTTTATTTGAAGCTAAAATTATTTTTTCAATCAAATCTGTGTTCTCTAAAATTTTTTCTTTTGTACTTATGCTGTGAGACAAGATTTCTTCAATATATTTATATTCCATTAGAAACTCCTAAAATGACCTTTAAAGCCAAACCTTTCAATTTTAAAATTTTTATAAGATATATCAAAATTACTCTCTGCACCTTTTATAATTGAAACTTTATTTTCAGGTTTAGTGCCAACTAAAATAAAGCCACCTCCTCCAGCGCCTGAAACCTTATAAGAAATAGCTCCCTTTTTGATCACATAATCATATATATCATCAATTTTTTTGTTGGAAATCTTTTCACTCAAGGACTTTTTAACAATCCATGATTTATGAATTATTTCATGAACTGATTTAATATCATCAAGGATAAAGCTATCTTTCAACTTATAAGCAAACTTTTTCAATTCATTTGTATTACTTATATTTTTTTTATCTTTGTATTTTTCTATTTGACTTTTAATAATAAGTGAAGAATCTCTTGATTTACCAATATTGAATAAAGCAAATGAATACTCAAACTCCCTCTTAAACTGCTCATTTATTTCGATGGGCGTTACATTAATATTTCCAGATTCCTTGAACTCAAGAAAATTACATCCTCCAAATGTAGCTGCAAATTGGTCTTGCATTCCTCCTGCAAAACCTAAACGCACTCTTTCAATCTCATAAGCATAGTTACTTGCCTCAAATTTTGTAATAGGTACTCTATAAAAATCTGCAAGAGACATTAGAATTGCAACAATTAAAGTAGATGAAGATCCAAGGCCGCTTCCAGGGGGAGCATCAACATAAGATGATATTACTATATTTGATATTTCTAGCTTGAACTTTTCACAAAAGAAAATAAGTGTCATTGCATGAAGTTTAAGTGAGCTTTCATCAATTCTCTTTTTAACATCTGCAATATTTGAATACGTATCATCTACTTGCAAATCATGTGACTTAAATTCAATTATTTTTTCAGTATTTTCTTCAATAAATACATGCGCATACTGATTTATTGTTACATTTGTAACTGCTCCGCCGTAATTAAGAAAATGTTCTTTAATATCGGATCCACCACCAGCAAGACCAATCCTAAGTGGGGCTCTTCCATAATATTTTTTTAAGATTTTCATTATTTTTTTGGAGTATTAACGTTGCAGCAAAATACAACACATATTCAGTTTCGCCATTTGCAAAGAATGTGTATTGAATATACATTGTATGATAAATGACAATAATAATCATATTATTGATACTCGTTTCTTTTTCTTTTAACAAAGTTAATACAGGCATATATAAAATTAGAAAAAACAATATGGCAAAGATCCCATACTGTGGCAGAAGTGCTGCAAGAGTGCCTTTGGGCCAGAGAGATACTCCACTTTCAAGTGAAAATATTATTTCTGAATAATTTGAAGGAATACCAAGAGCAAATGCTTTTTCATAAACCTTTGAAAGCATTAGAGCATAGTCATTAATAAATAAGCCCGGCCCAAATCCAAAAGGATTATCAAAGAATAAATAGAAGGATGAAATCAAGGATAGAATCCTAGTTGACAAGCTTGTTGTATTAAACAGGCTCACAGTAATTTCATTAATAACTGTATCAAGATTTAAGAAAAGCAGCGCAACAAAGACTCCAAGGATAGGGATTGAAAGCAAAAAGAATTTAATATTTTTAAAAAGGAAAAAGAGCATTGTTATTATAAGACTTATATATAGAGCCAAGATACCTCCTTTAGAAGAAAGTATAAATATCCACATAAAATAGAATACAAACAAAAAAACAAAAAAGTTCTTTTTATTAAAAAAATTTAAAGCATAAAAGCAAATAATAGTTAAGCCTGAAAAACCAACCACTGCTGAGGATGCTTCATAGGAAATGCCATAAGGACGCGATTCAGGCTGCTGGGCATCCATAGCGATGATTTCATGATAGATAATATCAGGAAGGACAATAAAGTAATCTAAGATCGCAAAACAAACATAAACTAAATAAAAGAAAATAAATACTTTGTTTATGTATCTACCTTCGATAATTTCAATTAAATTATAAAAAATAAATATCGAAGTAAAGATAAGGATATGTGAGTAAGCAACCTTAATCATTGATATAAAAGACTCATCAAAAGTATAGAAATCTCTATTTGAGGTCTGGTATAAAAGAAAATAGATTGCTAAAAAAATAAAGTATATGAATATAAAGCTATGAAAAAGCTTTTTATACTTAATATTTTCTTCTAAAATTATCACAAAATATGCTAATGGAAATACTAAAAAACCAGTACTTCGGGCTATTGACCCAAAAATATCTTCAAGGAAGATACCTTGAAAAGCACCTGAAAAAATAACAAGCACCAAGATAAGCATTGGAATAATTTTCACGATCTTATTTGTTGTTTTTTAAAAAATAATACTGCATTAAATATTGTTAAAAGAACAAGGAGAAGCAAGAATATTTCTAAGAAAAAATTGCTTAATAGTGTTGCTTTAAAAAGAGAAATAAGCATTAGTAAAGAAATTAAGGAAGAAATCATAGCAACTTGTTTAAAATAAATACCTGAATTTGATACAACTAATCCAAAAAAGTGAAGAAATAGATAGTTTGTTAGTAGAATAAAAGTTATTTTATTTGAAGGTAGCCCTTCGATATATGATCCAGTGAGTATATAGAAAATATTATCTCTAAATATTGAATATCCTAGAATTGAAAGGATCAATAGTAAAAATGATATTTTAAATCCTGAGCTTCTAAACATTTCAATCTTTTTGCCTGATACAAAACTTTTTGTGAGAATTGAGACCTGAAGATCTAATGGTATCCTCATTATAGCTGCCAAGCCTAGTAATATTCTAAACCAGACCAATACTGAATCCTTATTTTCAATGTCAACCAAATTAATCAAGTTTATAAAAAATATATAATGAATAAAGATTTCAAGTAAGCTAAAAATTAATATTTGGCATCTTTTTTTTGGAAAGATTATTAAATTAATTAAGTTGAAGTTAAATTTTTTAGATAAAAGCATTTGAGAAATTATTAAAAAAAGTATTAGGGAGATTGAAGACAAGTAAACAGATAAACTATTTTTCCCAAAATATATGAGCAAAATCGCCGATAAGAATAAAATTCTAAAAAGTAATTCAATGTATTCATATTTTAATTTCGACTCATAATGGTTAAATACCAATCTTAAAGATTGCGCTACTCCAAAAAAAATAAAGCAATTTGAGATAATCATTGAGATATTTTTTACTCCCCCATCACCAAAGAAGAGGATATTTATGACTAAAAAAGCAATAAAACATCCAAAAAAAAGATTACTCAAGAAAAAATTCAGCTCCTTTTCATGAAAGTCTGATTTGATTATGTTTGCAAATGTTACTCTTGAGGAGACTAGATCTACAAATGCAAAGACTGGTCCATAACCTAATAAAATTAAAAGAAATAAAATATCTTTTTCAGAAAGATCTATTCTATAAATTGTAAAAATAAATAAAAAGTTGAAAAGGATTGCCAGAGCTTGGTTAAAGTATCTTGCAAAAAATAACAATTTAATTTTCTTTCAACTTTAGATCTTCTAAGATATTTTTGAGGATTTTAAGAATTCTTGGATATATAAAGAGCAATATATTTAGAATCAAAAATATTAAAAATGAAAAAATTAGCCTACCTCTATCTGAAGAGCGTTTGTCTACAAGACCTCCATCAATTATTGTGATTACATAATTTGGATCATTTTCAATTTTAAGCATCTCAATTTCTGCATTAAGAAGCAGGTTATTTAATACTTTCTTTTTGTTAATGTCTACTTCTTGTAGTGAGAACTCAGAAATTGCATTTATAAATTTTACATTTATTCCAGCATGAATATTTCGTGTATCCTCATCTATAAACAATAAAATCTTGTCAATGCATTTTTTAGCAATCGTGGTTGATTGAAATCTGCAGGTTATTTCAAAAGTTTCATTTAAAAAGTCAAAATTAAAAAATAAATTATCTTTTAAAAATTTGTTACTTAAATCTACTGATGAGGGTATGTGTGAAATATTTTTGTAGTCAGCTTCAGAGGCTCGATTAAGAGATTTAATGAAAAATTTTACTTTGTCCATAAAAGTACGTTTCTTCCAGGTAGATGAATTAAAATCCCATTTACCTGGAAAGATATGTTTTTCGAAGCCTTCGGCCTCTATAAATTTAGCTATCTTTGATTTAGATGAAAGTAACTCTTTTACATAAATCTCATTTTTAAGAGATGCTGAGGAATCTAAAGCGCTTGCAGCATTTGAAGCAGATGATCCGAACATTGCATTTAAGCCGAATCCTAAAGAATCAAGATCAATTTTGGAACTTTCTTGCTCATTCACAATGAATTTCGTAGAGACAGAAAAAAGGGAAGTTTTTGTAAATGGATAAAGTGATATTAATACTATTAATATCTGTATAATAATTTTATATTTCATAGCTACTTATGTATTTAAACTACTTCTTTGATAGAGATAATACACTAATTATTGATAAAGGATATACGCACAATTTAAAAGATTTAAAATGGATTCCGGGTGCTTTAGATGTTCTTAAAACTTTGTCATCTAAAAATAAAAGAATTTTTATTGTTACTAATCAAGCAGGAATAGCAAAGGGAAAGTTCACTTTAAAACAATATAAAATCTTTAATAACTTTATGCTAAGCGAACTCTTAAAGCATAGCGTCAAAGTTGAGCAAGTTATATTTTGTCCATTCCACAAGAATTCAGTAATAAAAAGATTTAGGGCGGACTCATATTTTAGAAAACCAAATCCAGGAATGATCTTAAAAATAGTTAATAAAAAACATCTCAGTAAGAGTGAATGCATCATGATCGGAGATAAGATGACTGATCTAAAAGCTGGTCATGCTGCAGGAATAGACTCTTATTTGTTCAATCAAGTAAATTTATTCGAGTTTATGGAAAATAAGAAGTTAATCTGAATATAAAGCTTCTATTAAATTTTGTTTGAATGCATTATTTGAAAAATTTTCAAGATAATAATTTCGTATAGCATTGCTATCAAAAGTATCTTTATTTGAATCAAACTTTTTAAGGCACTCCCTAAGTGATTGATCTGAGCCAGGCTTAGCAAGATAGCCAGTTAATGAGTTAGCATTTATCAACGGCACTCCTGAGCCCTCAATTAAAGTAGATATCACTGGTATTCCTCTTGCAAAAGCTTCGATTTGAACAATGCCAAACATTTCAGCTTTATTGATCGAAGGCAAGATAAGCATAGATGCAGTCTCAAATATACTCTCCAAGTCTTCTACTCTTCCTAAGAATTTTATATTAGATTGATTTTTACTGATTTGTCTGAGTTTTTCTTCAAGTGGGCCTGAACCAATAATTGATAGCTTAAAGCTCATATTTTTTAAAGCTTTAATTAGAAAAGCAACTCCCTTATACTCAACCAATCTTCCAATAAAGATTATATTTTCTTTATTAGAGCGCTTTTGAATCCTTCTTGTAAAAGTTTTTCCTGCCGCTTCCTCATTATTTAGAGTGTATGGTATTGATAATGATTTTTCATTTTTAAAACTGTGGACTGACCCAGTGCGATGGGCATCTGTGGCAAAAATAATCTTATAGCTTCTTCTAATAAGAATTTTTTCAAAAGTATAGAAAAGTTTTCGTAAAACAATATTCTGCTGATGAATGTCAGAATGCCAATAAATAAAGATTTTATTACTTTTAGAAAAAATTAAAGCAATCAATGCAAGAACGTTGGGGAAATGAACAATACAAGCATCAAATTTTTTTAAGTTCCTAAAAATAAACAGCATATAGCTTAAGCTGATAGGTTGACTGAAGAATGTAAATCTTGAAAAAAACCTTTTTACATTCTTTCTTGAAGGAAAATCTTTATTATTAGAAAAACAGATATTAAAAAGCTCTAAATTTGTGTCTTCAAGAGCTTCTATAATAGATTCTGATACTGACTCGATTCCCCCTTGATGCGGATATAAAAATTTATTAATTTGTAAAACTTTCAACAAATTAAAGCTTTCCTTCAATTTCAAACATAGCCATCATTTTTACAAGATCCTCAAAAGACGTAGTATGTTTCCATCCTAAATCATTTTGGATCTTTGATGGATCAGAAATTAAAAGATCCACTTCAGATGGCCTGTAAAATTCTGGTGAAACTTTAATAATTTCTTTTCCTGTCTTTTTATCAATACCAACCTCGTCCTCTTTTTCTCCACTCCACTCAATGTCAAAATCAAAATATGTTGAAGCAATTTCAACAAATTCTCTTACAGAATGAGTTTCGCCAGTACCAACGACAAAGTCATCGGGCTTAGTATGATTGATAATTCTATACATTGCTTCAACATAATCACCAGCAAAGCCCCAATCTCTTTGAGCTTCAAGATTACCAAGAAGTAAGATTTGCTGATGTCCATTTTTAATATTATTGAGGCTTGAAACAATTTTTTTTGTAACAAACTCGTCGCCTCTTAGAGGACTTTCATGATTAAATAAGATTCCATTTGATAAAAATAAATCGAATGCCTCTCTGTGATTAATAACTTGCCAGTGCGCAGATAGTTTAGCAACACCATATGGACTTCTTGGATAAAAAGGTGTTTTCTCACTCTGAGGAACATCTTGAACAAGCCCAAACATTTCTGAAGTTGAGGCTTGATAGAACCTTGTCTCAGGAGAAAAATGTCTTATTGATTCAATAATTCTGATTGTCCCTATAGAATTAACCTCATGGGTATAGATTGGCTGATCAAATGAAGTTCCAACAAAGGACATTGCAGCAAGATTAAAAAAAAGGTCAGGTTTAATATTTTTTATTGTATTTTGTATTTGTGAAAGCTCACTTAGTTCAAAATCAATATATTTAATATATTTGTCAGTATCAATTAATTTATTCCTAAAGGATGATCTTTCGCTTGATCTTCTCAAGGCACCATAAACATCATAACCCTTAGCTATAAGAAGTTTTGAAAGATATGCTCCATCCTGTCCATTTATGCCTGTTATTATTGCTTTTTTCACTTTTATCTTATCCTGGTGCCCGAGGCCGGACTTGAACCGGCACGATATTTCTATCGAGGGATTTTAAATCCCTTGTGTCTACCAATTCCACCACTCGGGCTAAAAAATAAATATTACCTGCTCATTATAAGTCAGGAGAAATTTAAATTGGTTTAATTAAATTTACGATATTATGTCATAAATTTTTGAAAAAACTCTTGCTTTCAAGCTTTTACTCAGCTTTGAAGTTTGTGTGAAAGCCTCAATATTATTTAGACGATCGATGAAGTAGCCTTCAGAATCTATTCTCTTGCACATAGCAACATCTTCAGACTCAGCCCAGTCATACCTTTCATCATATGGTGAAATCTTGATATTTTCAGAAAATATATTACATCCTCCATCAAGATAAGGATTACCAAGTTTAAAATATTTGTAGTGATTTGAGCCAATAAACTCTGCTGAAAAAGTAAAATTTGGCTGATATGAATTTGAGGAGGTATGAAAACCTATATCAAGAAAGTTTAATTTTGTTTTTTTTGTTTTAAAACTTATTCTTGGTGTTGCAACCTCAAAAAAAGAAGAGTTAAGTTCATCGACGATATTGTTTTGAAATAATATTCTTGAATGTGCAATTATCTTTATATCTGTTTCAAGTGCATTGAAAAGGATATTTTTTTTGGCTGATATTTGGGGTTTAAAATCTCCCGTTTTGTATAAAATCATTTCCTTTGCATTTTTTGGAGTAAATTTTAAAATCCTAAGATTGTCTATGGAAATCCCCCATTCTTTTATCCTTTTTTCAAGTAAATCTAGTTTTCCGCTTGTAAGGATTAAAACATTCGAAAAATTACAAGTTTTTATGTTACTTAATTGTTTTTTTAATAAGGGAAGTTCGGAATCTTGCCCCGAAAATGGTATTCCAAGCCCAACTGACCTATTAATTTTAGATTCAGTAGTTATTTCAAACCACTGATCTTCATGATTCTGAAATAAGCTACCATATCCTTTTCCATAAATATTACATAATGTTATTATCTGGAAGTTTTGAATCTTTCTCGAATGTGAAAAAAGGTTTCTGCTTTTATCATAATTAAAAATAACTTTTTTTCCTTTGGTCATTCGTCCAATTGAGTGTTTAAAAACAAGAATTAATAGATTTCTTTTAAAAAAATAATCGCAATCAATCTCAATATCTTCATCTACAAATCTATTTAAAATTAATTTATTTAAATCATTTATATTTTTAATTCTCATTTCTTTTATTCTTTAAGACTAGCTCATATTCTTCTGGTGTACCTGAAAAGATAATATCTTTTTTATTTACATATTTTATAGTTATTTTATGGCCACTTTCGATCAAGAAATTATAAATTGGTGCTATGTAAATCTCTCCTAGATTATTTTCATTATTGTATATTTTTTGTTTCTCAAAACCTTCTATAAAAATTTCTTTTGTCCTGAAATTATAAAATCCATTTGAACAATGGGGAGAAATCCTAACCTTTTCCGATGTAGAAAGAACCATATTTTTTTCATCAATCTCTGCGAATGACCAATGATCTCCTTCTCCCTTGAATACTTCGAGATATCCATCAAAACCAGCTTGAGTAAGCTTTTCAAATCTTAAAAGAATAGTATCAATGTTAAAAATGTTTATTTCCCCATCATATTTTTTAAAGTCAGCTAGTGTTTGCATTACTGTGTCAGCTTGGCCGTTGGTGTCTTCATCTAATAAAACTATTCGGAAATTCGATATTTTTAGTATCTTAATCTTGCTCAGAAGCCAATTATGCAGCTCCATATCTTTTGGTATAGTAAAAACGAAGAGGTCGCTATCAAAATAATCTTTGAAAGAAATAACAGTCTTTTCAAATAAAGTCTCATCCCCAACATTGAGCATGAATTTTGGCAAACTATATCCAGCTTTTGAAAATCTTGAGCTCTTGCCCATCATTGGAATTAAGAACATAGTTTATTAATGCTTTAGGTCCATAAAGATCTGAAGACCAGTTCCTAAAAGAGATGCCTGTCTTTTTTGTGAGTCTTCATGAAGGGGTATCATAGATATAAAAAGTAAAGCAGTTAAAGCCTGGATATCTTTTCTTAGTAAAATTCCTAGCTCTTCATCTGAATGTATTAAGTCTTTGATTATTTCTTGATTGCGATTCTTAAAAAATTTTTTAGGGGCATGGAAAGAATTCCCATCTTTATCATATATGATTTCTCCTGATATAACTCTATCATATCCCCAACATATCGAGTGACATAGCTTTGCAAGATCGTACCTTTGATCGCCGATAGGAAGTTCATTTAACTTTACGCCTCTTGGATCAATCAATGATATTGTATTGCCTCTAGCCCTATAAATTATGTTACTAAAACAAAGATCTCCGTGGCTAAAAGAAGGTATGGACTCAAAATCGTAAACAATATTATTAAGAAACGAAACTATCTCATCAAGATTACCCAAATTATGATTGTCTAAAAATATATCATTTCTTCGATCTATGAACTTAGACTCATAAATTATATTTACTCTATCTATATTTTTATTATCAATTATCTCATTAATAAAGTTTTTAGAAAGATTTTCAGAGTTCCTGGGTAAATCTCTTTTTTGTTCCGCTATTACCAAATTTACTTCATTTAAGATGGTCTTCCACTGTCTTTTCCCTAATTTTGAAAATAGCATAAGTTCCGAAAGTGAAAATCCATTAATGTAATTCATTTTGTATGATGAAAAAGAATTTTCTTCTTGAAATCCATATACATTTGGTGAAAACTTTTTCAGATGAGTTGGGAGTGAATTAAACCAATTGAACTCATCTTGAATTTTTTCTTTATTTCTGCTCGATTTTTCAACTTGGTATTTATCAATATTTAAGTTATTGAACGATCTCTCTGTAGTATATTTTTGTCTAGATTTATGAAATCCCTCTAAGTGTCCAAAGTCAAACCAATCATTTGTCTTATAGTTTTTTATAGTAATTAATTTGCACATTTCCTCAATAGAATCCTCGAAAGAAAAATCTTTTTTCTCAAGAAGCTCACTAAAGAGATTAGGGTTTGAGAAATTGAAGAATCCCGCCCAAACATAATCTTGTTCTTTTGTTAATTGCGTCATATGCCATTCAGCACTTTCAATAGGTTTTCCAATTACGATGATATCTTTTCCAGGAGGCAGTTTATTAAAAAAGGTATCTCCATGAAGGATTTTAAGTTTCTTAGGTTTGTAATTAGAGATAATATTATTAATGTGCTTCCCTAATTTATTTGATGAATTGTCTTGGAAAATATCTACTTTTAAATCATTTAACTTTTGAAGATCAGTTTCAGGTATTTCAAATAATTTGGGCAGAGAGATTATTATTCTTTCATTAGGCCAAGATTTCTTTAAAAGCTTAACCTGAAACTCATAAAGTCTTTTATTTTGTAAAAATGAAAAGGAAGGTGGAAGGCAGCCTATTTCATTTTGTATTTCAATCTTTAAAAATTGACTTGAGGGAATAATAATCATTCTAATTAATAATCTTTTTTATTTCCTCTTCTGAAAAACTTATGAATTCATCAGGTCTAATTGATTTATCATCAATATAAAAACCATCAAAACCACACCAAGGTTTACCAATAATAATTTCATCATAGGGAACATCATTTTGGTGTAACCACTTTTCAATAATGGGTAGTGTGAGACTTTTTATTTTTCTTATATCTCCCTTATGAGTATTCATATTCCTAGCTGTAAATATAACTATTTCAAATCCTTTTTTTTGATAATCAGATAATTTCTCTATTAATTTAACGTTAGGTTCTTTTTCCGAGTAATCTTTTTCTTTATCATCAAAAGTTATAGTTCCATCGAGGTCTACAATTATTTTTTTCATAATATTATGGAGGCTGAGGCCGGAATCGAACCGGCGTACACGGATTTGCAGTCCGCTGCATGACCACTCTGCCACCCAGCCATTTTTTTATTAATTTAATTTTTAGAATTGT
>MDSV01205524.1_pt1 | contig 22673 bp, 18 predicted proteins | sample 810851 | NCBI WGS metagenome assembly MDSV01 (sample SAMN05326640, study PRJNA326480) | marine metagenome | isolation source: seawater | place: Atlantic Ocean: North East | collected 2012 | reverse complement strand
TGAGAATTTATAAAGAAGAAATTTTTGGACCAGTTTTATCTGTAGTAAGAGCAAAAGATTTCGACGAAGCTTTAAAACTAGTAAATGATCACGAATTTGGCAATGGGGTAAGTATTTTTACAAGAGACGGAGATTCTGGCAGAACATTTTCCAACAAAGCCAAAATTGGAATGGTAGGTATAAATATACCGATCCCAGTACCAGTAGCGTTTCATAGTTTTGGTGGATGGAAAAGATCTTTATTTGGAGATCAACACATGCATGGACCTGAGGGTGTAAGATTTTATACGAAATTAAAAACAATAACATCAAGGTGGCCTTCTGGTTTAAGGTCGGACCCTGAGTTTGTTATGCCAACAATGAAATAAAGGAAAGTATGAAAAAAAAAATTACTTTAATAGGTGCGGGTCAAATTGGTGGAACTCTAGCACATTTAATTGCACTAAAAGAATTAGGTGATGTTGTATTATTTGATGTAGCTGTTGGAATTGCTAAAGGAAAAGCCTTAGACATTGCTCAATCTTCCCCAGTAGACGGTTTTAATATTAATTTGTCAGGAACAGATAGTTATGAAGATACTAAAAATTCAGATGTTATAATAATTACAGCTGGTGTTCCTAGAAAACCTGGCATGACCAGAGATGATTTATTGGGAATTAATCTTAAAATTATAAAGCAAGTTGCTGAAGGAATAAAGAATACCTCACCAAATGCGTTTGTAATATGTATTACTAACCCCTTGGATGTAATAGTGATGGCTTTACAAAAATATTCTAAGTTACCAAAACATATGATCGTTGGGATGGCAGGCATTTTGGACTCTTCAAGATTTATATATTTTCTTTCAGAGGAACTAAAAGTTCCAGTTAAAAAAATTAAATCATTTGTATTGGGAGGACATGGAGATAGTATGGTGGCTATGCTTGGATCAACAGAAGTAGAAGGTAAAAAAATTAATGATCTAATTAAAGAAGGAAGAATAACACAAGAGCGTCTCTCAGAAATTGTAGAAAGAACAAAAAAAGGTGGAGCAGAAATAGTTAAATATTTAGAGAAAGGTTCTGCATTCTACGCACCTGCAGCGGCCGGTGTAGAAATGGCAGAAAGCTACTTAAAAGATTTAAAAAAACAACTTCCTTGTGCAGCTTATCTTAATGGTGAATATGGGGTAAAAGATTTATATGCTGGTGTTCCAGTCATAATAGGATCTAAAGGAGTAGAGAAGGTAGTTGAATTAAAGTTAGACGCAGGTGAAAAAAATAATTTTGAAAAATCAACTCAAGCAGTCAAAACGTTATTTAAAGATGCTCAAAGAATTGATACTTCATTAAAATAAAAAGAAAAAATTTTGATTAGAAAAATAATATTAATACCAGTATATAATGATTGGTCTTCATTAAAAATATTACTCGAAAATTTAAACAAAAAATTAAAAAGAGATAACTACGAAATTATAATTATAAATGACTCCTCAACTATTAAACAAAATATTTCATCAAATAATTATAGCCAAATAAAAAGTATTAAAATTCTTACACTTAGTAAGAATGTTGGAAGTCAAAGATGTATAGCAATAGGCTTAAGATACTTGTCTCAAAGTGAAGAAAAAAAATTTATTATTACTATAATGGATGGTGATGGAGAAGATGATCCTGGTCATGTAAATAATTTAATTGAAGAGGCTGAAAAAAATTCTGATTCTATAATTACCGCTAATAGACTCAATCGTCATGAAGGTAAAATATTTCAATTTTTATATAGAATTCATTTATTGATTACATTTATTTTGACTTTCAAGTGGATTAATTTTGGAAATTTTACTTGTCTTCATTCTTATAATTTAAAAAAGATGCAAACTAAAAATGAAATTGGAGTAGCAGTATCAGCCTCAATTTCAAAAAATTGTAAAATTATAAATTCACCCTCTAGAAGACTTAAGAGATATGAAGGTAATTCGCAAGTTAGTTACTTTGGTCTTTTTCTCCATTCATTGAGAATATTATCAGTTTATTATATTAAGATTTTTTTTATCTTACTAATTTATATGATTTTAACTTTAATCTTTATAACAAATTCGATAAAGATTTTAGCAGTTATATTCTCTGCAATTATAATTTTTGATTTAATTCTGATAATGATTTATAGAAATTTCAAAATAACAGAAAAAGATTATAATGAACTTAAGATTACCGAGAAACAATGCTAATCTTTTTAATTAACAAATAATGAAAATTTTTTTTAAATTAATTTCGATTATTTTTATAATTGCAATTAGTATTTTCATCGGTCATGAAAATCCAGAATTAGTTGATAAATCAAAAAAATTTGTAAAATATTATTTAAAAAAAATTGGTGTAGTCAAAACTTTTCAACTAGATATTAAAAGTAGCAAAGAACCTCTTATACAAACAAATGTAAATCAACAAGATTACTTCGGAAACTCTTTTTCATTGGAACTAAACAAATTTTTAACTTTAAATGGAAAAACGGCAGGACTTATATTTCACAACGACGAGGATTTTGTTGTTTTTATGCAGAACGGTAAAAAAATTTTAAAAAATAAGGTTGAAGAAATTAATATTCCTCTAAATTTTACAACTGAAAAAGAGGGAGGAGTAAGAAGTATTTTTTCAATTAATAAAAAGTATTTTGCTTTAATATCTCGAAAAAAATTAAATTGTTACTATGCAAGCCTAATAAGGCTTTTCGATCAAAACGAAGTTTTTAACAGCAAATGTATCGTTGACCAAGATAATGTAAATTTTGCTGGTATTGGCGGGGCATATATTTTTGAAAAAGATGATTTATTACTTGCTATTGGAACCCCAACACATGACTCGGATAAAATAGATTTACTTGCTCAATCCAAAGACTCTATTTTTGGAAAAATTTTTAAATTTAAAACAAAAGATTTATTAAATAAAAATACAATGTCAGATTTTGAATTTTATTCTATCGGTCATCGTAATCCTCAAGGAATGATTAAAATTAAAAATGATATTTATGCTACTGAACACGGTCCTCAGGGAGGAGATGAATTAAATATCATCTTTGAAAACAAAAACTACGGGTGGCCAATTGTATCTTTAGGAACAAGATATGGAGGTAAATCATATATTAGAAAAGATATGACAGGAAATTTTATTGAGCCGATGTTTTCCTTTTTACCAGCCATTGCTCCATCAGATCTTAACGAATGTCCTGATAACTTAAAAACATATTATAAAGAGTATGATTGTTTGATTGGATTATCTCTAAAAGAAATGTCTATAATTATTTATTTAATAGATTCAAAAAACAATAAACTAATAAATTATGAAAAGATTTTACTAGATAAAAGATTAAGAAATTTTGGGGTAAGTCCGGACGGAAAGTTGTTTTTAGATAAAAAAAATTATTTTTATGTAACATCTGATAAAGATGGGATATATAAATTAAAATTTAAAGATTTTAGATAATTAATTTTTTAATAATACAATTTGTCTACCCATACCAAAAAAGCTTGGTAAAACACTTACTAATGAGGCATCAACTAATTTAACTATTTTTAAAAAAAAGTAATTCATTGGTAGATAAAAAGTTTTAGAAGAAACACCACCAGAGTTTAAAAAAGAAAGACATTCATAAATTTTTTGATGATGTAATTTAAATTTATCTCCCATTTCTTTTTCAAATTTTTTAATATCATCGAAAATTAAGTGAGGAACTGCTATATTTCCTGACCAAATATTGTTTTTATCTGACATAGATTCTTTTTCAGACCATATATCTTTTGTAAAATCAAATCCTTCATGTCTCATTAGAATAGTAATTAATTGAAAAATAATTGAACAATAAGCTTCTTGAATTATAAGTTTACCATTAGGTTTTAATATTCTGTGCATTTCTCTTAAAAATTTTATTGGAAATGGTACATGGTGTATCATGTTTGATGCAATTACAAAGTCATAAGTGTTGTTTGGAAACTTTGTGTCTTGAGCATCAACATTTTTATAATCCAAGTGATCATAGTTTGCTAAATCACAAATTTTAAAATTTTTATTTTTTATAAAATTTTTAGAAAAACCACTTCCTGCTCCAACCTCTAGACCAATATCTTTTTCATTAATAAAATCATTCATCCATCCGAATCTATTTTTTAACAAAAAATATAAATTTTTATTTTTTTTTTCGTTAAATTGTTTAATCGAGTTATTAATATCTCCAATTTTTCTCATTCTATTTTTCTCAGGAGGAAACTCTATTTTATCTAATATCTTTAACAGCATAAATTATAAACTTGTAAAAAAAATTTTATATACATATATGTTATTTATTCAAAATTGATTATATATATACATATATGAATTTAACCTACAAATATTTAAAGAAAAAATATTTAAGCTTTTTTGATTATGATATTGAATATCTTAATTTTGTGGTAACGGACGCTTTATTTGGTTATAGCCAGATTTCAAAATATTTAAAAGATAAAAAAATTAAAAGGGTTTGTGAGGTTGGATCTGGTACAGGCATATTACTAAATGAACTTCAAAATAAATACCCTAAAAAAAAATTTGTTGGAATAGACCCAGGCGAAAGTGGTTATCATAACTACAGAGATACGTTAACAAAGATAGGAAAAAAAAACAAAAATATTTCTTTTATTAAAAAAAATATTACGTCTTTAAATACACCTAAAAAGTTTGATTTGATTTTTTCAATAAATGTTTTTGAACATGTAAAAGATCAAAAAAAGTATATTAATAAAACATTATCTATGCTTAATAAAAATGGAAAAATTGTTATATTTTCACCTAATTACGACTTTCCCTATGAGCCACATTTTGTTATTCCGATTATTATAAATAAAAAGATTACTGAATTTTTTTTTAAGGATTATCTCATTCGACACGAAAAAAAAACTAAGGAAATAGGGTTGTGGAAAGGTTTAAATATTAGCGGAAAAAGAGAAATTGAAAAATTTCTATTGAAAAAAAAACTTAAGTACTTTTTTGATAAATCTATTAAAGATCAGATGTTTGAGAGAGTAACAAAAGATAAGATCTTTGAAAAAAGACAAGGGTTGGCCGCCAAGTTAACAAAGATTTTTAGATTTTTCTTTTTAGACAAATTAATTTTCGATATTTTAAAGATTCCTTTTCCGTATATGGAACTAGTAATAAAAAAATGAAAATACAATCTTTTTCAAAAGCTGACTTAGTAATCGTCGTACCATTAATTTTTTATTCTTTTTTTGTTAACTTCTTCAGTGCAAATATTGGGGTAATGCCTATAGATACTTTCGGTTTTTTTGACAGTGGTTATAGTATTCTTCTGAATAAATTGCCTGTTAGAGATTATTGGATAACAACTGGCATTGTAGTTGATTATTTACAATCAATTTTTTTTTTTATTTTTGGCACCCATTGGAATAGTTATATTTATCATGCCTCATTCATTAACATCATAGCCACACTTAGTTTTTTTATTTTTTTAAAAGAATTTAAAGTAAAAAAGAAACTTATAGCTATTTATTTGGTAAGTTTTGCAACTTTATGTTATCCAGTCTCAGGCACTCCTTTTGCATATCTACACTCTTATGTTTTCTCTTTAATTTCAATATTTTTTCTAATGATAGCAATTAATAGAAAAGATAGTAAAATTTGGTTCTTTCTACCGGTCTTATTTTTCATTTCCTTTTTTAGTATGCAAACGCCTAGTGCATATATCATTATTTTATCTTTGGTTTTTATATTTTATTTTTTTATTAAAAATAAAAATACTAATGCAATAAAGCAACTCTTATTAGGTACGACAGCATGTTTGATTTTTTCGATATTTTATTTAATTATTTCTAAAACATCTTTATCAAGTTTTCTTTACCAATACTTTTTATTTCCTCTGACAATAGGAGAAGGGAGATTTATAAGTAATGAATTAGCTTATGTAAAATTACAAGAACAAATTAACGTTAAGAGAATATTTGGAGATTTTAAGTTCATAAACCTTTTTTTATTTTCGCTTGTTTTTATTACAATTTTGAAAATAAAGTCAAAAAATAATAAATATATTCTTTTAAATTTATTTTTTATATTAAGTTGCTTGCTTTTTTTAATAAATCAAATATTACAAGCTAATCAGATATACATATTCAGTTTGATACCAATACTACTCTCAGTATGTAATATAAATTATCTTGAAAATGATAAATTTAGCAAGATAAGCTCTCTTCTTTTAGTCTTATTAATATTTATTACATTAAAATATCACGAGCGATATAACATTGATCGCAAATTTTTAGATATTGAAAGAAAAAATAAAAACTTTGCTATATCAGCAAATATTTTAGATAAAAAATTTGGTAATTTAAAATGGATAACGCCAAACTACGAAGATCCAATGAAAGAAATTGAAATAATTAAAACTGCATTTAATATAATAAAAAAAGATATGAGGAATAAATCATTATTAACACATTACCAGTTTTTTTCTACATTTACTAATCAGGATCTAAATATCTGGAATCGATGGTATGTTTGGGACAATAATTCTCATCCAACTCCAAATCATAAATATCACGATATTTATAAACAAATGATCAATGAAAACCTAAAAAAAAATAAAATTCAGGTAATTTATTTACTTAGTTCTGACAATGAAATAAATTTTCAAAATATTAAGGAATATTTTGACAATATATGTTTTAAACATAATACAATTATTGAAAAAAAATTTTCGTCGCATGAAATAATTAACTGTAAGGAAAAATGAATATCCATGAACATCAAGCCAAAGAAATTTTAAGAGAATTTGGAGCTCCAGTTTCAAATGGAGTTGTCATTCTATCTGTAAACGAAATAAAAAAGAAAATTATAAATTTAAAAAGTAAAGAATTTGTTTTAAAGGCTCAAATTCATGCTGGTGGAAGAGGTAAAGCTGGTGGTGTTAAACTTATAAAAGATATCGAAGACTTAGAATCAGAGGCCAAAAAAATGATGGGAAAAATACTTATTACAAATCAAACTGGTCCAGAAGGAAAAGAAGTAAAAAGAATATATATTGAGGAAGCCTCTGATATTTCTAAAGAATTTTATTTGTCATGTCTAATCGATAGGGAGTCCTCGAAAATAGCTTTTATTAGCAGTACTGAGGGCGGCATGGATATAGAGAAAGTAGCGTCTGAAAATCCAGAAAAGATTATAACTAATAAGATAGAATTAAAAGATGAAGGACCTAATGATAAAGAAATTGAAAAGATTATTTCTATTTTTAAATTTAATGACGATCAAAGGGATACAGCTTTTAAACTGATTAAATCTTTATATAAAATTTTGATTGAGAAAGACGCAAACTTAATAGAGATAAACCCTCTAATTATTACAAAGAGTGATAAGATTATTTGTTTAGATGCAAAAATGAATTTTGATGATAATGCAATTTTTAGAAGACCTGAAATTTTAGAATTAAGAGATTTAAATGAGGAAGATCCAACAGAAATTGAAGCTAGCAAACATGATCTTGCATATATTAAATTAAACGGATCAATAGGCTGTATGGTTAATGGAGCTGGATTAGCGATGGCTACTATGGATATAATAAAACTATATGGAAAAGAGCCTGCTAATTTTTTGGATGTAGGTGGAGGTGCATCTAAAGAAAAGGTAAGCGCTGCATTTAAATTAATATTATCTGATAAAAATGTTAAAGGGATTCTAATAAATATTTTTGGTGGAATTATGCGATGTGATGTATTAGCACAAGGTGTAGTGGATGCAGCGAAAGAAATTAATTTGTCAGTTCCACTTGTAGTGAGGCTTGCAGGAACAAATTTTATAGAGGGAAAAAAAATATTAGAAAAATCAAATTTAAAGATATTATCAGCAAATGATTTAAATGATGCTGCAAAAAAAGTTGTTGAAGCTATTAAATAAATGTCAATATTAGTTAATAAAGATACCAAAGTAATTTGTCAGGGGTTTACAGGCACGCATGGAACTTTTCACTCTGAACAAGCATTAAAGTATGGAACTAAATTAGTCGGGGGTGTGACACCAAAAAAAGGGGGTCAAAAACATTTAAATCTTCCAGTATTTAATACAGTAGAAGAAGCTAAAAAAGAAACCGGAGCAAACGCAACAATGATTTACGTACCACCTAAATTTGCTGCATCCGCTATAGTAGAGGCAATAGAATCAAAGATTGAATTAATTGTATGTATTACGGAAGGCATTCCAATAATTGATATGATCAAAGTAAAAAAAGAATTAGCTAAAAGCAATTCAAGATTAATTGGACCAAACTGTCCTGGCATAATTACACCAAATGAATGTAAAATCGGAATAATGCCAGGAAATATTCACAAAAAAGGATCAGTTGGAATTGTATCAAGATCTGGAACTTTGACTTACGAGGCTGTCGCACAAACCTCAGCTAATGGAATGGGTCAGTCAACGTGCATAGGTATTGGAGGAGATCCAATTAACGGTACTAACTTTATAGATTGTTTAGAACTTTTCTTAAAAGATGATGATACTAAATCAATTGTTATGATAGGTGAGATAGGTGGCTCCGCTGAGGAAGAGGCCTCAGAATTTCTAAAGAAACAAAAAAAAAAGAAGCCAATGGTTGGGTTCATCGCTGGTTTAACCGCACCCCCAGGAAGGAGAATGGGTCATGCAGGAGCTATAATCTCAGGAGGAAAAGGTGGTGCTGAGGATAAAATCGAGATAATGAAATCTGCTGGAATTACTATATCAAAATCACCAGCAGATATAGGAAAAACACTTTTTCAAAAACTTAATGATTAAATTTAATTTATTTATGTTAAAGTAAGTTTTTATATGTCATCGTCTAAAGATAACACAATCTATAAAAAGACCTCTTTCTTAGGAGGAAGCAATTCAGAATTTATTAATGAATTTTATGCAGATTATTTGTCTGACCCTAAGTCCTTACCAGAAAGTTGGAGAAAATTTTTTAAAGGATTAAGTGATGAAGAAAAACTTATTTACAATGATCTTAAAGGTCCAAGCTGGTCACCAGAAAAAAAGAAAATAAAGATTAATTTAGCTCAAAGTAATGAAAAAAATAATGAAGTTGAAAGTTCAGATATTAATTTTGAGTCAATAAAACAAGCCTCAAAAGATTCAGTTAGAGCCATAATGTTAATAAGAGCATATCGAATTAGAGGACACTTAATTGCTAGTTTAGACCCGTTATCTCTTCTTAAAAAAGAAGAGCATCCAGAGTTAAAACCTGAAAGTTATGGCTTTAAAAAAAGTGACTATAATAGAAAAATATTCTTAGACGGTGTTCTAGGTTTAAAATACGGTAATTTAAACGAAATACTAAGAATTCTAAAAAAAACATACTGTTCAAATATTGGTTACGAGTTTATGCATATGGGTGATCCTGATGAAAAAACTTGGATAAGAAACAGAATTGAAGGTCCAGAAAAAGATATAACGTTCACTGACAATGGTAAAAAAGCTATCTTAAATAAGATTATTGAAGCGGAAGGATTTGAAAAATATCTTCATATTAAATTTGTTGGCACAAAAAGATTTGGTTTAGATGGTGGAGAGTCATTAATACCTGCTTTGGAGCAAATAATTAAACGTGGAGGAAATTTAGGTGCAAAAGAAATTAAGATAGGCATGCCACACAGAGGAAGATTAAATGTGTTAGCTAATGTGATGGGCAAACCCTATAAAGCTATTTTTAGTGAATTTTTTGGTAAGAGTACAAGTCTAATTAAAGACTATGGAGGCGACGTCAAATATCATTTAGGAGCTTCTTCTAATAGAGAGTTTGATGGAAATTCTGTTCATATAAGCTTAACCGATAATCCGTCACATCTAGAAGCAGTAAATCCAGTGGTGTTGGGACAAGTAAGAGCAAAACAATTTTTTCATAGAGACACTCAAAGAAAAAAAGTAATTCCAGTTTTGATGCATGGGGACGCAGCTTTTGCAGGTCAAGGTATTGTTGCTGAGTGTTTTGCTATGTCAGGTTTACCAGGACATAACATTGGTGGAACAATACACATAATCGTAAACAATCAAATTGGTTTTACAACAGCTCCAAGATTTGCAAGATCTTCACCTTACCCATCAGATGTAGCTAAAATTGCTCAAGCTCCAATATTTCACGTAAACGGTGATGACCCAGAAGCAGTTGTGCATTGCGCTAAAATTGCAACTGAGTATAGGCAGAAATTTAATAGAGATGTTGTAATTGATATGGTTTGTTATAGGAGATTTGGACATAACGAGGGAGACGAGCCATCTTTTACTCAACCTATTATGTATAAAAAGATAAAATCTCATCCGTCTACACTTAAAATTTATGGAAACAAGTTAAGCGATGAAAGATTAACTTCACTTAACGAAATAGACGAAAAAAAAGATAAATTTAAGAAATTTTTAGAAACAGAATACGAGTCATCAAAAACTTACAAGTCAGAATTAAAATGGTTTGAAGGTGCATGGTCTAGATTTAAACCAGGGCTTGGTAAAGATAAACGTGGTAAGAGCGGTGCTAATAAAGAAAAATTGATTAGTATAGGAAAAAAAATTTCTACTATACCTAAAAATTTAAATGCACATAAAACAATAAAGAAAATATTTGAATTACGATACTCAATGTTTCAAGACAACAAACCCCTTGATTGGTCAACTGCAGAGAGCTTAGCATTTGGAACTTTGTTGACAGAAGGTTTTTCAGTTAGATTATCTGGTCAAGACTCAGGTCGAGGCACTTTTAGTCAAAGACATGCTGTCTTGAGAAATCAAGATAATCACGACAGGTATGTTCCTGTAAATAATATTGATGATAGACAAAAGAGATTTGAAATAATCGATAGTCTTTTATCCGAATTAGCAGTTTTAGGATTTGAATTTGGATATTCACTGTCTGAACCTGAAACTTTAGTATTATGGGAAGCACAATTTGGTGATTTCGCTAACGGCGCACAAGTAATTATAGATCAGTTTATCACATCAGGAGAGTCGAAATGGGGAAGAGCAAGCGGACTTGTTATGTTACTACCACATGGCTACGAAGGTCAGGGTCCGGAACACTCCTCTGCAAGACTTGAAAGATTTTTACAATTATGTGCAGGAGAGAATATTCAGGTAGTCAATTGCACTACTCCATCAAATTATTTTCATGCATTAAGGAGACAAATGCATAGGGATTTTAGAAAACCTTTAGTTGTAATGACACCTAAGTCTTTATTAAGACATAAAAGGTGTATATCAAATTTGAGTGAATTTACTGCTAAAAATACATTTCATAGAGTATTAAATGATGATGCATATTTAAGTTCTAATGGTTTAATTAGACTTAATAAAAATAACGAAATAAAAAAGGTCGTAATGTGTTCCGGAAAGATCTATTACGATTTAATTGAGGCAAGAGAAAAAGTGAAAAATAAAAGTGTGATTTTTTTAAGAATTGAACAACTTTATCCTTTTCCAGCAAAAACATTAGCCAACTTATTAAAAAAATATGAAAATGCCGAGTTTATATGGTGTCAAGAGGAACCAAAAAATATGGGAGCATGGAATACGGTTAGAAACTATATAGATAGAACGTTAGAAATAATATACTTTAGTAGAGATAAAGTGAGTTATGTGGGTAGAAAAGCATCCTCGTCAACTGCGACTGGAAACCTAAATAAACATCTTGCACAACAAAAAGAAATATTGGAAAAGATAGTTGGAAAGTAAATGTCAGATAAAATTATAGTACCAACTTTAGGAGAGTCAGTTACCGAAGCCACTGTTTCTAAATGGTTAAAAAGTCAAGGTGATAAAGTTTCAGCAGATGAGCCAATCGTAGAACTTGAAACCGATAAGGTTAATGTTGAGGTGCCTGCACCTTCCAATGGTATTTTAGAAAAAATAGAAGTAAGTGAAGGTGAAACAGTAAATGTAGGCTCTTTGCTAGGAATAATAAATGGCCAAGTAACTCACACCTCAAAAAAAATTGATGAAATAAAAAAATATTCACCACCAAAACAAAAAACACAAAATATTAAAAAGAAAGAGACAATTGTTACTAAAGTAAATGAAAATAAAATTGAAAAAGAAAAACCTTTAATTCTAGACGAAGACCCTTTGATTCTAGATGAAGTAGTTGAGCCTAAGGTAGAGAAGGTTTTACCTAAATCAACAAAATCTAAACCTATAATTTCTCCAGCCGCAAGAAAATTATCGAAAGAGACAAAAATTAATATAGAGGAAGTATCAGGCTCAGGAAAAAATGGTGTTGTTTTAAAAGAAGATATTTTAAGATTAATGGATACTAGACCCTCACCATCAGAAAGAAAAATAAAGCATGGTCCCGAAGAAAGAATTAAAATGACAAGATTGAGATTAACTATTGCAAAAAGGTTAAAGGAGGCACAGGAAAACGCTGCTATGTTAACCACCTTCAATGAAGTTGATATGAGCGAAGTAATTTCGATGAAGAACAAATATAAAAAAGATTTTCAAAATAAATACGGAGCAAAACTTGGCTTTATGTCTTTTTTTGTGAAAGCATGTGTTTTAGGTTTAAAAAATTTTCCTTCAATTAATGCAGAGATTCAAGAGGATGAGATTGTATATAAAAATTATTATAACGTAAGTATTGCAGTAGGCACAGACAGAGGTTTAGTAGTACCAGTAGTTAGAAATACAGACGAGTTATCATTTGCTGATATAGAAAAAGAGATAAGTAATCTTGGAGAAAAAGCTCGGAATGGAAAAATAACTATAGAAGATTTGCAGGGTGGAACATTTACAATTACTAATGGTGGTATTTATGGATCCATGTTGTCCACACCAATTTTAAATCCTCCACAATCAGCAGTTTTAGGTATGCATAATATAATAGAAAGACCAGTTGTTATAAATGGAAACATTGAAATTAGACCAGTTATGTATTTAGCTTTATCTTATGATCATAGAATTATAGATGGAAAAGAAGCAGTTTCATTTTTAAAAATAGTAAAAGAGTCTTTAGAACAACCACAGAGACTGTTCTTAAATTTATAAATATGGAAAATAATTTTGATGTAATAGTCATTGGAGGGGGCCCCGGTGGTTATGTCTGTGCTATTAGAGCTGCACAACTTGGTTTAAAAACAGCTTGTGTTGAATCAAGAGGAACTTTAGGTGGCACATGTTTAAATGTCGGCTGCATCCCTTCAAAAAGTCTATTAAATTTATCTGAAAACTTTCATAAAGCTAAAAAAGATTTTAACAATCAAGGTATCGAAATTGATGGAATTAAACTTAATATTGAAAAGATGATGTCAAATAAAGATAAGTCAGTTCAAGTATTAACTAAGGGTGTTGAATTCCTTTTTAAGAAAAACAAAGTTACCTATATAAAAGGAAAAGGGGTGCTTTTTTCAAATAACGATGTAACTGTTTATAACAACAATGACAAAAATAATTTTAAAACTAAAAATATAGTTTTAGCTACTGGATCAACAGTTACATCTTTACCTGGAATAGATATAAATGAAAAAAATATAATTTCCTCAACAGGCGCTTTATCATTGAATAAAGTACCAAAAAAATTAGCGGTAATTGGTGGCGGTTATATTGGTCTTGAAATGGGTTCGGTATGGGCGAGACTTGGGTCTGAAGTAACAGTCATAGAGTACCTTGATCATATAACTCCTGGGATGGATAGAGAAGTTTCTAATGAATTTAAAAAAATTTTAATTAAGCAAGGAATAAAATTTAAGATGAATTCAAAAGTTAATTCATTAAAAGATAATTCTAATTCAGTTACAATCAGCTATACGGACATTAAAAATTCTAAAGATGAAAAATTGGAAGTAGACAAAGTTTTAGTTGCTGTTGGAAGAAAACCTTATACAGAAGGGTTAAATCTAACAAAAATCGGTGTAAAAAAAGACTCTAAAGGTCGAATAGAGGTTAACGAAAACCTGCAAACATCAATAAAAAATATATATGCAATAGGTGACGTAATAAAAGGACCCATGCTAGCTCATAAAGCAGAGGAAGAAGGTATAGCTGTGGCAGAAATATTAGCTGGTCAAGCAGGCCATGTTAATTATGATGTTATACCAGGTGTTATCTATACTTCTCCGGAAGTTGCGACAGTCGGAAAGACCGAGGAGCAACTTAAAAAATTGAATAAATCTTATAAAGTTGGAAAATTTCCTTTCTTAGCGAATTCTAGAGCAAAAGTTAACAATGAAACAGAGGGGTTTGTTAAAATTTTAGCAGATAGTACAACCGATAAGGTTTTAGGTGTGCATATCATTGGGCCTCATTGTGGAGACATGATCGCTGAAATGGCTTTAGCTATGGAATTCGGTGCAAGTTCAGAGGATATTGCTAGAACTTGTCATGCACATCCTACTCATACTGAAGCAATAAAAGAGGCTGCATTAGCTGTTGATAAAAGACCAATTCATTTTTAAATAAAAAAAATTCTAATACTATCAAATTATGAAAGCACAAGTTTTGTTGCCGAAAGTATTTAACTTTCCATTTACATATAATTCTAAAACAGAGTCAAAGATTGGAAACTTGGTAGAGGTGCCATTTGGTTTAAAAAAAGAAATAGGAGTTATATGGAAAAATAATTATTCAACTCCAAAAAATATCAAATTAAAAAATATAAGCAAAACTACAAAATACTCAATAAACAGTAAGTTAATAGATTTTATAGAATGGTTTTCATCATATAACATGACTCCCATTGGACTTGTTCTAAAGATGGCAATTGGTAGTTCAGATAAATTTTTAAGGATTAAAGATAATCCAATTACAATAAAAAAAACTAAATTAAAAAAGTTCGATTTAAACGAGGAACAAAAAATGGCCCTTGATTTTCTTGAAAAAAAAAACAATATGTTTGATGTTTCAGTTCTTCAAGGAACCACTGGTTCAGGGAAAACTCTTGTATATTTTGAGAGAATTAGAAGAATTATCAAAAAAAATAATCAAGCATTAATTCTGCTACCTGAGATATTTTTAACTAATGACTTTAAAAAAAGATTTGAAGATTTTTTTGGTTTTGAACCTGCAATTTGGCATTCAAAAATATCACCAAAAGAAAAAAGAATAATTTGGAAAGGAATTATAAATAACGAGATAAAAATATTAATTGGTGCAAGATCTGCGTTATTGTTACCATTTAAAAAACTTGGAATTATAATTGTAGATGAAGAGCATGATACTTCTTATAAACAGGATGAAGGGGTAATTTATAACGCAAGAGACATGGCCATATCTAGGGCAAATTTTGAAAAAATTCCTATTCATCTTGTTACTTCAGTACCATCAATAGAAACTTATAATAACATATTAAAAAAAAGATATAGACATGTAAAGATTGTTAAAAGATTTGATAACTATCCATTACCTAAAACAAAAGTAGTTAACTTAAATATTAATAAGATGAGAAATAGATTTATAGCTACTGAAACTATAGATTTAGTAAAAAGGTATCTTAGCAAAAATGATCAAGTACTTTTCTTTATAAATAGAAGAGGTTTTGCACCATACTTAATTTGTAAAAAATGTGGATTTAAACAAAGTTGTAATAATTGTTCTTTATATTTAACATTTCATAAAATAAAGAATAAAGCAATTTGTCATCATTGTTCTTTTGAAAAAGAAATAAATTCAAAATGCAAATCCAATGGAAATTGTGAATTTATAATGTATGGCCCCGGTATTGAAAAAATCTTTGAAGAGGTTAGAGAAATATTTCCAAGAAATAAAGCAATTATATTTTCAAGTGATTATTTAAAAAAAAAAGAGGAAACAAAAAACTTTTTTAAAAAGGTAAATGAAAATAAAGTAGACATTTTAATTGGTACTCAAATGATTTCAAAAGGTTTTAACTTTCCAAAATTAAACTGTATTGTCGTTGTAGATGCTGATTTTTCTGGAAGAGGCTATGATTTAAGAACTACAGAAAAAAATATTCAGCTATATCATCAATTAAGTGGTAGAGCTGGAAGATTTAGTGCAGAGTCCTTAATTATCTACCAAACATTAACACCTTATAATGCAACTCTTAATGAATTAATTAAAAATAATTCAGAAAAACTTTTGTGGAATGAACTTTTGTTGAGAGAAAAAAATAGACTACCTCCATTCATAAGACTAATTGCCGTCATTATATCTTCAAAAAATAGAAGCTTGAGTTTACAGGGCGCTCAAGAGATTAAGATGAAGTTAAAACAAATCAATAATCTTGAAATTTTAGGTCCAGTCGACTCTCCTTTGCTTAAAATAAAAAAGAATTATCGATCAAGGTTATTAATTAGGTTTGATAATCAGATGTTTATGCAAAAAAAAATTACGAATGTGCTAAATAAGCTTAAAATATCAACAAAAATTAAACTCACGGTTGATGTAGATCCTATCAATTTTGCCTAACTCCAAAATTGGCAACTTGATCAAGTTATACTCATGTGGTACGACCACAACATTATTTCACAAAAAGTTCTAATAATTAAAATGAGCACAAACAAATCTTTCTCTACTGAAACATCAGAAAGGTACTCGCGTGCATTATTTGAAGTAGCAAAAGAGTATGTCGAAATAGATAAAATGGAAAATGATGTTAGTAATTTTCAAGTACTTATAAAAAACAGCCTTGAAATAAAAAACTTTTTTAAAGATCCTACCCAAAATATAAAAACTCAGAACAGTGTAATTAATTTTCTGTCAACAAGCTTAAGATTTTCAAAGAATTTTAATAACTTTCTATTACTATTAGTTGAAAAAAGGAGAATTTTTTTTATGCAGGAGATTTTTGAAAGTTTTTTAAGATTGTGTTCAAAGAAAAGGGGAGAGCTTAAAGCGACATTAATTTCATCAAAAGAATTATCTAAAATTGAATTGGATAAAATAAGTCAAGAATTGTCAAGATCAATGGGATCAATTTTAAATTTTGATTACAAAGTTGATAAAGAATTAATTGGTGGTTTAAAACTACAATTGGGAAGTATCATGATAGATACTTCAATTAAAAACAAGCTAAAGAAATACGAACAAGCAATGCTAGAACAATAAAATGACAATTAATCCATCAGAAGTAACAAAACTACTTAAAGATCAAATTAAAAACTTTGGTGAAAAAGCTGAAGTTTCTGAAATCGGAAAAGTATTATCAGTTGGAGACGGTATCGCACGTGTTTATGGTTTAGATAATGTTCAGGCTGGTGAAATGGTTGAATTTGAGGATGGATCTAAAGGTATGGCATTGAATTTAGAAAATGACAATGTCGGTGTTGTTATTTTTGGAGATGATAGAAAAATTAAAGAAGGTGATACAATTAAAAGAACAAATGCAATTGTTGATGTTCCAGTAGGTAAAGAACTTTTAGGGAGAGTTGTCGACGGTTTGGGCAATCCAATTGATGGGAAAGAACCGCTTTCAGTTAAAAACCGAAAAAGAGTAGAAGTAAAAGCTCCAGGCATTATTCCCAGACAATCTGTTAACGAACCAATGCAAACAGGTTTAAAGTCCATAGACTCTCTTATTCCGATTGGAAGAGGACAACGAGAATTAATCATCGGAGATCGACAGACAGGTAAAACCGCGGTCGCAATCGATGCTATTATAAATCAAAAAAAAATAAATGAATCTTCAGATGAAAAGAAGAAGCTTTACTGTGTATATGTAGCTATAGGTCAAAAACGTTCTACTGTTGCACAGATTTCAAAAACTCTAGAAGAAGCCGGAGCTTTAAAATATACAACAATAGTTGCCGCTACAGCATCTGACTCAGCTCCTTTACAATTTTTAGCCCCTTATACTGGGTGTACAATAGGTGAATACTTCAGGGATAACGGCATGCATGCTTTAATTGTCTATGATGATTTATCGAAACAAGCTGTTGCTTATAGACAAATGTCATTGTTATTAAGAAGGCCTCCTGGAAGAGAAGCTTATCCTGGAGATGTATTTTATTTACACAGTAGATTATTAGAACGCGCAGCTAAACTTAGTGATAAAAATGGCGGAGGCTCATTGACTGCATTACCAATAATTGAAACACAGGCGGGAGACGTATCTGCATATATTCCAACTAATGTTATTTCCATTACAGATGGGCAAATTTTTTTAGAAACTGAATTATTTAATCAAGGCATACGTCCAGCTGTTAATGTAGGTTTATCAGTATCAAGAGTAGGTTCTGCTGCCCAAACAAAAGCAATGAAAAAGGTTGCTGGTTCAATAAAATTAGAATTGGCTCAGTATAGAGAAATGGCCGCTTTTGCTCAATTTGGTTCAGATTTAGATTCATCGACACAACAACTGTTAAATCGTGGAGCGAAATTAACCGAACTTTTAAAACAAGACCAATATTCACCAATGACAGTAGCAGAACAAGTAATATCAGTTTTCACTGGTGTTAAAGGTTATTTAGATAATATCGAACTTGGTGAGATTAAAAAATTTGAAAAAGACATCATTGAAAAAATAAAATCTGAAAAACCCGAAATTATAGATGCAATACAATCTTCAGGAAAATTAGATGAAAATACTGAAACACTTTTAACTCAAATAATAGAAGAACATAAAAAGGTAAACAAATAATGCCAAGCCTTGATGATCTAAAAAAAAGAATTAAAAGTGTAAAATCTACCCAAAAGATTACAAAAGCTATGAAAATGGTGGCTGCTGCTAAATTAAGAAAGGCTCAAGATAATGCTGAAAAAGGTCGGCCGTATAGCCAAAAAATGCAAAATATAATTCTAAATTTGACAAAATCGATAAGTGATCCTGAAAACGCCCCCAAACTTTTAGTGGGCACAGGTAAAGATAAAACATATTTATGTGTAGTGTTAACAGCTGATAGAGGTCTTTGTGGTGGGTTTAATTCTAATATTTGTAAGTTAGCAAAATCAAATTTTAAAAAAATTCTAAATGATGGAAAGGATCTTAAAATTGTTACTGTCGGCTCAAAGGGATTAGATCAAATAAAGAGAGAATATGGAAAATACATTATTAAAAAGTTTAGCTTTAAAGAAAAAAAACAGATAACATTTAGTGAAGCTAAAATTATTGGAAATGAGATTATTAGCCTATTTAATAAAGACGAATTTGATAAATGTATTCTGTTTTATAATAATTTTAAAAATGTAATCACTCAGATTCCACAAGCCCAACAAATCATTCCAGCTGAAATTAAATCTTCTAGCACAAAAAAAGATGATAACTTCAACTATGAATTCGAACCAGATGAAGATGAAATTTTAGAAGATTTATTACCTAAAAATATTTCGATACAAATATTCAAAGCTTTTTTAGAAAATGCGGCAAGTGAACAGGGATCAAGAATGACTGCAATGGATAATGCAACTAGAAATGCTGGAGATCTAGTTGATAAATTAACAATTAATTATAACAGAAGTAGACAAGCATCTATTACAAAAGAATTAATAGAAATTATATCTGGAGCAGAAAGTTTGTAATTATGAGTAAAAAAGGAAAAATAACACAAATTATTGGAGCTGTAGTAGATATAAATTTTGAAAGTGAATTACCAGAAATTTATACTGCGCTTGAGGCCAACAATTCAGGAAATAAATTAATCCTAGAGGTTGCTCAGCATTTAGGAGAAAATGATGTAAGAACAATAGCGATGGATGCTACTGAGGGACTTAAAAGAGGAGACGAGGTAATAAACACTGGTTCTCCAATAAGTGTGCCAGTTGGGCCAGAAACTCTAGGTAGAATCATAAATGTTGTGGGAGAATCAATAGATGAAAAAGGTGAAGTTAAAACAAAAGAGAGGTGGCCAATACACAGAGCTGCACCAAAATTTACAGATCAAGCAACAGAAACAGAGCAACTCGTAACCGGAATTAAAGTAATAGATCTATTAGCACCATATGCAAAAGGTGGAAAAATAGGATTATTTGGAGGAGCTGGTGTTGGAAAAACTGTAACTATTATGGAACTAATTAATAACATTGCAAAAGCACATGGAGGATTTTCAGTGTTTGCAGGTGTTGGAGAGAGAACTAGAGAAGGAAATGATCTTTATCATGAAATGATTGAGTCTGGTGTTATCAAAACAGAGGGAAAAGGTTCAAAAGCTGCTTTAGTTTATGGACAAATGAACGAACCTCCTGGAGCTAGAGCGCGTGTAGCTTTAACAGGGTTAACCGTTGCAGAGTACTTCAGAGATAAAGAAGGTCAAGACGTTTTATTTTTCGTAGATAATATATTTAGATTTACTCAAGCAGGATCAGAAGTTTCAGCTCTATTAGGAAGAATACCTTCAGCGGTGGGTTATCAACCTACATTGGCTACTGATATGGGTAACCTTCAGGAAAGAATAACCTCAACTGATAAAGGCTCTATAACATCAGTTCAGGCGATTTACGTACCTGCTGATGATCTAACAGATCCTGCGCCAGCAACATCATTTTCACATCTAGATGCAACAACGGTACTATCTAGACAAATTGCTGAAATAGGTATTTATCCTGCTGTTGATCCTTTGGACTCAACTTCAAGAATATTAGATCCAAGGGTAGTTGGCGATGAGCACTATAGAGTTGCTAGGGACGTCCAAAGAATTTTACAAGCTTACAAATCTCTCCAAGACATTATTGCAATACTTGGAATGGACGAACTTTCAGAGGAAGACAAACTAACTGTAGCAAGAGCAAGAAAGATACAAAGATTTTTATCACAACCTTTTTTTGTTGCAGAAGTTTTTACAGGCTCTCCGGGAAAATTAGTTGATCTAGACTCAACAATCAAAGGCTTTGATGCAATTTGTAAAGGTGAATATGACCATTTACCCGAAGCAGCTTTTTATATGGTTGGAGGGATAGAAGAAGTAATTGAAAAAGCAGAGAAACTTGCTAAAGAAAGCAAATGACGTCTGAAAAATTTACAGTTGAAATTATATCACCAGAAAAATCAATTATAAAAATAGAAACTCATGAAGTAATTATACCTTCTTATGAGGGAGAAATGGGTATTCTTAGGGATCATATACCTTTAATTACTTTTTTAAGACCAGGAATTGTTACGATAAAAAATAGTGATGATAAGATGTATTATGTTGAGGAAGGTACAGTAGAATTTACAAATAATGAATTACTAATTTTGAGTGCTACAGCTATAAGTATTAAAGATATCAAGAATGATGATATTGAAAAACTAATAATTAAATCTGAGGAACAAATAAATAAATCTACAATTAATGATAAGGAGAGATATTTATTGTCACATAAATTGAGTATTCTTAAAGAAATTAGGAAATGAAATTTTTAAGTTCAATTAAGATTTTTTTATAAACCTCTCTTTTAAAATCAACAATAACAATAGGCAGATCATCAATCTTTATCCACTTCCAATCTATAAATTCAGGATTTTTTGTATCAAGATTTATTTCATTATCTTGTCCAGTGAATCTCACAATAAACCATTTCTGCTTTTGTCCTCTAAATTTGCCTTTCCATATAATACCCAAAAGATGTTCAGGCAGTTCATATTCAAACCAATTTTCAAGTTCTTTTAATATCTCAATATTTTTAATACTAGTTTCCTCTAGTAATTCTCTTTTCATAGCTGTTAAAAAACTTTCATTTTTGTTTACTCCTCCTTGTGGCATTTGCCATTTGTCAATTGGATTATCTTTCCTTTTACCAACCAGTACTTTATTTTCTTTATTTAAGACTATTGCTCCAACACCAATTCTCAAGGGAAGTATTTTATTCATTATTTAAGAATTAAATAATTTTAAAGCGTAATTTAGCTGATTATCATTATCAGAATTTATTCTAAAATCATTTCCTTTTTCTTCAACGACTATATCTGGGGTGACCCCAACTTCAGAAATTGAGTCTCCAGAAGGTAAATAATATTTTGAAATTGTAAGTCTCATTCCACCTCCATTACGTAGAGGAATAATAGATTGCACCGATCCTTTCCCATATGAATTTTCACCTAAAATAATTGCTCTTTTATGATCTTTAAGTGCCCCAGCGAATATTTCAGAAGCTGATGCAGAACCGTTATTAATTAGTATTATTATAGGTTTTCCATTAATTTCATCACCTTTTCTAGCAAAAAACTTTCTAGTTTCAGAGGCTTTACGACCTTTTGTAGATACGATTTCACCATCGTCTAAGAAAAAATCTGTTATATTTATTGCTTGAGTTAACAATCCTCCAGGATTATTTCTTAAGTCTAAGATATAGCCAACTATCTTAGGATTTTTTTCAAATTTTTTGATAACTTCTAGAAATTGTTTATCACTGTTCTCATTAAAAGATTTTAATCTGATGTATCCAAGGGTTTTATTTTTTCCCAAAATATTAGAACTAACTGATTTGACCTCTATAATTTTTCTAGTAATTTTAAATTCAAGCGGTTTCTTTATATTTTTTCGTCTAATAGTTAGATTCACAGACGTTCCTACAGGACCTCTCATTAACTTTACTGCTTCCATTAACGATTTTCCTTGAACTTGTTGATCTTCAATTTTGACTATGTAATCACCAGCTTTTATTCCAGCTCTAGCAGCTGGTGTATCAGCTATAGGTGAAATAACTTTTACAACTCCTGACTCCATACCTATTTCAATACCTAGACCTCCAAATTCACCTCGAGTATCGGTTTGCATTTCTTTAAATAGTTCAGGACTCATGTATGCAGAATAGGGATCTAAAGAT
>MDSV01222997.1_pt1 | contig 22675 bp, 28 predicted proteins | sample 810851 | NCBI WGS metagenome assembly MDSV01 (sample SAMN05326640, study PRJNA326480) | marine metagenome | isolation source: seawater | place: Atlantic Ocean: North East | collected 2012 | reverse complement strand
TTTGTAATGTTTTTTCTAATTCATCTGATATCATTATTCTGGTTCCATAATACATTTAAGAGGGTGTTGATCACTTTTAGCCATTTTCATAACAGTAAACACCTTTGTTTCAGCAATTTCTTTGGTAAATATCCCACAGATACCTGAACCTTTATTATGAACCATTAACATAATATTGATAGCCTCTGTTTCAGATTTATTAAAAATCATTTTCAAAATTGAAACAACATACTCCATTGGTGTGTAATCATCATTAAGAAGGATAACTTTAAAGAGTTTTGGTCTTTGTTTTTTAGTTTTTTGCTTAACTAAAAGTTGGCTTGAAGGGTCTTTACTTGAATCATTCATATATTATAAAATTAGTTAAAAAAAAATGAATTTTCAAGAAAATATTTTTTCACTCAAATTAGAGTCAACTAAAGATAACTCTCTTACAACTTTTATTTTTTGATTTTCAAGCCCCTCCTTAGTTTTAGATTCACACCTTAAAACCAGTGCAGCCTGAGTATTTGAAGCTCTAAGAAGCCACCAACCATCATCTTCAATAACTCTTATACCATCAATATCAATAATTTTTTTGTTTTTCTTTTTTTGATTAGAAACAACCTGAGAGATAATTTTAAATTTTTTCTTATCATCACAATCTATTCTTATTTCAGGCGTATTAAAAGATTCAGGAATTTCGTCTACAAGTTGAGAAAGTTTTTTTTTATTATTAATAATTAATTCAATAACCTTTATCGCTGCATAAAATGCATCATCAAATCCGTAATATTCATCAGCAAAAAAAATATGACCACTCATTTCACCAGCTAAATCAGCATTAAATTTTTTTAAATTATTTTTAACATGACTATGTCCTGTTGCTGACATTATTGGATTCCCGCCATTTCTTTTAATTTCATCAAACAAAACTTGACTGCATTTAACATCGGCAATTACTTTAGCTTTTTTCTTTTTTAAAAGTTCATTAGCTAAAATTAATAATAGCTTGTCTCCTGATATAGGTCTTCCTGTATTATCAATAACTCCCAACCTATCTCCATCACCATCAAAGGCAAAACCAACATCAAAATTTAATTCCAGTAGTTTTTCTCGACAAAATATAAGATTTTTTTCTTCTGAAGGGTCAGGGTGATGATTTGGAAAATTTCCGTCTATTTCACAAAATAAAAGTTGCTTTTTTCCATTAATTCTAGTCGAAAGTTTTTTTACAATATTACCCGCTGCACCATTACCCGAATCCCAGACAATATTAATTTCTTTTTTTTGATCAAAGTTCTTCAAAAGTCTGGAAATATATCTTTCAGTTATGCAAATAGGATTAATCTTACCTTCCTTTTTTTTAAACTTGAATTTAAGAGCTTTCTTTTTTAATTTAATCAAATCGTTACCAAAAAAAGGTTTATTATTTTTTACAATTTTAAATCCATTATGATCTTTTGGATTGTGTGATCCAGTAACAATAATTCCACCATCTGCATTCAAATCATAACATGAATAATAGAGTAATGGTGTTGGTGACAAACCTATTTCATTAACATTAACACCAACTTCGACTAGACCATCAATCAAGTGTTTTTTTAAGTTTTTTGAAGAAATTCTTCCATCATAAGCTACGTTTACAAACTTATCTTCACCTAATTCTAGACCAAATAAATTACCTAATATTTTGGCATCATTATCGTTAAGTGTTTGTTTATATATACCTCTTATATCGTATTCTCTTATAATAGTATCTTCAAATCTATGGTTTTTATGAAGCATTATCTCTGCCCAGCGAAAAGTAATTAAAACCCATTCCTTTTACTTCTTTAGGTTTATAAATATTTCTCAAATCAATAATAATTGGATTATTAAGAAGCATTTTTATTTTTTTTAGATCTAATGCTCTAAATTGGTTCCATTCTGTAAGTATCACTAAAGCATCTGATTCTTTACATGCATCATATGAATCTTTACACCACTTTATCCTCTTTTCAAATTTACAAAAAATCTTTTTAGCCTCCTTCATTCCTTCGGGATCAAAAAGTTTCAAAAAACATCCACTTCGAACAAGCGATGGGATGATATCAAGACTAGCACTGTCACGCATATCATCAGTATTAGGCTTAAAAGTTAAACCTAAAATAGAAATTGTTTTTCTTTTTTTTTTAACATGATTCAAAGCTTTCAAAATTCTTTTATGCATATTTTTTTTTCTCTTTTTATTACTCTCAACAACATGTTCAATAATACCCAATGGTGATTTAAAATCTTGAGCAGTTTTTACCAAGGCAAGTGTATCTTTTGGGAAACAAGACCCTCCATAACCTGGACTTGGATGCAAAAATTTTTTACCAATTCTTCCATCTAGACCGATACCAGTAGAAACATCGCTAATGTTTGCACCAACCTTTTCACAAAGATCTGAAATTTCGTTAATAAAACTAATTTTTGTTGCTAAAAATGAGTTTGCTGCATATTTGATCAATTCTGCTGTTTCTCTTTTTGTAAATATTATTGGGGTCTCAAGTAAGTACAATGGTCTGTATAGCTCTTCCAATATTAATTTGGCTCTTTTACTATCACAACCAATTACAACTCTGTCTGGTCGCATAAAATCATTGATAGCTGAGCCCTCTCTTAAAAATTCAGGGTTAGACGCTATATCAAAGTTTAATTTAGGATTTATTTTTTTAATTATTTTTTCAACTTTTTTTCCTGTACCAATTGGAACTGTTGATTTATTAATTATTACTGCATATTTATCCAAATTTTGAGCTATTTCTTTAGCAACATTAAAAACATATGTTAAATCAGCATGACCATCTTTTTTGCGAGTCGGCGTTCCAACTGCAATAAAAATTGCTTCTGACTTATTAAGTGATTTTTTAAGATTGGAATCAAAAAACAATCTCTTTTCTTTTATATTTTTCTTTACTAGTTCATCTAAACCTGGCTCATAAATTGGAATAATTCCATTTTGAAGTTTTTTTATTTTTTCCAAATCTTTATCAACACATGTAACGTTTACTCCGAATTCAGCAAAACATGTTCCCGAAACTAACCCTACATAACCTGTTCCAACTATTGTAATATTCATATATTTTTTAATATTGCTTTTAGATTATTTTTAATTTCTTTGTCTTTTAAACCAAAATTTAAATTTGCTTCAATGAATCCAAGTTTATTACCACAATCAAACCTTTTTCCCTCAAACTCTAATCCATAGAGCCCAGGGCTATCAATTAGCAAATTTAAACTGTCTGTAAGCTGAATTTCATTACCAGTACCTTTTTTGCCTAATTTGAGGTAATTAAATACTTTAGAATTTAGTATGTACCTCCCTACAACTGATAAATTCGATGGTGCTTTTTCTTTTTTTGGTTTTTCTACCAATCCTGTAATTGAATAGATTCCAGATGATTTATTTTTAAATTCAACAACTCCATAATTAGAAATTTTTTTAATAGGAACCTTTTCAAGCCCGATAACTGAACCCCCATTTTTTTTTTTATGCGCTATCATTAATTGCTTAATAGCCGGAGTTTTAGACAGTATTATATCATCAGGTAATATAACTGCAAAATCTTCATCTTTAGAAAAAAGTTGATTTGTACAATTAATCGCGTGACCCAATCCCTTAGGTTCATCTTGTATAACCAAAGTAAATTTTCCAAGTTGATTTTGAGAACTAATAAGATCTAATGTTTTATTTTTATTTTTTTTTTTTAAGGCCAATTCTAATAGTTCTGATTTTTCAAAGTGCTCAAGAATAATATTTTTCCTTGATGAAGTGACAAAAATCATTTCTTTTATTCCTGCATTTGCTGCCTCAATAACTGCCCATTCGATTACGGGTCGATCAAGAATGGTAATCATTTCCTTAGGTACAGATTTAGTTGCAGGTAAAAATCTTGTACCTAATCCAGCTATTGGAAATATTGCTTTGGTTATTTGGCTTTGCATAAAAATTTAAGGTTACTAATAAAAAAAAAAATCTCAACCTAAAAGAATATCTCTTGCCTGATTTAATCTTTTAGTAATCCAATCAGAACCCCCAACATCAGGATGATTTTTTTTTATTAGAATTTGATAACTATTAATTATTTCATCCCTTGAAGCTCCTTCTTTCAACCCTAATATGTCATAGGCTTCTTTTTTACTCATAGAACTTTTGTTTTTTTTTTGATAATTTTCTTTTTTTAGAAGGATTGAAGAAATAAAAGAAATTAAATTTCGCCATTTAAAAAGAATAATAAATATTGCTGGAATTGAAGAAATAACTGCAGGAAAAAATCTCATTAAATAAACAACTAAAGTAAGTAGTAATATTAAAGAAAAAAATCTAAGATATTTTTTAAATTTTTTTTTAGGTAAGTGTATGAATTCTATAAAAAAATGAATTAAAATAGAGATTAAAAGAATTACAATAATAATATAGTACAACATTTTTATTTCCTTATGAAAAAATATAAACTTTTATATTTCGTTAGTGAAGATGATTATTTCTTAACACATAAATTTCATCAAGCCAAAGATGCACTAAATGATATGAAAGTATTAATTGTAAGTAACTTTAATAAGAACGAAAAAAAAATTAAATCCGCTGGCTTTGATACATATGATATTAAAATAAATCGAAGATCTCTCAATCCAATTTCTAATCTAATTACTCTATTCAAACTCATAAAAATTTCAAATAATTTTAAGCCAGATATAATACAATGTATTGCACTTAAACCCATTATATTGACAATTTTAGCTTCTATATTTTTAAATAAAAGAGTGAAAATTATTTGTTGTGTTGTTGGTTTAGGTTACTTGTTTATTAATAAAGGCTTTATTTCCCTGATGATTAAAAAATTATATTTTTCATTAATTAAGCTCTTAAGTAAAAAAAAAGTAAAATATATATTTCAAAATAAAGATGATTTGGAAATTTTTAAAACTAATGGGGTGCTTAAAAAATCTAGTTCAAAAATTATAAAAGGGTCTGGAGTTGACTTAACTAAATTTAGAAATAGAAAAACTATTAAAAAATATGATTTAATCTTTCATTCAAGAGTTTTAAAAGATAAAGGTATATGTGAACTTGTAGAAGCAATAGAAATTTTAAAAAAACAAAATATTATTTTTAAAACTTTAATTCTAGGTAGCCCTGACCCGCTCAACAGATCATCATTAAAAAAAAGGGATTTACTTTTCTGGATGGAAAAAAAACTTATAATTTGGAAACCTAAGGTTACAAATGTTCTAAAATTTCTTCATGAGTCAAAAATAGCAATACTTCCGTCATACAGAGAAGGTCTTCCAAAAAGTTTATTAGAAGCAGCAAGTTGTGAGTTACCTATAATTTCAACTAATGTAACTGGTTGTAAAGAAATTTGCATTGAAAACTACAATGGCTATTTAGCTAATCCAAGAGATCCGATATCACTTTCAAAAGCCATAAAAAAATTAGTTTTTAACAAAGATCTTATTGATAAATTTGGTAAGAATAGCCGAATTCTTGTAAAGAAAAGATATAGTAATCAGATCGTTTCAAATCAATTCAAAAAAGTTTATGAGGAATTTTTAAAATAAGCCTTTTATATTTCCACTAGAATCAATTCCCACCTGATAAGCCGCAGGTTTTTTTGGTAAACCAGGCATTGTCATTATGTCTCCTGCTATGGCCACTATAAATTCTGCTCCTGCTGATAATCTAATTTCTCTAACCTGAATACTATGTCCTTCGGGAGCACACTTATTTGTTGGATCAGTACTAAAACTATACTGGGTTTTTGCCATACAAACAGGAAAATGATCATAGCCAAGATCTGAAATTTCTTTTAGCTTTTTTTTTGCTTGAGGAGAAAATGATACATCAGTTGCTCTATAAATTTCTTTTGCCACTTTATTAATTTTTAATTCTGGTTTATCAGAATCTTCGTATAAAAATTTAAGTGAGTTTTTATTATTATCAATTATTTGTACCACAGATTCGGCCAATTTTTGTGCCCCTTTTCCTCCATGAGCCCAATGCTCAGCTAGTATAGCGTTTACACCTGAATCTTTACACACCTCTTGAACCTTAGAAATTTCTTTTTCAGTATCTGTGGGAAACCTATTAATTGCAACTACTGTTGGAAGACCAAATTTTTTTAAATTTTCAATGTGTCTTAATAAATTTGGTAAACCTTTTTCAACTGCAATTAAATTCTCAGTACCAAGATTCTTGGCATCAGCATTGCCGTGAAGTTTTAAAGCTCTCACTGTTGCCACAACCACAGCACATGATGGTTTTAATCCAGTTTTTCTACATTTAATGTTAAGAAATTTTTCTGCCCCTAAATCCGCACCAAAACCTGCCTCAGTCACAACATAATCAGATAGTTTAAGAGCAGTTTTTGTTGCAATAACCGTATTACAACCATGAGCTATGTTTGCGAATGGTCCACCATGGATAAATGCTGGGTTATTTTCCAATGTTTGAACTAAGTTAGGTTGCAAAGCATCTTTTAACAAAACAGACATTGCTCCATCAGCTTTGATGTCTTTACAAAATACTGGTTCTAAATCTCTTGTATATCCAATGATAATTTTTCCTAACCGCTCTGTTAAATCATCAAAGTTTTTTGACAAACACAATATTGCCATTATTTCTGATGCAACAGTTATATCAAAACCATCATCTCTTGGAAAACCATTAGCAACTCCACCCAAAGAATTAACAATTGATCTTAGTGCTCTATCATTCATATCAACAACTCTTCTCCAAGTTATCCTTCTTGGATCAATTTTAGGAGACAAATTCCAGTAAACATGATTGTCAACCATTGCTGACAAAAGCATATGGGCAGATGTTATTGCATGAAAATCCCCTGTAAAGTGAAGATTTATATCTTCCATTGGAACCACCTGCGCATAACCCCCTCCTGCAGCTCCACCCTTCATTCCAAAACAAGGCCCAAGACTTGGTTCTCTCAAAGCAACCATTGATCTTTTCCCAATGTGATTAAGTCCGTCATTTAATCCAACGGATGTTGTTGTTTTACCTTCACCTGCAGTTGTTGGAGTCATCGCAGTGACTAAAATTAATTTACCATCATCTTTTTTTTCAATCTTTTCTAAATACTCTTCATTAATTTTAGCTTTATAATGACCATATGGAATTAGATTTGAACTATCCATAGATAATTTGTCTTTTGCAAGATCAAGTATTCTTATTTTCTTTGCTTCTCTTGCAATTTCTAAATCAGATTTAAAATCAACCATAAAGATTATCTTAAATCATTTAATTGTATTGATCTACATTTTTTTACATTCAACAAATTGTTTAAATTTTTTCTCTCGACAATTCTTGTAAAAATTTATTTTGTATTTAATAAGCTTCTTTTTCTCTTAATACTAGGGATAAATCTGAATCCAAGATGTATTAAAGGTCATGAATCAACTAATGTAAAATAATAGAGTTTCCCGATAGATTATTAAAATCTAATTTAGAAATTATTACTACATTCATACTATCAAAAATAGCAAGTGTTTGATATTTAGCCCTACATTCTTTTTTTGTAATTCATCTATTGATAGTTTGGTTATAGGTAAATTATAAATACTTGCATGATAAACTTTATTTAAAGTAATCCAGTCTAGAATAAATTTAAATTCCTCTACTATTAATTTTAACAATAAGTTAATATCCATTATTAATTCTTATGACAAAAAATGACACCAAAACTTTTAGTAAGTCTGCTGAAATTTTACTCTATAAAAAATGTGTGGAGTTTAACTTAAAAAAAAAATTTAAACTTACCTCAGGGAAAACAAGTCCTGTTTACTGTGATTGTAGGAAACTTATTTCTTTCCCAAAAGAAAGAAATATATTAATAAAGTTTGCATTAAATAAAATAAAATCTTTGAAGAACTTTGATAAAATTAATAATATTGCTGGAGGTGAATCTGCAGGTATACCCTATGCATCACTTATATCACAAAAATTAAATCTCCCACTAAGTTATGTGAGAAAAGAAAAGAAAAAGTTTGGAAAAACATCTCAAATTGAAGGCATAATTAATGCTAAAGATAATGTTTTACTTATTGAAGATTTAATGACTGATGGTGGAAGTAAGATTAAGTTTGTTGATGCAATTAATAATCTAGATGCAAAAGTTATAGCAATTTTTGTAATATTTAACTACGGCATTAACCAAGACTTCCTAGAATTCAAAGGAAAGAAAATTAAAATAATTTCACTTGCAACTTGGAAAGATGTCTTAGACGTGATGATTAAAAAAAAATTAAGAGCTAAAAAAGAAATAAACGAACTTATAAAATTTTTAAAATCAATAAATGTTAAAAATTTGAAATCTTTCCTTTAAATGGGGTTGACTTTACTGCTTTTTTTGTTTTTTCAATAACACCAGATAGATAACTTATTCTTCCACTTTTGATGGCAAGTTTCATAGCTTTTGCCATATTAATTGGGTCATGTGATCTAGCTACTGAGGAATTCAATAGAACACCATCAAAACCAATTTCCATAATCTTACATGCATCACTAGGACTCCCAATTCCTGCGTCAACAAATATAAGTCCTTTACACAAATTTCTTATAATTTCTAAATTATGAAGATTTCTGATGCCTAGTCCGGATCCAATTGGTGATACTAATGGCATTACAACCTCACAACCCAAATCCTCAAGCCGCTTACAAAGAACTGGATCATCTGAGCAATAAGCAAAAATTTTAAATTTTTTTTTTTTTAATTCCTCACATGTAGCAAACAACTCAATAGGGTCAGGGAGAAGCATCTCATCTTCACTAATAATTTCAAGTTTTATCCAATCAGTTTTAAGTGCTTCTCTAGCCAACTCGGCTGTTAATATTGCTTCTTTTTTTGTATAACAACCTGCAGTATTTGGAAGTAATGTATAATCTTTGTTTATTTGATCAAAAAAAAAGTTTTCTTTACTAATGTTCAATCTTCTCATCGAGATTGTAATAATTTCAGTATCTGACGCTTGGAGTGATTCATTTAAAACTTTTAGATTTGGGTAAAGAGCTGTTCCCATTATAAGTCTTGAACTGAATTTTTTTCCATCTATCAAGATTGAACTATTTTTCATAATTTAACCACCAAAAAAAGGATTCACAATTTCAATCTTATCATCTTTTACTATGATTTTTCTATCCCAATCTGATCTTAATACTAATTCATCATTTACAGCAACTGCTAAAGAAATTTTTATTTTCTTTTTTCCTAGAAACTCATGAATTATTTTATCTAAATAATTTTTTGAGCCAGAAATCTTGAATAATTTCCCATTTATTAAACAATAATTTTTTATCATTATTAATAAAATAAACTAAAAAACTATAAATTAAATCTATTAGGAGAAAAAAAAAGAAATTTTTCATTAATTTTTTTTTCTAAAACTAGTTTGCAAACAATTTGAGCTGTAATTGGTGCTAAAAGTATTCCATTTCTATAATGACCAAAGGTGCAAATAATATTTTTGTTTTTTTTTAAACATCCAATTACAGGGTTCCCATCAATGATTGTTGAACGCAAACCAGAAAAAAAATTTAACAAACTAAGCATTTCAACCTCCGGCAAATATTCCCATAATTTTTTGCTCAAATAAAAAATTTCATCTACATTTACAGTTGTTTCAAAACTCTTTTCATCCTCTGTAGCTCCAACAGCTAATTTATTTCCGTCTCTAGGGGCTAAATAAATATTTTTAAACCAGATGTTATTGGAAAAATATTTTTTTTTTGCATTCAATAAAACTGAAACTCCTTTTGTGGGTCTCATTGGAAATTCAATATTAAAAGACTTTTTAAGTAATTCATTGCTCCAAACTCCACAGGCAATAATAATTTTTTCGGCCTTAATTTTTTTTTTTAAAAAAGAAACATTATTATTAAAGAAAGAAACTCTTTTAAATTCTCTACAACTCAATATTTCTCCACCCTTTTTTTTTATTTCATTTAATAAAAATTTTTTTAACAACATTGGTTCTACTTGATTATTATTTTTTAAAAACAGGGAGCACCTTACATTAGAATTAAGGTTTGGTTCTATTTTTAAAGTTTTTGATGAATTGTATATCAAACCCTCAAAACCTATTTTTTTAATAAATTCTTTTTTCTTATAAATTGAAGCTTCTTCATCTTCATTCATTGCAACTAATAGAGAAGAATTTTCTTTTAATCCTATTTTTTTTTTTAATTGATTATTCTCCAAGTAAGAATCCCAAATTTTCTTAGAATTCAACATTAAGTCAAATAATTCATTTTCATAAGGCTTTGCCTCTAAAAGTGGAGCCAACATTCCAACAGATGCTTCAGTTGCACTTCCAGGCATTTTCACATCTATGATTTTCACTTTTAAACCCTCGTTTAAAAGGCTGTTTGCTATGAACAAACCAATAATGCCAGATCCAAAAATTACAATCATTTAAAATATAATTTATTTTTTTTATTTAAAAATTAATAGTAATTTACTATATCAGTTTGAATAAACTAATATAATTAAATGGTAAACAAAAAAAATTTAAAAAAAAAACTCAGTGAATTAGAATTTAATGTTACTCAAAATTCTGCCACTGAAAAAGCTTTTAGTGGTAAGTTTTATGATTTTTTTGAAAATGGAGTTTATCATTGCGTATGTTGTGGGTTTAAACTTTTCGAATCCAAAGATAAGTTTAAATCTTTGTGCGGTTGGCCAAGTTTTTCCAAAGCTTCAGTTAATTCAATTGAATATATTGAAGATAATTCTTACGGAATGAAAAGAATTGAAGTAAAATGTAATAACTGTAATGCCCATTTAGGCCACGTTTTTGATGATGGTCCAAAACCATCAAAAAAAAGGTACTGTATTAATTCAGTTTCAATGAGTTTTAGAAAAAATGAATTATAATAAATTTTTTAAAAATGAATTAGATCGGCTAAAAAGTGATGGAAATTATAGAATTTTTGCTGATCTCGAAAAAATAGCAGGGAATTTTCCTCAAGCCTTAAACTACAGTAAAGATACTGTATCAGAAGTAACTGTTTGGTGTAGTAATGACTATTTAGGAATGAGTCAAAAAGAAAATGTAATTAAAAGTATGATCGAAGCTATAAAGAAAGTTGGAGCTGGGTCTGGAGGAACTAGAAATATATCAGGTACTAATCACTATCATGTCCTTTTGGAAAGAGAATTGTGTTATCTTCACCAAAAAGAATCAGCTCTTCTATTTAACTCGGGGTATCTTGCAAATCAGGCAACTTTATCAACTTTGGGGAAAAAAATGAAAAATTGTATTTTTTTTTCTGACGAAAAAAATCATGCTTCAATGATTCAAGGTATCAAAAACTCTGGAGCTAAAAAAATTATATTCAAACATAACAATGTCAAAGATCTTGAAGAAAAACTAAAAAAATACCCTAAAACTCAAACAAAAGTAATAGTCTTCGAATCTGTTTACTCAATGGATGGGGATTTTGCACCTATAAAGGAAATATGTGATTTAGCAGAAAGGTATAACGCTCTTACATTTTTAGATGAAGTACATGCCGTGGGTATTTACGGTGAACGTGGTGCTGGAGTTGCAGAAGAAAAAAAAGTTATGGATAGAATTGACATTATACAAGGAACTCTTGCAAAAGCATTTGGAGTTATCGGTGGTTATGTTACTGGCAATAGGTTTTTGATTGATTTCATAAGAAGTTTTGCTTCTGGTTTTATTTTTACTACATCCCTACCTCCTTGTATTGCCGCAGGCGCATATACTTCTATTAGACACTTAAAATTTTCTGATGAAGAAAGAAAGTCAATGTTTGGTGTTGTAAAGAGTTTAAAAATTTTACTTAAAAAAAATAATATACGTTTTTTAGATAACAATAGTCACATCATACCGGTAATAATTGGTGACCCAAAACTATGCAAAAAAGCAAGCCAAATACTGTTAGATGATTTTAAAATTTATGTTCAACCTATTAATTATCCAACTGTTCCAAAAGGAACAGAAAGACTGCGAATAACTTGTTCACCAAATCATGACCAAAAGATGATTAAAGATTTAGCAAATGCACTTAAAGTCATTTTCAAAGATCTAAAAATAGACTTAGCTGCATAAAAAAAATTAAGGAGAAAGTAATTTCTTATACCACTTTTTATTTTTTAAATAAAAAAACTCTCTTTTGTGTAATCTATGTTTTCCTCCTTGCCAAAATTCAAAACTTTTTGGCTTAACTTTGATACCAACCCAATAAGAAGGTCTTGGAATAGGTTTGTTCTCATATTTCTTTTTGAGATCATTAAATTTTTTTATTAACGTATCTCTTTTCTTTATTTCATTTGATTGTTTTGATGCCCAAGCTCCAATTTGACTTCCTCGCGATCTTGATGAAAAATATTCATCTGACTCTTTGTCTATAATTATAACACCTTCTCCAGAAATTCGAACTTGTTTTTGAAGATTTTCCCAATAAAAGCACATAGACAAGTTTTTATTTTTTTTAAAATGTTGTCCTTTTTTACTATTCAAATTTGTAAAAAATACAAGGCCATCAGGTAATAGCTTTTTTAAAAGTACCATTCTAACTGATGGAATATTATTTTCGCAAGTTGATAAAGCAAATGCCGTGGCATCAAACTCGTATTTATTTTTTGCTATTCTTAACCAACTTTTAAACTTAGTATTAGGATTCATTATTTCTTTTTGAGTTGAAATATAATATAAAAATAGTTTAACAAGTAAATTAATTCAATGGGTATTAATAATTATGGGAACATCATTTAATTTAGAAGGTAAAAAAGGAATTATATTTGGAATTGCAAATGATCGCTCGATTGCTTGGGGAATAGCTGACAAACTTAGTAAAATGGGTGCTGAACTTGCTTTTTCATATGCCAATGATTCAATCAAAAAAAGAGTGGTACCCCTAGCAGAAAAATGTAACTCATCATTATTTTATGAATGCGATGTTTCAAGTGATGATAGCATTGATAACTTTTTTAAATCTATCTCAAACAATTGGGATTCCTGTGATTTCTTAGTACACTCAGTAGCTTTCTCCGATAAAAATGAGCTTAAAGGGGAGTATATTCAAACCTCCAGAGAGAATTTTTCAAATACAATGAATGTATCCTGCTATTCTCTGACAGCCCTATGCAAAAGAGTAAGAAGTTTGATGAAAAATGGAGGACAGATTCTTACTTTGTCATACCTAGGAGCAGAGAGAGTTATGCCACACTATAACATCATGGGTGTTGCCAAATCTGCCCTAGAAACAAGTGTAAAATATTTAGCTGAAGACTTAGGTAAGGAAAATATAAGAGTGAATGGAATATCAGCTGGACCCATCAAAACTCTTGCTGCATCAGGTATCTCAGACTTCAGATACATTCTAAAATGGAATGAATATAATTCTCCCTTACGAAGAAGTACAACTATTGAGGAGGTTGGAAAAAACTCTGTATATTTATTATCAGATATGTCTTCAGGTGTAACTGGAGAAATAATTCATGTTGATTGTGGCTATCATATTGTTGGTATGAAAGCAGTAGATGCACCAGATATTTCGGTTGATTAAGATGACTGGGAGTAGTTTCGGAAAAATTTTTAAAGTCACAACTTGGGGAGAAAGTCATGGTGAAGCATTAGGTTGTGTTATAGAAGGAGTGCCATCAAATATAAAAATTGATGAAGGTTACTTACAAAAATTTTTAGATAAAAGAAAGCCAGGTCAATCAAAGTTTACCACTCAAAGAAAAGAAGATGATAAAATACGCATACTCTCTGGTGTTTTTAATGGTTTAACAACAGGTACACCAATATCTTTATTAATTACCAATATTGATGTCAAAAGCAAGGACTATAAAGATATAAAGGAAAAATTTAGGCCCGGACATGCAGATTATACCTACCAAATGAAATATGGAATTAGAGATTACAGAGGTGGTGGAAGAGCATCTGCCAGAGAAACAACAATGAGAGTTGCTGCTGGTGCCATAGCAAGAAAAATTTTAGGTAAAACAATAAAAGTTAGAGGTGCTCTTATTCAAATGGGCAAACATAAAATTAATACTGATAATTGGAATTGGAAAGAAATAGATAAAAATGATTTTTTTTCCCCCGACAAACAGATAGTTAAAAAATGGGGTGATTATCTGCAAGCGATCAGGAAAAAAGGATCTTCTATTGGTGCTATTATTCAAGTAACCGCAAGTGGAGTTCCAATTGGATTAGGTGAGCCAGTCTTTGATAAAGTTGATGCATTGTTAGCAAAAGCAATCATGAGTATTCCTGCTGTAAAAGGGTTTGAAATAGGAAAGGGTTTCTCAGCTGCAGAACTTACTGGGGAGGAAAATGCAGATGAAATGTACTCAAAAAATAAAAAAATTTTTTTCAAGTCAAATAATTCAGGTGGAACACTTGGTGGAATTACCTCAGGACAAGATTTGATCCTTAATTTTGCGGTAAAACCAACGAGCTCAATATTAAACCAAAGAGAAACTATTGATACTAAGGGAAAGAATACGAAGATTATTACTAAAGGTAGGCATGACCCGTGCGTGGGAATTAGAGCAGTTCCTATTGGCGAGGCTATGGTTGCCATAGTTCTGGCAGACCTGTTTCTTATAAACAAAAAAATTAATTCTTTTTAACATATATTAGAAACTCTTTATTTCCTTTTTGGCCACTAATTGGACTCTCAATTATTTTTATATAATCAGGAGAAAAGTTTTCTAAAAACCACTGAAAAATATCTTCGCAAACTTTTTTATGAATTGAATTATTTTTTATCACACCGCCTTTACCAACTAATTTTCTTTCAACTTCGAATTGAGGTTTTATTAAGGTTATAATTTGAAATTCTTTTTTCAAAAATTTTTTACAAGGCATTATTACTTTTTTAAGTGAAATAAAACTAACATCGCAAACAATCAAATCTAGTGAATCTTGAATGATATTCTTATCTAAAAACCTTGCATTCGTTTTTTCAATAAGAATTATATTTTTTAAATTTCTCAATTTCCAATCAAATTGACCATAACCAACATCAACAGCAAAAATCTTCTTTGCCTTATTTTTTAAAAGAACCTCAGTAAATCCGCCTGTAGAACAACCAATATCCAAACAAATTTTATCCTCTACATTTACCCCAAAAAAACTAATAGCTTTTTGTAATTTTATTCCCCCTCTTGATACCCAGGGATTATCATTATCTTTGATCCTTATTATTTGATTTTGTTTCATAATTTTTCCAGGCTTGTCAATTTTTTGTTCACCAAGAAAAACATTGCCACTCATTATTAGAGCGACAGCTCTTTGCCTTGTTTTAACAAATTTTACAGTCTTAGTTAAAATTTGATCTAAACGCATATTTTTAAATTTTCGTTGAATAATAAATGAATTAAACATCAACTTTATTTTTTTCTAGAAATAATAAACTTTGATAGTGAAATCAAATTTTTTGATTTATCTCCAAATTCCTCAAGAATTTTAATAGAATCATTAATTAATTCCTCAGACTTAAGTCTAGCATTCTCTTTACCCATCAAAGAAATAAAAGTCTCTTTTCCTCTTTCACTATCTTTTTGGGTCTTCTTACCAACTTCTTTCTCATTCCCTTCAATATCCAAAAGATCATCCTTTATTTGGAAAGCCAAGCCCAATTTTGATGAAAATTCTTCAAATAATTTAATGTGTTTCATTTCATTTGCTAATATGCATGATGCAATACAAGAAAATCTAAAAAGTTCACCTGTTTTTAAACTTTGTAACTGTAATATTTTCTCCAGATCTAGTGAAACTTTCTCTGCTTCTAAATCTAACATTTGGCCACCTACCATACCTTCAAAACCTGACGATTTTGCAAGTTCAGATATTAAAGAACACCTAACTACAGGATCATTATGAGTCTTGCTATCTGATAATATTTGAAATGCAAGAGCTTGAAATGCATCTCCAACTAAAATTGCTGTTGCATCATCAAACTTTTTATGACAAGTCGGATGCCCTCTTCTTAAATTATCATTATCCATTGCTGGAAGATCATCATGTACCAAAGAATAACAATGAATTAATTCTATGCTAGCTGCAGTTCTAAATGATGAAACATCGTCAACATTAAAAATTTTTGCTATTTCTATTAAAAACAATGGCCTGAGTCTCTTTCCACCAACATTAATTACGTATTTCATTGCAGAAAACAGTCTATTGGAGAAATGAGATGAATTTGGTACTAGTTTAATTAGCTTTTTATCAAATTCCAATGAAAATGATGAGATTTTCTTTTCAATGGCTAAAGATTCTTTACTCATCAATAGCTTTTTTATCAATTACTTTTTTTATTTGAATTTCAGCGTTTTTGAGTTTTTTCTCACAATGATTTTTTAATAAACTTCCTATTTCATAATATTTTATTGAGTCATCTAAGCTTATTTTTCCATCTTCCATTAATTCAACAATTTTATTTAATCTTTCAAACGCTTCCTCAAAAGATAGTTTATCAATTTTTTTATCAAATAAATCCATTAGTTACTCATTTTTCTAATTTTAAAAAATAAAAAATTCTTACTTTTTTCTTTTTTTAATATTTCAATATTAATATTTTTCGTTAATTCTTCAATGTCATTTTCCGCATTAGGATCATCGACATTAACCTCAATTATATCGCCTTTTGGTATTGTCTTAATTTTTTTTGCAATTTTTAAAACGGGTATTGGGCATTTGAATCCTCTGAGATCCAAAAAATTACTTTTCTTTGTCATAGTACTTTTCCAAAAAACCACTATATATTTTTTAAAAACAATTGATAACACTTTTATTGTTAATTAGAATTATTTTAAATTTATTAAGAGATATGATACCTAAATTTAAGTTACTGTTTTTCCTTCTAATCTGCCTCTTTTTTTCTAGTGTTTCCGCTGAGAAAATAAAGGTTGGGTCGTTGCAATATGGAAGTGTAAACTGGGAACTCAAACTTATAAAAGATTTAGGTTTAGATGAACAGAACGGCTTTAGTATAGAAATTATTGAACTTGCTAGCAAAAATGCTGCTGCAGTTGCTCTTCAAGGTGGTGCTGTTGACTTGATTGTAACAGACTGGTTTTGGGTCTCTCGGCAACGAAATGAAAAAAGGTTGTTTTCATTTGTTCCGCATTCAATGGCAGCTGGGGGACTAATCGCTTCTAAAAACTCAAAAATATCAAATGATTTAGATTTAAAAGAAAAAAAAATAGGAATTGCAGGTGGTCAAGTAGATAAAGGTTGGTTGATTTTTAGAGCTTTTTATAAAAAGAAGTACGGAACTGATTTAATTAAAGTGAGTGAACAAATTTATGGAGCACCACCTCTTTTAAATAAAAAGATTGAGCAAAAAGCTTTTGACGCAATTTTAACATATTGGCCATACCAAGCTAAATTACTAACAAACAATGAATTTAAAAAAGTAATAAGTATTAATGATATTTTAGGAGAACTCGGAATACCCAATGGAGTACCCGTAATAGGATGGGTCTTTAAAGAAAAATGGGCCAATAAAAATAAAAAGCTTTTGAATAAATTCCTAGATACATCTGATTTAGCAAAAAAAATGATGCTAGATTCAGATGATGTTTGGAAAAAAATCAAGCCATTCATGAATGCTAAAAACGATCAACTTTTTATTAACCTTCGTGATATCTATAGAGAAGGTATCCCAAAAAAAAAATTTACTAATGAGCAACTTGAAGGAACAAAAAAACTTTACTCCATATTAGCAGAAATAGGTGGCAAAGATTTAGTCGGAAATGCCAAAGTACTTTCTCCAGGAACTTTTTGGGGTAAGTAGTGGTGCAAGACATGAAATTCAATGCAATTTTGAGAATTGCTTCAGTTTTGCTGTTTTTTATAATCTGGCAAGGGGCAAGTTTTTTATTAAGTGCTGAATTGCTCCCAAGCCCAAAAAATGTTTGTCTAAAATTAATTGAGGAGTTTTCTAGTAACGAATTAGTATTCCATACTTTAATTACATTAAAAAGAGTCTTTTTATCATTTATTATAGCAATGTTTATTGGAACTTTTTTTGGAATTTACATGGGAAGAAATACAAGAGCGAATGCATTTTTAGACGATTGGTTGGTTTTAGGTCTAAATGTTCCAGCTTTGGTTATTATAATTTTATGCTATGTATGGTTTGGACTAAATGAAGTTGCAGCTATTCTAGCTGTTTCTCTGAACAAAATACCGATGGTTGCAGTTATAATGAGAGAAGGTTCTAAATCAATTGAGAGAGACTATCTAGAAGTAGGTGAATTTTATCAGATAAATAAAAAAAAGTTTTTTTTAAAAATAATTCTTCCACAATTGTACCCTTATTTATTATCAGCAGCAAGATCAGGCTTATCTTTGATTTGGAAGATAGTTCTTGTTGTAGAACTTCTTGGAAGAAGTAATGGTGTTGGATTTAAACTATATGGTTTTTTTCAATTTTTTGATATTTCTGGAATTTTAGCTTATACATTAACTTTTGTTTTTTTAATTTTGTTGGTAGAGTTTCTTTTGGTAAGACCTTTTGAGAAAAAAATTTCAGTTTGGAGATAGACGTTGACACTTAAAGTAAAAATTAAAGAAAAATCTTATTTGAATAAACATGATAACTCAAGAATTAATGTTCTAAAAAATGTTAATTTTTGTGCAAAAAATAATGAGTTTATCTGTATTGTCGGGCCATCTGGATGCGGAAAAACAACTCTAATGAATATGATTGGCGGAATTGTCAGCTTGGACCAAAATCAAGTCGAAATGATTAAAAAAAATAAAAGCTACAAAGAAGACAATTTTGGTTACGTTTTCCAAACATCAAGACTTCTTCCATGGCTCACAGTAATGGAAAATGTTGAACTTGTTTGTAAGAACAAAAACGTAGATAAAAAAAAAATTATTAACTTGTTAAAAAGTTTTGGCTTAAAAGATTTTATAAATTTCTATCCCAAGTCTATTTCCGGTGGAATGAGAAGAAAAGTTGCACTTGCCAGAGCACTAGTTAATAATCCATCCGTTCTTTTGATGGATGAACCTTTTGTGTCTTTAGATCAACCGACATCTGAAAATTTGTATGAAGTTTTAATTGATTATAAAAAAAAAAACCCAATTACAGTAATTTTTATTACCCACGTTCTCAAAGAAGCTTTACTTTTAGGAGATAGAATTTTATTTTTTTCCAAAAACCCAGGTACAATAGTTTTTGATTATAAAATTAATTCTAAAAAAAAACCTTTAACCCTGGACAATACTTCTATTGACAAAGAATATAAAGTTCTTAAAAAAAAACATCCACAGTTACTCCAAGGTTTAATTTGAGTTAATACAACAAATTTATGGAAGATTTTAATTTATATATAGAAAAAGGTGGGATTATATTTTCTATCCTACTATTATTTTCTGCAGTAGGAATCACATTAATTTTTTACAAAATATTTGAAATTATTTTTTTTTCAGAGCTTAATTTAAAAAAATATAATGACATACTAAAAAATAGCTCTGATATAAAAGAATTTAAATCATTTATTGAAGAAGAATTAAATTCTGAGAATAGTCTATTTATCAAAGAAATCGTTGAAATTATTGATGAAAATAAGTCAAAATCAGAAAAGGAAGATTCATTAGAAATATTGGTTCAAAGAAAATACTTTAGAGCTCAAAGATTTTTACCTACTCTTGAAATAATTGCTCAAGTGAGCCCTTTGGTTGGATTGTTAGGAACTGTAATAGGTATGATTGACTCATTTAATGAACTTGAATTAGGTGGGAGCTTGGTAGACCCATCAATATTAGCTGGAGGTATCTGGACTGCTTTACTCACAACAGCAATGGGTTTAATAGTTGCAATTCCAGCTTTAATTTCTCATTATTTTTTTGATAAAAAAATAAGTATCTTACTGATTTCCGTTAATGGTTTTTTGACAAATCTGATCTCAAAACCAATCAGATGAAAACACCTGCAGTTAAAAAAAAATTAAGAATCAATATAATTCCATTAATTGATATCATTTTTTTAATGCTTGTCTTTTTCATGCTTGCTACTAATTTCTCTGAAAAAAGAGAAGTAAGCCTCTCAATAAAAAAACAGACAACTCAAAATTCATCAAATCAAAAGAATTTAATCATAAAAATTAAAAATGATAAATTTTATTTAATTGACAAACCCTTAAAAAAAAAAGAATTAGAAAAAGAAATACTAAAATTAATGAACTCAAATAAATTTGAAAATATTGTGATATTAAATGATGAGAATTCTAAATTACAACAATTGATATCCCTTCTTGATTTACTTAAAACTAACAACATTAATAATGTAACATTTGCTGATGATCCGAAAATATAAAATAAACAAAAAAATTGACTTAGGAGAATCTGTAAATCTAATTCCTATGATTAATATAATTTTCCTGTTATTAATTTTTTTTCTTTTAACAGGTATCATTCAAAAAAAAGATGATCAAAATATAGTGATTCCAGAAAGCAGTAAAGGAATAAGAAAAGAAAGTCTAGTTGTACAAAAAATTTTAAGTATACCTGAAACAGGTAATATTACTTATAATGACAAGCCTATTATAATCAATGACTTGCTAGAGTTAAATCTTGTAAAAGATGATAAACTTTTAATTAACATAGATAAAAATATTAAAATAAAAAAATTGAATCAAGTTTTAATGAATTTAAAAAAAATTGGCTTAGAAAAAATTCACTTAAATGTTAGAAATCGAGATGATAAAAACTAATTTCCTAATTTTTTCAGCTTTTTTTTCAGTTTTAGTTCATTTTGTATTTATTAACTTCTTACAGGATAAAAATAACCAAAGAGAGGAGGTTGTTGTTGTTGATCTAAGTTCATATAATGAATTTAAAATTCCACAAAAAAAGAGCCCTCCTCCACAAAAAATTATTAAAAAAAAGATAAAAATTGAAAAACCTGAAGATAAACCAAAGGAAGTAGTAAAAAAAAAAATACCAATTAAAGAATCCATTACATTAAATAAAAAAAAAGATGCGAAAGAAAAGATTGTAGATATAGACAAGCCTGATAAAAAAATATTAAAAGAGAAAAAACAAACTCCAAAAAAAGAAGAAAAAGTTCAACAAAAACCTAAAATCAAAAAAAATCAAACTATTTCTGTAAATAAAAATAGTAAAAAACTAATCAATAAAGAACTAAGCAAATATCTGAGTTTTATTTCTAGTGAAATCAATAAATTGGCTACTAAATCTTACCCTATTCAATCAATCAGAAGAAGAGAACAAGGAACAATTGTTGCATTTATTACCATTAATTCTGAAGGGAATTTAAAAGAAATTGAATTTGATAAAAAAACACCAACTCGATTATTTAAGGCTACAAAAAAAATAATAATTGGTTTTAATTTTCCTGAGCCACCTACTATGATCCTAAATAAAAATAAAACCATACAAATTAAGATCCCTGTAAATTTTATACTTCAATAATTCTTGGTGTTGCAATAATGCAACAAAAACTGACATTTTTACTTTAACAATCAGAAAGTCCTTCATTTAGAGCAAGATTGATTTATATTGGATATATATTATTAATATTAAGGAAGGAAATAATATGAACATTAAAAGAAAAATTGCTATTGCTGCTATTCCAGCTGTAATGGCTATGGCTTCCACTTCCGTTGACTCTAAAATTTTATTAATGAGTCAAGAAGGATGGGAAGTATCTTTTGACGGTGCTGCTAACGCGTTTGTTATGAAAAATAGCAACTCTGACGCACCTCACGAATCTGGTGGAACTGCTGTAACTTTTGATAGTTATGGGGGTGTATCAGCTGGTAACGATGATGTAGGTATTGTTACAGGTCTTTTGCCAAACGTTTGGGGTATGACTTTAAAAGCTCCAACTGCTAATGGTTTAGACGTGTCTGCAAGACTCGGTCTATACACACACATGAACGGTGGAAATAACTCACTTGGAAACGGTGTACTTAACATTCGTGAAACAAGTGGTTCAGTAGCTGGTTCTTTTGGTACTGTTTTAGTTGGTCGAAGCCTTGGTATCCACCAAAGTAATGCAATCTTAAGCGATATGCTTCTATTCGGTGTTGGTGCTGCTTCATCCGCAGCTAATAGTGGTACTACTTTAGGTAGAATTGGCTTAGGTTACTTATATACTGACTTCCAACCACAAGTTTCTTGGACACTTCCAGGAATGGACGGTATGGCTGGTAGTTTTGGTGCAAAAATTGGTATTTTCGATCCTAATGACGTAACTGCTGATGCTGCTGCATTTAGTGCTACAGACAAACATGCTCCAAGAGTTGAAGCTCAAATCACTTATGGTTCATCTATTGGTGGCTTAGGCATTGATCTATGGGTTGATGGTACTTACCAAAATACTGGTAGAACAACAACTCAAGTTGTTGCCGTTAACGCCTTATCAGGTACAACTAATGCTGATGGAGACGAAGATGTTGATTCAGCTGGTGTAGGCTTTGGTACAAAACTTAATTACCAAGGTTTCACTTTAACTGCATCTGGTTTCTATGCAACAGGTCTTGGTATAAGAGGTCAACACACACTTGCTGCCTCTACATCAGTTGGTGCGCTAGATGACATTGGTAAAGAAAGAAAAACTTATGGTGGTTACATTCAAGGTACTTATGACTTTGGACAAGGAACATCTGTAGGTTACTCTTTCGGTGGTAACTTC
>MDSV01029992.1_pt1 | contig 22675 bp, 40 predicted proteins | sample 810851 | NCBI WGS metagenome assembly MDSV01 (sample SAMN05326640, study PRJNA326480) | marine metagenome | isolation source: seawater | place: Atlantic Ocean: North East | collected 2012 | reverse complement strand
GTCTTGGTATCTTTCGAACCCATGATTGACGTAGCGTTCTTCGGAAGTGATTCTATCCTCACCTGCGAGAACTCCTGATAATAAACCCCAAGTTTGAGCACCCGATCCAGATCCTTGAACGTCGGAAGGCTCGAAAAACAGGAAATGCTCGTTGTCCATCCAGTATCCAATAGGTTTGTTGAAGTAACCTTTGTGGATGTTGGCTTGTGTGACACCAGTCGACCACGGAGTTCTCAAAGCGACCCACTGAGGATTATCAGGATTGTCGGTGTGGAAGTAAACAACCATTTGGGTTTTAGGATCGTCATTAAGGGAAACCTTCATTCGACCATAGTAGGTTCCATCAGAATCTTGACGATATCCTTGAGCGGTGTTGGCAAGGGACTGACCCCCATGGAACCAACCGTAAACCACATTGGTGAGGATCATTCGGCCCCCTTTCCGCCCATCACCAACCATGGATGTCCTAAATGCGGAAGAGTTACTGGTATTCATAATAAATACTGCATTGAACAACTACTTATACTTTGGGTATCTTTTTAAATCGGTGGGGTCGTGGATGACGGGACCTGCTCGCTTAGGTTGTTCTCTAAGATTCCAGCCCCATTTACGATCTGCTGCTTTTCGACCCGGTTTCTTCCATCCTTCGCAGACATATCTTTTTCGTCGCCAACGATGATCTAATTCATCTGATTCTCTAAAATGGCGGGGCTTGTAACCTTTGTTAAAACCTGTCCAAAAGGATCTCTCGCAATCAGGGCAAGTCCAGTGATATTGGGTATAACAAGCACCACAAAATCCATAGTTCCATTCACCGTGGTCTAAACGATGTTCCCATGGATTTATTTTACAAAGGGCGCAAAGATCTGGAGAACTTACTAAACGATTAGGCTTCATCAAAGAACACCCATCGAGTGAGATCGGCGTCTTTTAGACCCTTGTCAATACCATGAAGATAGTTAAACAATTCTCCCATGGTATCAAACATATAGTTGTGGTCCATGACTCCATAAAGCCATAAAGAAGAGTTTTGCTTCCCTTCTTTAACAAATACCAAAGTGGGTTTCTTCTGTTTAAGGGATTGTTGTAGTTCCCAAATAGTTCCAAAAGGCTTGGCATCCATATCAATATAACAAATAACAAAGTCGCTGCGATCCAACATACGAAGATCGATATGAGCAATTGCTTTCATTCGACGAGTTAATTCATCAAAGTCCCGATCCATTTTTAATTCCATGAGTTTCTTTTTCTCGGCTCCAATTTCTCGGTGCTCTACATCATCAGTAGGCTTATCACAGGGGTCCATGGGAATAACTCCACGTTGATTTAACCACAACTTGGCTTGATTTCTCCAACCCACTCCATCATCTTCGGCGTGATCAATTGGCCCAGCCAAATAGCACCGCAATCCTCGTAATCTATTCATAGTATCACACCCGTGTGAGTTCAAACTCGGCTCTGGTTATGTAATAATCGCCCGGTTTATCATCAGTTGGATTGTCAGAACCTGTTGATTGGATTTCAATAGTGATATTTCCTGACATATTAAGCCAAGTAAAATTATGGGTTTCTTCCAAGGTATGGTTGACTTGCACCGAAAACAAGGTTTCGTTTTCTTGACTGATAGTATAATTGACATAACCTTGATCCCACAAAAGAGGTTCATGGAAGTATCCTGTTAAAACAAGGTTGAAATGCAAATCACCGCTACCATTAAGAGCGATTTCGGTTATGTTGCCCATACCCATAGGATTAACATTCCAATACTGGTGAGAATTATTGAGATTGACGCTTTGAACTACTTGCGGTGGATCGATGGCTTGAACTTGAGTATCAGGGTTTTCTTCTAATACCCAATAAATGCCACTAATGGCAGATATCATTAGGGTAATGCCCATCATAATTGCTACACTTTGGTTCATCCTTTAATCACTCCACAAACTTGACACGTCATTCCTGCATTAGACCATTGTTTTGATACCCATTGGTGTTCATGATCAGGGTTTTCTCGGAGATCTTTACTAATGCGAGCAATTTTCTTCCTAATGTTTTTAATGCTATCTTGATATCCCTCAATATGTGCTTCTAACCGATTGATTTCAGCACGGATCGGGTGGGTCATGGTGTATGTTTGTGTGACGACCGTTATATACTTAAGGGTTGTTTCGAAATGGCTTTTTCACAGGCGATTCTAACATCATTGGATAGTTCGTAGGGAACAATAGCCCTCAGGTGGGCTCCTTTGATACTTTGAGTGCCTTGCTTAGTAGTCGATCGGGGTGCTGCATGATGACATCGTTTGCCGTTTTCATCGATTCTCCAGTCAATACCGTGCTCATCGGTTTCAATCCGCTTACTGACTCGGTTTCGACATGGTGGTCGAATCTTCCATTCAGTAGGCCACACACCCCAAAGATCTGTGGGCTTCATTCGAGTTTCCCCATATTTACAGAAATGAATAGTGGTGCGCTCATAAGGTGCAACAACAGGAAGTTTCCTGAGAACTCCACGAGGATTTTCCATCCACCACCACTTAGGCTGAAGTTCCTTAATCAAATCAAGGGTCTTTTCGACCATTTTTAAAGAAAACTTGGCAGAATCTGTCTTAGGAACATAAGCACGGAAACCTCCTTGCCAGTGCTTACCGATTGAGGCAACACTAAAAGCAGTGCATGGGGGTGATGCCAAAATAATATCTGGATCGTGTCCTCCAAAGGCTTGTCGAATAGTATCGGCATCTAATTTAGTAATATCGGCTACAATGGTGGGATTTTGAGCGGGGTTGATTTCCACTGTGACTACTTCATGTCCTGCATCAGCAAAGGCTTGAGACCAACCTTTTTCACCAGCGAACAAATCAAGAACTCTTAATTTACGGTTCATAATGTGGATTACTGCAACCACCCTTATATATCTTCTGATCATTTAGATTTCTTGGCTACTAATTTAATTCTTGGCAATCCAGCAGTAGTGGTATAACGATTATCAGAACAACGAAGATGGGCTCGACGAAAAAGTAAATTAACAGAAACTTCTCCAGCAGCGATATGCTGACCGCAAACTACGCAGTAATCGGCTAAGGACTCCATATCTAATGTAGATCGGGACTACTATTTATAACTTATCCCTACTGACCGATATTAGCCAAATAATATCCGCCGAGGCCCGCAACAAAGGTTCCGATAAACGGCCAAGCAGGCGATTGGTCTAAGTCCATAGGTAGAGGAACAAACATCAAAAGAGTTCCAACAGCAAAGGTAGCAGTAGCGTAGCGCATAGCATTCATAATAACATCTCCACCGTTTAACTATTTAAGAGTTTGTTCCCAAAGGATCGACTACGGGCGAGAACATTGTAATAGTCCAAGGCCACTATTCCCGAAATTATAACTGCTGTTAGTCCCAGATAAAACGGGGCTTTGGATGCTTCTTCGGGCTCATTATCATCATCCAAGTCATCATTATCACTGTCGGTGCTATCAGAACTATCGTCTGCAGAAGTAGATGTGTTTTGCTGATTAAGGTAAGGATTCAGATCGGGACGGGTAGCATATTCACACGATCCATCATCAACGTTAGCATATTGATCATAATTGATAGCGTCTATACGCATACATCCTCCACGAGCCCAGCCTTCGGTCTCAGGGTTAGCATTTTCCGTAGTGGTTTCTTCAACTACATCTTCGTTGCGAAAATAATTGCTTTCGTAGATTCCGCTGGCGATGATACTCATAGATGTTCACCTCGTGTTCGGGCTGGGAGAACAACCGTAAAATTACATTGATCGCAACAATAACCGCCCTTACTATTATAATTGTCTATATAGTGCCCCACTCCAGCAACATGGCGATTTGAACCGCTGAGGATGATACCACAAAGGTCGCACTTGAATTGGGTGGTTTCGGCTTGCCACTTAGAAGCAAAGTTCTGATAGCGTAAAACTGCTTTCAGATATTGGATTTCGCCTTCTGCTTCCTCACGATCAACAAAAAGATCTTTAGTTATCTCCTCCATGTTATCAGCAATCAATTCTTGGATTTCAGTAGGGCTCATAGTAGCAGCAGTATAACGAACTAAACGATCCTGAAACTCTAATGAAGATTCCTCGTTTTCTCCTTCAGGAACATTGATTTCCTCTTCTAATATATATTGAAAGTATTCTTCAGGTGTCATCCATGTCATATCGGCTTCATCGAATGAAACTTGGCTATCATCAGGAAGAGCGGCATCCATTTGATCGAGACTGAGTTGCTGAAGATCCCTATACAATCGGAAACGATTGGACGGGGTATCGCCACCATACATAGTTAGGAGGTCAGAGATATCAGGGACATCACTGCTCAAGGTCTCTCTCAATTGATATATAGATTCAGAATCGACGGGTTTTTGCCATCTACCTAAGGCATCACGAGGAAGTAACTTCCATTCATCGGCTTCAAAATCTTCGGGATATTCTTCCCGACAAGTATTACAAAAATAACCATATTTATCAGTTTTTCCTTTTCCTTCTGTATCGCTGCATGATTCGCATTCTGGGCCTTCAGGTTCTAAGTATTTTTCACGAAGATATTCTGCTTCTTCACCTGTTCTATACCTATCTTGTAATCGTTGAGGTAGTTCTTTTCTTCCTACGCCTTCATCCCTCATGAAATCTCCATATTCCTCTTCTAATTGTTCATCCGTGAGCATAACCAAGAGAATGTATTCCATATCTCCGAAATCATCGGCTTCAAAATCTTTAAGTGACTTCTGATTAGGATGTGGCAACTTAGTTATTTTTAGTGGTTTGCGAACTGCGGCTCGAGCCTTGGCTAATGCTTGGGCTAAAGGTCCATCTGGATCGCCACCCCAGTTCTCGGCATCCAACTCCACCTGATCGAAGTATGGGTCGTGGGGTCGGAAAGCAAAGGAAACATCCATGCGGTTATCATAATACTGCGTTTCGTAATGTTCCAATTTGCCATATTTAGCAATAAGGGCCTCCATATCATCAGTAAAGGAATTGTAATCCTCAGCATTTCGCTTTGAACTTCGATCGAGGGCTCCTCCGGGGACATTCCCGATTAACCATCCTAATCCCCACATACCTGCTGAAAAGCCTGCAACTACTTTCAACATAGTAGTAAAAGTAAAGGCTGAGGTATCCATATTCAGTATGAGTCTGCACGACTACTTATACTTTCGTAGATGAATCTACGATAACAAAGGAAGATCCTGTGGGGTTAGCAGAGGGGTATGGGTAGGGTGTTCCTGTTTCGGCAGCCGATGGGCTGGAGGGGATATAATCTTCCTTGCCTCGTAAAATATAGGTCTTAGCGAGTGAGGCTTTAGCAGGGGCATCGGTTTTGCCTTCACTGGAAGGTCCAACGGCATCATCAGGGGTTATTCCTACATCATCGCCTTGTGGGCCTGACCAGTAATAACAGATATCTACATCTGGGTGGGGCTCATCCGCACCTTTAGGGTGTTGGATACTATATCGCTCTTCCCAGTGGGTAAAGGCGATACAATCTTCGTCATCTAAACAGGCTTGAGCACAGGCTTCTGATCCAACAATAGTTTTACGAGCATCTGGCTTCATCAAATCACTGGCTCCATAAGCAGGGTAAAGAGATCCATTAAAACGTTTGAATGATTCTAAGGCAGCCTTGTCTTGAGTTAAATCTAAAACTCGATCGACAGGTTCTTCGTTATCGTCATCTCGGTTCATCCACCAAAACAATCCACCAATAACGGCTACGGCACCAGTTATCATGATAATTTGCTGGTTGGCCATACTACTACCTCTTCTGTTTAACTACTTATAGTTTCGTCATCAACGTCAGGCTCTACAATAATGATTGATTCTTCATCTTCTTGTAGTTGTCCTTGCGCCCTGAGAATATCATTTTCTGTTTTATGCAACCTTCGTATAGACTCGATGTATTCTTCTTCCTCAGCATTCCATCGATCAAAGAAACGAGAGATGGCCATATAAGCGGGGCCTGATAGAATACCCAATACAGCGATATAGGCTTCAATATCTTCACGAACTTCAGGATTAACGAAAGCCGTAGTAATCAGTTGGTAGGATAATACCATAAATACTAAAATAAGTGGCAGCGAAACTAAGGCTACCATGATGTTATTAAACGTTACTCGAATATCCCAATCGATCCTTGCCATATTTATTTCTCCTAAGCCATCAATTCCATTAACCGATCATCATCCAACGAAATTAACCACATGGCCATTCCGTAGATCGCTTCTGACATAACATCTTCTTCTTCTTCCTCAAAGGGCGTCAGTTTCCTCAAATCAACTTCGTCGTAATCGAAAACAATCTCGCCCACTTTACTTCCGCTCACAAACAAAGTAAATCCATCTGGAGAGACACTATAACTATTAAAGAACTCTTCTTCTTCAGAAAACTCACTCAGACCTTCTAAAACGAAATCACTATTAGTATCCTGTTCAAAAGCAGTAGTAGCCGTAAAAATAAGATGTCCTCCCATTTGCGAAGGTATTAAAGATATTTCCAGCATAGGTTTGCCGGGAGCGTTAACTTCTATGATATAATGGCCGTAGCCGGGCAAATCAATAACCCCTACTTGTGGATTTTCCATATCTCGTTCAATAGTCTTTTGCTTTTTGGCTAAAGAACGGTCAATCATCGCTCTGGATCGGGGATCTTCGGGATACAAGGTAGTAAAGTGACGAACTAAGGCTGCTGTATTATATTTACGGGCTTGAGTTCGAGAATTACCCATAATTTCAGCAACATAGAGTTTAGCCAATTTAGGAGGGAGGATTTGTTGCACACCCGCAGCCCCGTGTTTTTGGTAGGCTTTTTTCATAGCAGTTGCATGGTTGGCGTAACTGCGTTCGAATTGATCATCAGTGAGCCCATAAGGTAGATTATTACTTTTGCCAATAATTGCTCCACTCAAATCACAGTGATATCGACCTGTGTGGTCGTGTTTGACTCCAAAACGGGTGTCTTTAAACAACATACACTATCCTTGGTTTCTCGACTATATATAAACTCGCATTGATTATTTGGTAATTAAAACCCACTCATACCAATAATTTCCTTCCCACGAGTCACGCTTCAAATAAGATTTGAAGTCATACTTTTCTTGGCAGATCGAACAATTGATTTCAGGCTTGGTGCCTTGCTGTATGGATCGGAGATTACCTATGATTTGTCCTTTGCCACAGGGACAAAAACGATAGACCATGTAGAAAGTTGCTACATTCTACTATATCTAATCTTCGATTAAATGCTGATGCAGACCCCACCAATGATCGTAATAGTGGTAGATAGGAATAAAACAGAACATAGAATAGATAGTCAATGGACCCATTAAAGTAAGATAATCCATTCCTGTATACCAACAAAACAGCAACGCAAAAGGCTGAAAGGCAATAGTTCCATAAATGGGTCGGATGAATGATTTCACCCACTGCTTCAAGCCACGACCTCCGTGTCTTCAAGACCCATGAGGGGTAGAATAGCAAGTTCCTTGCCCTTGGCTTCGACCATGATATCGATGTGGTGGCCATAGGTGTCGGGCAGGGAATGAATAAGATAAGAGTGAGCGGGGGTTGGGTCGCCAGAGTTATCGTGAACCTCACGGGACTCAGAATAATGGACCGTAGGAATAATGTCAGCAGGCCAAGTGCTCATAGCCAACTCAAGAGCCTGTTGCTCGGATAAACCGCCAGTGCAAAACTGATGATGGTGATAATCGAAAACAATGGGAATGCCGATAACAGAATAAATGCCGTCATAAAGATCCTGCACAGAATACATAGAAGCCCGATCGTCGTTTTCTACTGTCAGGCGAGCCTGAGTAGTAGAACCCAAACGACCAAAATTGGTGGTAAAACGCTGCATGGCTGATACCTTGTCGCCGTAAGCACCGCCGACGTGAATGTTAATCTTGGTGTTATTGTCAGCAGGCAAACCGAGGGTGTCGAAGATATGGGCATGAGCATTGAGGTCGAGAATAGCCTTGTCAACTACCTCGGGCTTGGGTGATGCTAAGACATTGTAAGGGCCGGGGTGTGTAGAAAGACGGTGTCCGTTGGCGAGAACAAATGCACCGATCCGCTGCATGACAGCAACAATAGAAATCTCGTCGGGTAGAAGGTCGTCAAGATCCTGAATAGTGTAATTGAACTCGGGGTGAGACATGAAAGGAAATATGTCAGAAGACAAACGATAAAGAGTAATGCCTTGCTGATGATTCCAATGAATAATTTGCTCGAGGTCAAGAACATTCTGATAGGCTAAAGTGGCAATATAAGGCAAGCCATCACGACGAGCAGTGGCAAGAATCAAAGAACGGTTAGTAGTAACACGATTGCGTTTGGGCTTAACATCGGGACCGCCAAGGGTCATGTTGATACAGGCGTAACCAAGTCGGGACATAAATATCACTTGATGATACTACCGTTATAAAGGTTACTGCCAGTCTTGGCCGATGTAGGCATCAGAATCACGATCGTAGTGCATCAAAACTAAGTGACGAGCCATATTGTGGCCTAATTCACTCCATGCCTTCAAAAAAGAAGTGGTGCAAACCGTAAGTCCTGTGATATACAGATAGACAGCATCAACTGGTTGATTATCCAGATCATGCTCGGAAACATCTTCGATCCATGCACGGGCTTGAGATTCTAAAGATTGGAAATCTGTGGGGTCTGGAATGGCTTCTGTCCAAACATAACCTTCAACGGGTAAAGCGTGGCGACCAGCAACAAGCCCAACATGAATAATATCTTCTTCCATATCTAAATGGTATGGTGACTATCTTTATATAGTTGACGGTATAATCACAAGATATGAGTAATAGCCTAATAATAACTGAACGAGGGAATCTAAATGATCCTGCGGTTATTGTTATAGACTTAAAGTGGATGAGAAAATTACGAAACTATGATCAATCTCTATTTAATTTTTTTGTGGCTTCATTATTCTCCAACGATCCGTGGAAAGAACCGTGGGCAGAAAAAGCCCATGGTTATGCTAATGATGTGGTAGATAATAGATTTACTGCTGGACACAAAGCAGGTGTTGATATCAATCTGGAATGGATTCGTGCCATGGAAAAAATGATAAAATCGCAGTGGTCCAGCAAACATTGGAATTGGATTAAGAAAAACGTTCCTCCAAAGGTTATGACTGGGTGGGATATGCAAATTGGTGGGGAAGAGGCTCCGCGTGTTTTTGGCTACATTATGGATCAAGAAAAGGATGTTGATGAACTAATTATAATTACAAGTTACAATACTGCCATAGAAGTTTTGGTGGGTGCAGATACGGACTATACCATAAGATTTATTGGTGAGGATGATGGAGCGACCCCCCATGAGGGTGTAATGATAGAAGATACCAAAATCAACCTTGGTATTGGAAGGTCTGGTGATTCACCGGAAGTAAATACTGGTGATGACAATTATCATGCTGTGACTTTGATTCCAAAAGGAATATATCGATTAGCCAATTTAAGTGATGGGTCTATGTTTCGGGCGGCTATCAATTATATACGGATTCGATCATAGTTGCCCATACTTGGGGAACAGAATCAGTTCCTAAAGTCCACAATCGCTCCATCCGATGGGAAAACCCATCAGCCATTCCGTGAAAGTGGCCGTCAACCGACTCTGGGAGTGAGGGACTGAAATCAGGCCATGACTCCAAGATTTGTTTCCAATTGTCTGTATCCCTTGGTTCGGGAGGGACGGGTAATCGATCGATAAGTCGTTCAACTCGATCCAAAGTCGTGCTGCTGTTGCCAGCGAGTCGGGTCCCTTCCCCTGCTTCAACTTCTTGATGGTTCGTTCCCATCCTGCTCCGCCCTTCCATTCCCGATTGCCGGGGGTTGGCCACATGGCTCCCTGTGTTAGCAGGGGTGATGTCCATATAGAGTCGCTTTCGTCCTTGGGGGAATCCGACTTCCGATGCTGAGATTTCTCGGATAGATATCCCGAAATCCAACGATTGTAATCGGCCACAGAGAACAATAAATCGGTCTCGTGCGGCGAGAACTTCGGGACGGAACTCCACGATAGCACGGGGAGATCCAAGTTGGACCAATAAGTCGCCCAGATCGAGTGGGATGTCTTCAAGTCCCAAGTGGGCGAAGTTGGCGAGGACGAGATCCACTCTTTCAGACCACGGTATAGGATTGAAGGTGGCAAGGTCATCCCAGATAGGAACTGCAGGTAGGTGTCCCGATTCCATGTGCGAGATGAGGGTGGCCACGGCATAGTCCCTGTTCTCGATGATAACTTGGGGTTTGATCGCATCGCCTCGACTGAGGAACGCTCCCAAGAGGGACGCTCCAAGTCCGGGATAAATAGCCATGACATTCATACTACCCGATTGATTGTGATGCTATCACCTATTTGTAGTTAACTATATGTAGTCGATGAGTGCATTAAAACTCATGGTAAGTGGCAAAGAACTCTATCGGTTGATGGATAACTCAGTATTTGTCAAGAGGGCTAATGAATTAGCAGAAAGCCCCTTTTTACTATTTCCTGCTGGTGAGAGAAAGTATGGGCCCTATTGGAGAATAGAATGGATGGGAACAGATCGCAAACACTGGAAAGGTGGTGAAAACGAAGCGATAATTTCGATCCACCCTGCTGACAGTTATCTCCGTGGAGAGGGTGCTCCATGGGTTAATACACCTTTTAGTGAAATGGCTGATCAGATCCAATCAATGTTAGATACTCCCTTGAAAAATGCCAATGTTAATGCTAATTATCGCCTACCTGTAACTTCTGATGATTTCCCTTTAGAAGCGGGTTATTACATCTTGACCTTTAATAACGATAGTATGGGCGATATGAGGGTATTGGTTGCTATAAACCCTACATTACAAGAAACTGGATCGGGGGAGCCTTTAAATTATCACCCTCATTTAGCACTTATGGCAGATAAAACTGCGATGGCTTGGGATGGGGATACTTGGGCTAATAGTAGCGGCGTCAATAATCTTCCGGCTATGCTAATGAAAAGCCGTTCTAACATCGGTTGGGGTAAGATACCTCACGAAGATTTGGTAAATCGTCCTGAATCGATTAACTACACGTCTCTCAATTATTAAGATAGACGCTTTCCGACAGCATAATGTCGATTGGCAGGAACATAAAATTGAATCATATTCATAATTTGCTTTCCTGTGTATTTGTCTCCTTGTGTGGATTGAGCCATTTCTTCTTCTTGATTTTTGTGAGCCAGATCATAGACCAAAATTGGATCGGTAACGAAATACATTTGCGACGTCCCATCGGCCTGATTCTCCCAAACAGCGAATAAAAGAATCTCTGGATTAAATTGGTCCATCTGAATGATAGAAAGGTCTATATCTCCCCAATATATTTTGTGCCACATCTCTTTACCCTCCTGTCTTCAAGACCCGAAAAACCACTTGTAACCCGACTTTCGAGGTTCAGAATTGTCATCTTCAGGGGTAATAATGGCTTTAGGTGCTTCTGGTGAGATACTCCGATAAACCTCTCCATTACTCTTGATTTTGCTGTCTTCATAAGGTGCAGCAACTCGACGATACAATTCTAACTTAGCACATTCTAAGGCACCGATCAAGGAATTGATTTTACCATATCTGATTTCGCCATCAAAAAGGGCATCACACAATCGAGTAACGACATAATTTATTTCACCCATATTAGTGTAATCGATCTGATCAATTAGTTTATCAATCTGTGGATCGAGTTCATCTCGGGATTCTTGGTCGATATATGGCATCAATCTCACGCTCCCAATGGGCTTCCGAATCCCAAAATTAGTAGAATAACAAAGAACCCCCAAATAATAAAGTCCCATCGCCATGTAATAAAATTAAAATCTTCAAATATGTCCCAAGGTCTTTTCATTCTAACAACTCCTTTAGTTGCACCTTCATACCGCTAATGATAAAAGGAAAATGGTATTCTTTGAGTATGTGCTTGATACCCTTACGCATTCGGTTTACTTCGGTGATTAAATCTTCCCGAGTCATTGAATCTGTGTCTGTCATTAGTCATTCCCTCCATAATCCCATTCTTCAATGGCTGCTGCATTAGACTTCTCCTCTGCGGGAGGTGCAAATCTAATTTGAATCTGTTTCATAATATCTTCCTGCATTTGCCTGTCTTGAATATCTTGATTATAAAGGTGGTTGACTTTTTTGTTGAGATCCATAAAGAACATATTCATACGGATTAAATTAGCCAAAACTAATACTACCATAATGGCTGTCATCCACTCCCAATAATCCATGCCAAATCTTAGTTCCACTACCCTTATATAGTTTCGCTGGTTATTACCAGAATGAAGTTTCCTGCATTGTAAGGATAAGAATAGTGATAGGCTAAGTGAGTAACTGGATCTACTTTTACCCAACGTGGTGGTTCATCTAATCCATTTTGACGGTGCATACCATAGCAATTCAAATCCTCCAGAACCCATTCAATTTCATGATCGAGCGGGGTATTGTAACCAATAGGAATGGTAATGAAATAATTGTCAGCCTGATCAATGATTTGCATCAATCCTTCGAAAGCCTCGTGGGTGTTAACATCTTGGTTTCCGTATTCAGCCCTGCCAATGTGTTCCAAAGTAGAAATGCAAACCACGTTTTTTCCAGTCAGATCGCACTCTGCTAATCGTCGAGGATCGGTAGCCTTTTCATCAAATGGATCGATAACAACGTCGGTATCATAACCGTAGTAAGGTAACACCGCTCCAACTTCGACATAATTTTTATGTTTCTCGATGAAATCCAAAGCCAAGGGAATCTCCATGCACCTTTCATTCATAATCGTAGTGTTGTAAGCGTGGTTAAAATAGGTTACTCCTTCTGACTCATGAAATCCTGCTTTTCCAAAAACGAAGTCTCCAAACCAGTCATTGTGATTAACTTGATACATCTTGACGAAACCAAATTGCGCCAAGTAAGTTTCGATTTCACTAATTAACGGCGTATCATGATAAACAAAATTGTGCTGTCCCTCGGTGATAATATACTTGACATCGTTTAACAAATTACCCATTCCTTTGAGGGCCTCTAACTCGGCCCCTTGAAGATCCATGGCTAACAAATCTATGGAATCACTTCTATTGGCTTCCCACCAATCATCAACTCTCAATGCTTCAACTTTAATTTGTGATTGTTCTAACTCTTCATGAGGATAGTCTTCATTGAACTGAAAAGCACTGGAGGCTCCAACATTCCCGTTAGTGACGGGATAGAAGGTGAGAGTTTTAGCATGAGACCAACACGCCTTGTCAACTAATGTTACTCGATCGTTATCACCGATATTTTCTCGGCAAAGTTCGATAGCGGGTGGATTGCATTCCCAAGCCACTACATCAGCATCAAAATACTCAGCAAGATGAACGGCATCTAAACCATCTCGAGATCCCAGTTCACAGATAGTATTGACTTGATTGATGTCAATATGTTGCAAGAAACGAGAGTAAGTCCCTTGATGAACAAGTTCTTCCATAGATTGTAAGGTAATTACAACCTATTTATATCTATTGTGTGGCTGAATAACCAGCAGAGGGATTATTCTGATCCGCAAAGCCCACACACTTCATTTCTCGATTCTGCAAATTGTAAACCGAAAGATATCCCATCTTAGGTTTGTAGCCGAGCATTCGCATGAAATCGGACTGGCCTTGGAAAGTCGAAGAGACGACTAAAGGAGTTCCTCGATACCACTCCATCTGGTGAGCGTGAGTGTGTCCTGTTACCATCAAATCAGGTTTCTTGCCAATAACCATTTGATCAGTTTCTTCAGGTGATAGGGCGTTTCTTTCACCCCACATAGGGGCCAAATGCCTTTTCTTAAGCATTTCTTTCATGGCTTCAGCAGGCTTTTCGTAAGTAACGTGAGCCATACGAGGAACCATGTCATCAATACCCTTACCGTGATAGGATAGGATTTCAAAAGGATCGGACTCTCCTCCATGGTCTAATCTAATTCTGGCTGGATTACCCATGTGAACACAATCCGAAAACATCTTTTGGATCTCAGATTCCAAAACTGGTTGAGGTTCGGCGGGGCGCACGACATCGTGGTTACCCGGTAGCATAATAGGTGTGATGTGATCGGGAAGCAAATCAAATTGACGAGCACAATACTCATACTGATCGTAGGCATCTGGGATCGACAAGTTATTGTCTTGGCCGGGGTATACTCCAATGCCATCGGCCATGTCTCCAGAACAAACCAGATACTTAATGTTCTTGGCAACAGGATGATCAGTGTTTAACCAATTCATCATACGCTCCCATTCTTTACCTAAGTGATACTTACTACCAAAGTGAACATCAGAAGTGAAAGCAACTGAAACAGGATCGAAATCCTCTCCGCCTCGATTTTGATAATCGGCTACTTCAGGATATTGAATCCGTGAGGCGATGAAAAAGTCTTCGCCTTCTTTCATGTAGCGTCCAGTAATTCCAATGACATCATCTGGAAGTAGGGTATCAATGGCTGGATGTTCTTTGGGAACGAAGACATTCATTCTACCTGTTTTATCCTCGATCTCAACCATGCGTCCGCCTGATTTAGTCCTTCTAACATCGCAGACAATACCGATAAGATTGATGTTCCTTTGTTTGAAGACAGGTCGGTTTTTTCTAACTTCTCTTATCTGGCCAACGCTATGGAAACCCCATTCACTTCGCAAGACCTTAGACAATTCCTCAAATCGCTCTGAGAAAAGGTTAACAATGTTATCTAAAGTTCCTGATTGCTCAGACTCTCCAACATTGGGTGTCTTGACTATTTGATCAGCGAAATCTTTGGCCTCAGCCATCCATGCTGAAGAGTATTGTGACTTCGCCTGTTCGGAGAAATTGAACTTGCGATATCCCATGAGGACTCACCTCAGGGCAATAGGTTCAATTCTTCAACAAGATGCTCTGTGGCTTCTTCGGCTTCGTCGAGAGATTTGCATCCTGTGATGACACACTTTCCAGATGAGAACACCAAGCAAACAGATTTTGGATCGTCAATACGATAAATAAGTCCGGGGAAAACTTCTGGCTCATATTCAGTCTTATCGAAAGGCATGGTGATAATCAATTCGCTTAGGTCTAAGGTATTACCATAATTGTGAGTAACGACCAGATTCTGAATCTCAATACTGTCTTGATCGAAATCCCAAAGTTGGAAACCTGCATCGGTCAATTCGTTGTGAACCTTTTGGAAGGCTGCATGAATATCGTCAACAGACTTTGCGCCAGTTGCCACGGCTTTTCCAGAACGGAAAAGAAGAACACAAACTTTAGGATCTTCGACACGATAGGTCAATCCCGGGAATTGTTCTGCTTCATAATCCTTGTCCAAGATATCTGCGATATCATAAAGGTCAAGACTTTCGGTTAGTTGGGTGCTGGCTACGACGTTCACAATTTGGTTGCTCATACTTAACCATCGGTGATAGCACCCTTATATACTTAAGCACATGTGGGGCATGATGAAAGGGTAGATGGATATTCGGTTCCACAATGACAGAACTCATTTCCTCTTTGTCGGGCTAACATCTGTTTAATCTGCAACATTTCGTGATCATAATAATCTGAAGGTAATGTGGCTGGACGCTGAACCCTTGCTTTTTCTTCTACTCGCTTGCTCTGCTTTTTACCCTTGCGGGCATTCCGATTTTGGGCCATCTTAAATCCACTCATCATATTCATCAAGAGATACCAATCCAGCATCAGCCAACTGATCCCAGAACCCTTGATAGCCCGTTGCTTTGATAACGAACTTTTTGATAAGTCCACGAGCGACTTCCAAATCTACGGTTGGATCGGTCATCTCGCAATAATCCAATAAATGGTGAATAGCATGAGTAACGCAGAAGTTCAATTGGGCTAAAGACATGTCTTTAATTTCTTCATTGAAAGCAGCCCTGATAATTCCTTCGGCAGTAAGTGAAATCCGATTGACGGTTCCTGATTTCCAATCCTCAAACAACAACGCATAAACCTTGCGTTTCTCTGCTGCTACGTCAATCATAGTAATCACTATTTGTCTTTTCGACTATATGAATGTTGCTGCTTGCACCCTCATATACTTTTGTTCTTAAGGTTGGAAAGTAGAAAATTATAGAACTCAGAATAACAAAAATCAATCCTCTGCTCCAATGTGCTCATGGCTTCAAGACCCAAAGTTCGATGATTAAGGACTCGCTCAGGATCGCTCAAAACGTCTCGAATCTCATCATGCCATTCCTCGGCGGCCAGATCCATGTAGGCATCATGGTCTTGTGGAGTGTTCGTCATTTGATATCGAATGTAATTTTGCTTAGATTCTTCTGGATAGGCATCGATATAGATCGGTCCTGTGGGGCAAGCCGATAGCATAACAGGGTGAGAGTTAGCAAAGGTAAGGCATCCATTAGCCATAGCCTCATAACTAACCATACCAAAGCCTTCTTGTAAGGAAGGGTAAAGGATAGACTTACAAGATCGATAGTAATCGTTCATGTCATCATACCATCCTGCTACCGTAACGTTGTCAAACCATTTATCCATGAAATCTACCATCTGCTGATTATTGTAATTGCCTCGTTTGATAAGAAAGGTCTTATCAGGCATCATACCGATCAACTTCATAACCATATTCAATCCCTTGTGCGGGATGGCATTGATGAAGCCGAAATCGTAGGGTCGTTCCTCCCAACCATCAAGTGTATCGATGTTTTCCTTGATTTCAATATGGGCTGGTGGTAGCATCATAGCAGGCTCATGATTATAATGCTCAGTGGTCTCAACGTGATACTGCGTTGGAAATAAGGTTAAATCATACTCTAATCGCCATGGCCAATCCTGCCATCCTTTGTTAAGAGATGTGGGTGGGTCCCAGATCCTGCCAATGTTGATCCAATTGGTAAACTGGCGTTGATTAGAATAGTTGAAATCGGCGGGGCCCAAGTCACCAAAATGAATGACAGCATCCCATCGGCCCTCTTCATGACCTTCGGAAAGGAACTGGAATAGCCTCGCTCTGTTAGCATCATAATCTTGGTGACTAAGATATTCGTTTTCAGAACCTGCAGTATACTGCAGATCGGGATCATACAATCGGGTGACGGGATAAGTTATATTGATAGCAGAATCGATAGCATCATGAGGATAGAAGCATACTACTTCTACATCTGCCCCATCTTGGATCAGTTTAGTTACAAAATGATGACCCTCAAGTTCAGCACCGCCAGCAAAGGGTAACCATAACCTGCTTACATACAGGATTTTTAACCCTTTTAACTTAGCCATGCTTACTCACCGCTTAGGATGCTTATATCATTACTTACCATTCTGCTAACCATTTCCTTAAGGTCTACCTTAGGTTCCCACCCTAAATCTTGCTTAGCCTTATTATAATTTCCCCTTAGAACATCTACTTCTGCGGGTCGATAAAACCTTGGATCTTGAGTAACATAATCACTCCAATCCTCGATATCGATAGCAGCAAAAGCCAGATCTAAGAACTCTCTGATAGAATAGGTATCACCAGTAGCCAAGACATAATCTTCAGGAGTGTTGTTTTGTAGCATCCTCCACATACCTTCGACATAATCAGGGGCGTATCCCCAGTCACGTTTGGAATCTAAATTACCGAGGCTGATACTATCGGCTAAACCAAGGTGTATTCGGGCCACTGCGTCAGTTATCTTTCTGGTAACGAACTCGATACCACGTCTTTCGGACTCATGATTAAAGAGGATACCACTACAAGCAAACATATCATAGGACTCTCGGTAGTTCTTGGTAATCCAATAAGCATATAGTTTAGCGACTCCATACGGAGATCGGGGATAGAAGGGTGTGTTCTCGTTAGCAGGGTTCTCTACCATTTTACCATACATTTCTGAGGTGCAGGCTTGGTAAAACCTGATAGCAGGATTATATTCTCTGATAGCCTCCAGCATTCTAAGTGCTCCCAGAGCGTTAACATCACCAGTAGATTCAGGGATATCCCATGATACTCCTACAAAGGATTGGGCTGCTAAATTGTAAACCTCATCAGGATCGGATTTCTGCAAGGCTCGATACAAAGAGTTCTGATCAGTCAGATCGCCATCAATAAAATGGAAGTTTGGTTCATCGATCAGATGAGAGGTATTAACTCTATTTCTATGGCTGGTTCTTCTTTCTAAGCCCCAAACGGTATAACCTTTAGTTAGCAGTAAATCTGCTAAATGTGAACCGTCCATACCATTGACGCCAGTGATTAGTGCTGTCTTCATGTAAGGTAGTGGTAATACTACCTACTTATACGTTTGGTTAGCGTAAGGAATAAAAGGCGGGAGAACCGAGTGCGGGAAGAATAGAAACGAAGACCCGCTTTACCAGTGAAAGAGGAACGTTCTCGGTTTTTAAGTGGTAAACTCCCATGTGTTTGTGGTTCGGGTTGTGTAGTGTCGCAAACGGGGGTATTTGTTGCTAAAGGGTGAACCAATTCCTCTAATGGCTTGTTATGGCGACCACGCTTATATATCTTTACTCTCTGGTAATCATAGCCTTGACTGTGGGGTGCTTGGAACTCCATTCGTAAATATAGGGTCGAGAAGGACGAGTCTTATATCTATGTAAGATCCCACGCTTATGCCAAAGGTTAAGAACATAGGATGCTGAGGCAACTGCCTTAGAACTATGCCATCGATATTTGTTTTTCTCAGAAACATCGGCGGCAGTTAAACCGACGGGGGATTGATAGACAGGTAAGAGATAGTGATAATCTCGCTCACCCTTTCGATCGTGATTACGCATGGCTTTGCGACAATCAATAGAACAGAAATGAGAGTGGGCATATTGATTATGTTGTCTAATAAGTGGGAATGGATCGGCACAGGTCTGACAGATAACTTCTACGGCTGGCCATTCACCGTCTTTAGTGGAAAGCCCTTGCTGATCATACTCATAACAATAACGGCTACAAAACCCCTCATAAGAGTAGTTACGACTGGACCTGCCCATAGTATAAGACTTACTACAAACCTTACAATTATCCATAAGTAAGAAAGTGGATACCACCTATTTATATTATCAGCCATACATAAAATCTTCGTTGGGTGTGTCTACTTCTTCTACGGTATAGACACGAGCCAAGGTCTGCTCTAATAGATCGACAGCAAAGATGTGAACTACTGGGGCATCGACCCCATCGATATTCGCTAAGATCCATTTAGCCAGTTTATCGGTGGTGGATTGGAATAACTTCATGAAATCTTCTTCACTCAGCACTTTATCAGTAATGATGCTTTCTTTGAGAATGGACTTAATATCAGGTTTAAGTTCACCTGTGTAAGCATCAGGGTTACCATCTAAGGTTTCAAAGTTATCAAATATCCCTTCTCGTATCCTTAACATTTGGCGGTGGACTTGACGTTCAGTGAGTTCCATAAAAGGAAAGTATTCACTAACCTACTTATACCTATGTCCACGAAGGAGAAATCATCATGGTTTGGGATCGCCCTCCACGGTTTCCTTTGGCCTCAAAACTACGGGACGGGGCATCGACGAATACCTTGGCTGTTAGCACACAATCGTGCATACAATAATCTAAAACAAGGCGATACTGCTTCTCAGCCCACTGTTTAGGAGCATCTGCGGCGGCCATGGTTTTGCTATCACTTGTGCCATAGATCCCTGCGACCAATGATGCTAATGAAAAGCGGAAGCCATATTGCTGACGAAGCAAATGGCAGATATCTATATGCTGACCCTCTTCTTCGAAGATCTGCAAGATATCAGAACAGTTAGCACCACCGTCTTCTAAATGCTTATTTAGGATAGGCAGATCGAAACCCAATCCATTCTTGGTAACTAAGGTATAACCTTGCTTATGATAGGTTTTAAGGTCAGATTCTAAGGTTTCTAAGGGTCTGATAGCATATCCTACTAACTCAGGGTCTACGTCAACCACCTGATCAGGATCGGTAACATAGTAAATACCCATGCCAGAATCGACACCTTCATCAATCCAGAAATCATAGAGGCAAACACAAGAGGTTTTCCAACCAGTTGGGTTGCCAAAAGCGAGACCCTCGGCCTCCATATCAAGATTTGAAGTTTCGATATCAAGACTTATGTAGCGACTCATCGTCGTCATCACCTTCCTCTTCTAAATCTGATGTATCCATAGTGAACGAAAAGTTCGGATTATCAATATCAGAGAGGTTAATAGAAACACCTTCAGCAGCGTCTTGCATGAAACCACGGATCAGATCCATGAAAGGGTTAGAATTGTAGTTTTCCTCATGTCGATTATAATCCCTACCTCTGATATCCATCCAGTCGGTGAACAAGGTTAGGATTTCCGATTTAGTAAGAGCAATATGCTTCATTTGTGATGCAACGCCAGCAAAGTAATCAAGATCATGCAAGTAATGGCGAATGTCTTCCTCAGTCCAGTCGTCTCCACCATCCATGAAAAATCACTCCTCTGCTTCAAGTTCCATGACTTCTTCTGGAGCAGAATAGGTCACAGTGATGCCTTTAATAGCAGTGGAACACTCTCCCTCTACCTCGTGCAACTTAACGTTAATTCTTTTCTTTTGAACCGATAGAACAGTTCCTGAAACGCTGACTCCTTTCTTGACTTCAAACTCGACTTGGTCTCCGATCTTGACTTCAACATCCTCAGTTTCCTTCTCATCGAGAAGGGCTTTGAGAGCATTGATAAGGTCTCTAATTTCAGTCGTTGTCATGTCTTCGGCTTCGAGCAATAGATCGGTGTCCATAGTATCAACTCTGTGTTAGCACCTATTTATATCTTAAGGATGGTAAGTAACTTTTGATACTTAGTGGGTTGTTTTTCCTTAATCAAGGTAAGAACGTCGCTGCCATCATCTAACATCTGCCGAAAAGCGTTGCGAAGAACATCACTGACATTCTGGTTGAAAATGGTGTCTTTGAGGAGAAGAGATTCCCAGCGATCCAGAAAGTGATCGATAGAATTGTTAATCAAACAAGGAACGCAAACATCCTCAATAGAAGTAATCTGATCTGGTGATAATTTATGACAGTCAAGATTACAATCAGAACTCATTGTCTCACCTCGTTATTGAAACTTACTTCTGTCGATCCTTGATGCTTAGAATCCATAACTATAACCACGGTTGGAAAGGGTGCATCTGCCTTACCATCACCAAACTTAACCCTTCCTTTAAGGAACATAACCTTAGAACACTTAGGATGGTTAGCCAAAAGGTTAAACCAAACGGTATCAGTGCGAGCAGGAATAAGCCAAATTACCTTACTTGGTGGTGCGGAGGATTCCATCTCTTCTACACATTTCTTAGCAAACTTCTTGAGCATGTTACCATACGGGGGATTGATCCAACAGATTTCGTCAGCAGGCCATTTGGTCTGTAAACTATCCTGTTGTTCAGTGATGTAATTTACACACTTAGTGTTGTTTTCATCCGCCGCCAGATCCCACTGTGGATTGACACCAACCATCTGAATGATATTATCATATATGTGTTGGGGCGTAGCCCATTGATCAGTCTTGCTACTGAAATGGTTAACCATAGTATCACCTAATCTTGATAAGGAACCAAACGATTGACTAACTTCTTAACCAAATCCTGATGTTGATTAGGATTCAATTGGTTAATTACAGCAAATTGTTCTACTGCTTCTAATACATCATTGATGAAATCTTCTTGATTGCTCATCACTCTTCCTCCTGCAAGTGTGCAGCGAGGTTCGATCGAGAGCGACCATAGCGGGCTTTGTGCCCTTTGTTGCGAAGACGGGGTGGATAGAACCAACCTGTGATTGAACCTTCTTTAGAATGGGCTTTTACTCCATTAGTCCATGAACCTTTAGGTCGGTTAGATGGAACACAGTCCAAAGGGTGAATTGTAAGGTGAGGATTGTCCTCAATATACATAGGTGCTCGTCCTGTCTTATGAGTCATTGGAATCGCCTTCTTTGCTTTCACAGTCTGGATCGCCACAGCAATCATCATCTACTTTGATTTCATCGTGGTCGTGATCACAGTTCTCATCGTGAACGTGAGTGTGTTCATGACCCTGCATCAATTCAGCCATGGTCTCATCAATCACTGCCTTTAGTTGGGTCATGTGATCGACCATATTCATCATTTCATTCATGAGTAAATTAACCCTAATAGCGGGTGGGAAACTCATTGGGTCGACTGCTTGCATTTCGGGCATCTCTTCTTCGGTCATAAGTAAGGGTCGGTGTTAGCACCCTTATATACCTACCGTTGTTTGACTTCGCTCCAACCGCAACTACGACACTCTTTAAGAATAGTAATAGATCCAAAAGCATCTGTTTGTTGTTGATTCAGATCGTGAGAACCACACTTAGGACAACCCTCAGAAAATGGTGGTAGAGGGGTCATAATAATCAGAATTGTTGATTAGATGGGTTGACAGGTGGGTGTGGTGGACGAGTGTAATTAACGTCTGTGATATCCAAATCAGGCATCACATCACCAGATTCCAAAACTACTAATCCTTCTTTCAAGGCTGCCAACTGATCCTCCAGATCAGCAATCTTATTCAACTTGTGAGCCTGCAATTCTGCTGCTTCTTGGCGCAAACTTCCTTGGACTTCTTGTGGAGGGATAACGAAAAGGTAAGCCTCACTCATGTTATAAATCTTATTAAGTGGAACCTTTTG
>MDSV01223110.1_pt1 | contig 22676 bp, 20 predicted proteins | sample 810851 | NCBI WGS metagenome assembly MDSV01 (sample SAMN05326640, study PRJNA326480) | marine metagenome | isolation source: seawater | place: Atlantic Ocean: North East | collected 2012 | reverse complement strand
GTAAAAGCTCAATAAGATTTGATCCAACAAACCCAGATCCACCAGTAACAACAATTATATTTTTCATCTGAGTTAAAAGCCTGGCAATGTCCTACTCTTCCATGTCTTAAGACAAAGTACCATCGGCGCAGAAAGGCTTGACTTCCGAGTTCGGAATGGAATCGGGTATTGCCCTTTCGCAATAATCACCAGGCAGGAGTTTTATACATAAAAAAATTACAAAGTAAACATTAAATAAAATAGAAAATCTTTTAATAATTTATGCATTGATTGGCTACATTTCGTCAATGTAGCTTTCATAGGCTTTTAAAAGTGCATTTTTTAATTTATGTTTTGGCTTCCATCCATATTTTTTTGCTAAAGAAATATCTAATACTTTTCTAGGAGTACCATTTGGTTTTGTTTTATCATATATAACTCTTACTTTTTTTTGGGGACAGATAAGATTAAGAATTAATTTAGCATAAGTTTTAATTGTATAATCTTTTCCAGTTCCAATATTAATAACGTTCTCTTTTATTTTTTTTCTCATAAAATAAATACAAGCATCTGCAATATCATCAACATAAACCACCTCTCTTTTAGCCAGTCCATTACCCCATAAAACCAATTTTGATTTTTTATTTTTTTTTATGTTGTGAATTTTCTTTATAAGTGCAGGCAAAAAATGAGAATTTAAATTATCATAATTATCATTTGGTCCAAAAGTATTAGTGGGCATAATACATTTAAAATTCATTTTATATTGTTGATTATAGCTTTCACACATTTTAATACCTGCAATTTTTGCGATTGCATAAGCATCATTAGTTTTTTCTAGTTTTCCATCTAACAAGTATTTTTCCTTTATTGGTTGTGGACAATTTCTTGGATACACGCAACTTGAGCCTAAAAATATTAAATTTTTAATATTATTTAAATAAGCAGAATGAATTACATTATTTTGAATTGATAAATTACTATAAATAAAATCTGCTTTAAATCTATTATTTGAATAAATTCCACCAACTTTTGCTGCAGCTAAAAAAATAAAATCTGGTTTATGTTTTTTTAAAAATTGATTTACTTTTAATTGATTTGTTAAATCAAGCTTAGATTTATCTCTAGTAATTATTTTCTTATAACCTTTTTCTTTCAGTTTTCTTAATATTGCACTGCCAACTAAACCTTTATGTCCGGCAACATATATTTTTGAATTTTTATTCATCATAAATATTATTTTTTACCAATAAAACTCAAAATTCCAAACAATATTAAAAATCCATCGATTAATGCATTTACTTTCTTTTTGCCAGCTATTCTTGTTCTTTCAAAACTTGGTACATTTGAATATTTTAATCCTTTTTTTTTTGCTTTTATTGGTAATTCAACACATAGCCTAAAATCACGATGGTTAAGTTGAAGTTTTTTAAATGAATCTGTCTTGCCTAATACGTAGGTGTATAAAATATCTGAAATTTTAAGATCAAAAATTGCATTGCCTAAAAAACTAAAAATTTTGTTTCCTATTAGGGTAATTATCGTATCATCATCACTGCCACCACCCAGTTTTTCATATCTTGAAGCAAAAATAAAATCTTTAGTAACACAATTTTCTAACATAGAATTTAAATATTTAGGATCCATTGAGCCATCAGCGTTAATAATACATGAGTATTCAGTTTTAGAATTTAATAACCCTTCTATTATTGCGCTGCCATATCCGTCTTGCTCTTGAAATAAAATTTTTATATTACTATTAAAATCTTTAATTGAGTTTTGCGTTGCTAAATCTTCCTTTGGTAATACTATAATGATATTAGTATCAAATTTTTTTAATTCTTCTAAAAATTTTGGAAGAGACTCTGCCTCATTTTTTGCAGGTATAATAAGTGTTAAATTTTTCAATCAGATAACTTGGTTATTTAAAAAACTTGTAATTATATAATTTTTAATTTCAAGTAATTAATATTAGTGTTAAACATTAAAAATAATGAAATTATCTAATTATTTTTCAAATTTTATAGTAAATGAAAAGAAAATAATTTATCTTATATTTTTCCTTCCAATATCGCTTCTGATTGGCTCCAGTGTAGCTAATGGAATAATTATTTTAATTATTTTTTTATTTTTATTAGAGATTTTCAAAAATAAAAAAATAGATATTTTAAAAAGCAAAGAATTTATTATTTTTCTTATTTTTTATATTTATCTTATTATGAATAGTATTTTTTTAACTCAAACTTCAGATGGATTAACCAGGGCTATTGGATTTATAAGATTTCCTCTTTTAGCGTTTGCAATTGCATATTATTTTTCAGTAGAAGAAAAAAAATATCAAAACAGAATATTAAGTGTTTGGTTTTTTGTATTTATAATCGTCAGTATTGACATACTATTCGAATATTTTATTGGATTTAATTTAATTGGAATTAAATCAACTTATTCTGGCAGAATTGCAAGCTTTACAGGAGATGAATTAAAAATTGGAGGTTTTTACTTTGGTTTTATGTTGCTGGCTATTTCATTTATAAACAACAATTTTAAAAAATATAACATTGCCTTTTTAGTATTTTTTTTAGTTGTTTGTTTATCAATCGGAGAAAGAAGTAATTTTATCAAAGTCATAATTATGACTTCATTTTTATTTCTTTTTATAGATGAAAAAACTATTTTGAAAAAATTATCTATTTTAGGAGTTTTATTTTTATTTTTTTTAATAGTAATTAATTTAAGTGGCAATACCACCTTTAAAAAAAGATTTTTCAAACAAATTTATGTAGAAAATAAAGACATTAAAAGCCTAATCCACTATAATAGACATATTGCTCACTACACAACTGCAATTGAAATATTTAAAAAAAATATTTTTTTTGGTGTTGGAATTAAAAATTTTAGAAATGTTAGTTATAAAAAGGAATATTTTCCTTATTATAATTTTGTTGCAGATAGAGAGATGCATCTTAATTTTATTGGTGGCTCAACCCACCCTCATCAAGTTCATTTTGAAATACTCTCTGAGTTGGGTTTAGTTGGATATTTGTACTTATTTGGAGTATTAATTTATTTTATCACTAGAGGTTTAAAAACATATATAAAAAAAAATGAAAACTTTTTAAACCTTTGTTCATCTCTTTTTATTATAACATCTATATTACCATTACTACCATCAGGAAGTTTTTTTACTTCGTATTCAGCAACAATATTTTGGATTAATTTTTCTTTTTTGTTAAGAAAAGATAGTTTTTAATTTTTAGTTAATCTTTCTAATTCAAAGTCTACCATTTCTTTAACTAATTTTTGAATATTAACTTTGGGTTTCCAATTTAATTCCTTTCTTGCTTTTTTTGAATCACCTAACAAAGTATCTACTTCTAATGGTCTAAAATATTCTTTACTACAAGCTACAATACACTTGCCTTTTTCGTCATAACATTTTGAATAAATGCCTTTTCCTTTCCATTTGTATTTAATATCAAGTTCTTTAAGAGTTAAATTTATAAATTGCTTAACTGAGTATTGTTTTCCGGTGGAAATTACATAATCTGAAGGTATTTTTTTCTGCATCATTTTCCACATTGCTTCTACGTAATCTTTGGCGTGCCCCCAGTCTCTTTTTGCATCTATATTTCCAACATAAAGTATTTTTTGCTTTTTTAATTTTATATTGCAAAGTCCCATAATTACTTTTCTAGTAACAAATGTTTCACCTCTTCTTGGGCTTTCATGATTGAACAATATCCCATTGCATGCAAAAATATTATAGGCTTCTCTATAATTTATAGTAATCCAATGAGCATATACTTTTGCAACTCCATAAGGACTTCTTGGATAAAAAGAAGTTTTTTCATTTTGAGGGGTTTCTTTCACTTTCCCATACATTTCAGAAGTCCCAGCCTGATAAAATTTTGTTTTCTTTTCAAACCCATGGAATTTAATAGCTTCGAGTATTCTTAATGCCCCTATTGCATCAGCATTTGCAGTATATTCTGGCACCTCAAAAGAAACCGATACATGAGATTGGGCAGCTAAATTATAAATCTCATCTGGCTTAATTTTTTTTATTAAACTAGAGACCGATATCGCGTCAGTAACATCGCCATAATGTAAGAAAAAATTCCTCTTTTTTTCAAAACGGTCCTGGTAAATATGGTCTATTCGATTTGTGTTAAGAGAAGAAGATCGTCTTTTAACTCCATGAACCAAATATTTCTTTTTAATTAAAAAGTCTGCTAAATAAGAACCATCCTGTCCGGTAATTCCAAAAATTAAAGCTACTTTTTTTTTCATTAAAATACTTTCCATTCCATTGATAACATAACTATTTAATTAATACCAAGAAATTTAACCATTTTTAAAAAAATATAATTTAAAGTATATAAATGAATATAAAATTATACTTGAAAGAATTAAAATAGTTTGTATATCAGTTTTAGATACAAAACTTGCCCCAATACAAAAAATAATTAAATTGTAAGAATTTAATATTTGTGCAGTTATAATATTAGCAAAAAATAATTTTAATTTATACTTCTTTTGAATATAAAAAAATATTAGTTGATGCAAATGATTGTCATCTGCTTTCATAGGAGAATGTTGAAAAGAATTTTTTCTTAAAATAGAAAATAAGTTTTCATAACAAGGATACCAAAGTAACAATATTATAAAGAATGGTGAAATTCCTTCATTTAAATTATATGTATCTATCAAAAATATTCCAAAACTAAATCCTAATAAATAAGAACCAGCGTCCCCTAAAAATATTTTATTAAATATATTTAAAATAAAAACTATACATAATAATAATAGAATGTAGTTTATTGAAATTTCTTCAATTATTATGTTTTGATTTAAATTAAGATAAAAAATAATTGTCAAAACCAATAGATAATAACCACTTGCTAAAGTATTCATTCCATCTATGAAGTTTGACCCATTAATAACTATCAATATACAAAAAGTTACAAAAAAATAATTTAACATTTGATAATTTAACAATTTGTCTAGAATGGAAATTCTTGTATCTGTAATTTGAATATCGTTAAAAATAATAAAAGTTAAAACTAAAAAAATTTGCAAAAAAAGCCTTATACTGGCAGATTTAATTAACTTAAAATCAGAAAATATTCCTAAGATTAAAATTGTAAAAGAAGAAAGTAAAAAAGAATAAATATTTTCATTAATAAAATAACAAAAACCTAAAAAAATAAAAATCCCTCCACTCAAAGGAACTTTAGATAATGATGCAAATTTTTGATGATGATCACCAGTTTCACTTAATAAAATATTTTTTTTTATTAAAAATTTATTTAAAAAAATTATAAAAATAACCAAAAAAAATAAGTAAATAAGCGACATTTTAATTTTTTAAAATAAAATTTATAGAAAGATTTATTAAATAAAATAAAGATTTTAATTTACCATATCCTAAATAATTTCTGTAAACTTTATATCCATCTTTTAATTTTTGAAAAGTAGAAGAAGACAACGAATTTTTACATTTTCTCCATTTTACTAAATTTTCATCTAAGCCCATTAACTGAATACCATCTTTTGCCAACATCAACCAGAGTACGTAGTCTTCTTTAGTAATAAGATCAGGAAATCTATATTTTTTTTCATTTAAAATTTTTTTTTTTAATAAAACTGTAGACAATCCAATATCGCAAGATTTTTTTAATTCATTAAAATCAATATATTTTTTCACTTTTCTAGAACTGATTATTTTTTCATTTTCATCTATTATTTCATATGCGGTAAAACAAAAATCAAAATTAGACGTTTTCATAAATTTTATTTGCGCTTCAAGTTTGTTAGATTTCCACAAATCGTCACAGTCACAAAAAGCAATATATTCTCCTTTTGCAATTTCAATGGCTTTATTTCTTGAATTGCCGGCACCTAAATTATTGTCATTTTCTATTAAATGAATTCTTGAGTCTAATTTTGAGATTTTTTTAAGAAAATTTAAACTATCATAATTTATCTCATCATTAATTAAAATTATTTCAAAATTTTTATAAGATTGATTTAGTATTGAGTTTATTGTCTTATTAATAAAATTTTTTTTTTTATAATATGGCATAATAATACTTACTAAAGACATTTTAAATTCCTTGGGAATAATAAATTGATGAAAAAACAAAAAATAAAAAAAAATAAGCCATTACAAAAATTAATTCTTTTGATTTTTTTGTAATCATATTTCTAAGCAAATTTGATTGTATAAGTCCAAATAAAAAAAAATAAAATAATGGATCGAAATATTTTTGATAAATTGTAAATACAGGGAAACACATTATAAGACATATTAATAAAAAATAATTCAACAATCTATTATCTTTAAATATGTAATCTATTACTATTAATGAAATAAACGAAATAAATGAAATAAATAACTCAACATCCAAATTTATTATATTCGAAATTTTTACAAATACCCCTCCTCCTTTAGGCGAAAAGTATATTAAATTATCAAAATATAATTTATCTAATAAAAATATTGATAATATTGATAAAAAAATAACTAAGATTTTTTTATAATTTTTTTTACAATGTTCAAAAAATAAAATTTTCTTATTTAAAATAATGGGTAATAGGTAAAAAAATATTATTGATAAAATTATAAGACTATTGCTATAGTAATTTATATTTCCATATTTAAATAATTTATTTAGAAAGTTATAATTTAATATTATATGATAAAAATAAATTATCGCTGGTATTGATAAAATAAACAAAACCAAAAGAGCTTTTAAAAAACTTTTAAGTGACACTTCTTTATAAAAAATAAATAGAAAATAAATAAAGAATACACAATAATAATATCTAATATAACAACACATAATTAATGAAATTAAACACAAATAATAATTTGAAAAATTACTTTTATCATCTCTGGTTTTAAGAAAATAATAAATTGACGAGGAAAAAAAAATTAAACTTAAATTATCACCCAAAAGCCAAATTGCTGAAGATCTAAAATAAGGAGATAAAAAAATGATTAGTGAAAAAATAAAAATATAATAATTATTAATTTTATATTTTGTTTTAATAATCAAATAAAATAAGTAAGGCAACAAACAACAAACTAATATATGAAAAATTTTAACAAACAAAATACTGTTTGTTAATTTTAAAAAATATCCTGTTAGTATATAAAATGCTGGTGAATGAATTAAGCTAGCTTGATCGTTAACAAAAGACTCTAAACCAAATTTAAAATTTAAACTAAAATTTTTTATAAATGGCAATAAATATTCATGATCAATTTTAGCTCCCCCACTTGAATTTTCATTAAATATTAAACCCAAAAATAATGTTGAAGAAAATATAAAATAAACAATCAGTCTTTTAAAATTAAGCATCATAATATTTATATATTTTTCTCTTTAACTATTCGTTTTTTTTAAGTATCAAACTAAGAATGATTTACATCAAAATTATGGCTTATTATTCTAATAAATTTATAGGTTATATTTAATAAAATAATGAAAAATATGAAGATTTTAATTGCAATTTCAACGTACAAAGAACGTGAAAATATAGAAGAGTTAATTGCCAAAATTAACTTGGTGTCTCCATCGTCAACTATATTAATAATTAATGACAATTCTAATGACGGTACCAAAGAGGCAATTCAAAAAATTTCTAATAAAAATTTAATTTATTTGGAACGTCCAAAAAAATTAGGTCTTGGAACAGCACATAAACTATCTATTTTTTACGCAATAAAATTTAATTATGATTTTTTAGTTACTATGGATGCTGATTTTTCTCATGATCCAGCTCATATATCTTTTTTGTTAAACAAAGCTGGTACAGATAATTTTGTTATAGGCTCAAGATTTTGTAAAGGTGCTAAAAGTGACTACATTGGATTAAGAAAAATTGTATCAAAATTGGGTAACTATGTTTCAAGAAAATTATTAAATATACAATTATTAGAAATCACAACTTACTTCAGAGTTTATAGTGTTAAGTTACTTAAAAAACTTCCTTTTAATGAATTAAATGCACAGGGATATAGTTTAGGTGTTAAATTAGTTTGGTTTATGAAAAAAATAAATGCAAATCTAATTGAGGTTCCAATTCATTTTAAAGATAGAAATAAAGGAAAATCAAAAATACCAAGACTTCAAATTTTTATAAGTGCATTTGATCTTTTTCTTTTAAAGTTAGAAGATATTTTTTTCAAACCCAAGTTTACAGATAAAAATCTAACTTATAATTTTAAAATTTCTTGTGAACATTGTAAGAATGGTTTTTTTACACTAGTAAAGAATAATAATTATAAATGTCTAGTTTGTAATGAGGATCAATATTTAAAAAATGAATAGTGAAAAAAAATTAATACTTTTTATGCCTTTTATTGGTGGTGGGGGTGTAGAAAAAAATCTTTTTATTATAGCTAATTTTTTTTCTAAAAAATTTAAAAATGTTTCTATATGCACCCACTCAAAAAAATATAAAAATAAATTTAATAGAAAAATAAATTTTTTAACTCCAACGTTTTATTTTTCAGAAAATATTTTTTTGAGAATAAAATATATTTTATGCCTATTGTCGCTTTTAAATTTTTTAATTAAAAATAAAAATGTATTAGTATTTTCATTTCAAGCTAATATATATTGCATTTTGCTATGTAAAATATTTAATGTAAAAGTTATATCTAGGAGTAACTCATCTCCCTCTGGTTGGTATCACAACCCATTTAAAAAAATTATATATAAAAAAATTATTTCTTTAGCTGACGCAGTAATAGTAAATAGCATTGATTTTAAAAACCAAATGGTCAAAAATTTTAAAATTAAAGTCAATTGTATCTATAATCCTCTTGACATAAAAGAGATTACAAAAAAATCAAAATACGGAAAAAAAGATAAATTTTTTATATCTAAAAAAAAATGTTTAAAAATTATAAACCTAGGAAGATTTACTGATCAAAAAGACCAAATAACCCTCCTCAAAGCTGTAAATTTATTAAAAAATAAAATAAATTTTAGACTTCTAATTATTGGAAAAGGGTATGAAGAAAAAAATTTAAAGAACTATGCTAAAATAAATCTTTTAGACAAATTTGTAAAAATAAAAGATTTTTTAGACAACCCTTATGCAATTATCAAACAATCGGATATATTAATATTATCTTCAAAATACGAAGGTCTTCCAAATGTTCTACTTGAAGCCCTTGTTTTAAATAAATTTGTAATATCTTCAAATTGTCCAACGGGTCCAAAAGAAATATTATTAAATGGAAAAGGCGGATTGTTATTTGCAACTGGCAATTATAAAGATCTATCAAATAAAATTCTTTATTATTTAAAAAATAAATCTAAATCAAAAAAGATGTTAAATCGTGCTAGAAAAAATTTAGATAGATTTAACTACAATTTAAATTTAAACAAATATTATTATTTAGTAAAATCAAAAATATAATAATAAATTTCTTTGCTTAGATTAATTTTTCTAAATAAGTACTATGACGAAATATGGTATATTTAAAACAGTTTTTTTTAGCTTTAATTTTTTTTATTTTTAATTCTTCGTTTAATTCACAAAATTTTTCAAGTTTTTCTTTTAACGCATTTTTTTTATTACTAAAATAAAGCAAACCAGCTTCTCCGTTATTAAGAAATTCTTTAGGACCATTGGGACAGTCGCTTGAAATAATAAATAAATTTGACATGGCGGCTTCTATTAAAACGAATCCTGGATCTTCCCATAAAGATGAAAGTATAAAAGCATCTGCTTTTTTCATATATGAATATAGTTTTGAAGAATATCCCATCAAAAAAACTCTATTTGACAAATTTCTTTTATTTATTTGTTTCAATAATGATTTTTTTTCTTCACCATCCCCAAAAATTAATAGATCTATTTTTTGATTTTTTTTTGAAAATTCATAAAATTCATCAATCAAATATGTAAAATTTTTTTGTTTTGTAAGTCTACCAGCAGAAATAAAATATCGTTTTTTATTTAAAATGTTTTTTTCTGGCTCATTTTTAATCTGATTTATAAAATCTTTAACATTAATAATTGCATCTGGTAAATAATCAATATTATTATTCTTAAAAATCTGTGTCTTGTTTAATTGTTGTATTAAATCATTTGTTGGGCATGTAATAGTTTTAATTTTTTTTGCAGAAATTTTCCAAAGTATTTTTCTCCAAAAATTTAACCTTGGAAAACCAGAGATTCTTAAAATAAAATTAGTTTTAAAACTAAAAAAATTTAATAAAAGCAAAGGTAAAGATGTAAGTAAATGAATTATAATAAATTCTGGATTATTTTTTTTTAACAATTTATATAAAGGTATTGCTGAAAAAAAAATTATAATTAAGTATGAAAGTCTACTAAAAAAAAATCCAGTCTTGGGAAGATATCTAAAATAATTAAAATTTAGATTTATTAAATCTATATTATTTTTTTCAAAGAATTTTTTATACTCCTCCCACTCGCCACAAACATTAATTACTTTAATGTCGTAGTTATGCTTGGAATATTTAGATAAAGATAAAGCTGAGTTAATTGTAGATTTTAAAGTTCCAACTTTATTTAAACATGGCGACCAGTAATAAATACTACGCATTTTATTCATGGGATTTACTAATTATTATAAATTTTTTATTCAAAAAATAAATTTTAGAAAAATTATTAATATTTCTATCTATATATTTACTGTATCTTAAGTAAAATTTCTCATCAAAATGAAACTTGGTATTAATAAATGGATTATATTGATATAATTTGTACTCTTTGTTAAGCCTTGAAATGTTTCTAGCAAAAAATACGATTAGTGTAATCATTATAAGTACTAAAGCTCTTTTTTTAAAAAAAACTATATCAATATTTAAATTGGCCAAATATATACAAATTGGAATATACAATACCAAAGCAAACAAATGATATCCTCCATATCTCAATGCTGGATGATATAAAAACCATTCAATCAAACACAAAGATATTAATATGTATACGCTTAAATATTTTATTTTATTTTTTTGTTTTAAAAATGGCTTTTTTTTATTAATGCTAAAAGTAATTATAAATATTGCCAAAAGAACTAACAGACCTAACAAAAAATCAGAAACTTTATTAAAAAAATAAATTGTTACCCAGTTTTTAAACCAGTTGAACTCACTTATATAAAAAATTTTATCCTCAACTACGCCACTAGGTGTTGCCCCACCTTTTGCCCAAAGTTCATACCAAATCTTTACATCATCGATGATCCCAGGTGTTAATGACCATTTTAAATTAAAAAAACATGTGAATTTTGCTGGAAATATTAAACAACCAGAATTTATAAAAGGATAAAAGAAAATAAAGAAAATAAAAAATAAACAGAAGAAAAAAGTTTTTGTAAAAAAAACTTTTATAACTGTTTTTTTTGTATTCTCATTTAAAAATAAAATAATAAAAAACGAAGCATAAATAAAATAAAATGGTTTTAGTGAAATTAAAAGACAAAGTATTATTAAAAAAAATTTAATATTATCTTCTAATTTTTTATTAATCGACGAGCTATTAATTATACAAAATAATAATATAATTAAATAAATTGCTAAAATTAAACCCGATCTATCAGTTCCATGTTCAGCTAATCTGTAAAAAAAAATATTTATAAAAATTAAAAAAATTAAACTTAATAAATTAATAAATTTTTTTTCTTTAAAAATCTTTTCATCAAAAATATTTTTAAATAAAATTAAATTAATAAATCCTAAAAAAAAAGCTGGCGCTATATGAAACAAATAAAAATTTATTTTTGGCAGGTAAAAAAGGGAACTTAAAAAAAAAATAGATGATGGGTTTCTAAAACCATTATTAATTTGACCTAAGCCAATCGGATGTGAATATTCAGTAAGAATATAGATATATGGAAAATGATAATAAGAAAAATCATCATGATTTTTACTTAGAACAATAAATATTGCTAAAATTGAAAAAAAAAAGAAATAATTAATAAATTCCTTTTTAATATTTGGTATTTTTTTAAAAAAAAATAGAAAAGAGATAACTCCAAAAATTATTATTAAAGAATTAAAAATTTGATCATGTGCAATAAATATAGACGAAAAATAAGATATTAATGTTAAAGATGAAATTCCTAAAAAACCTAAATAACCAAAACTATAAAGGTTTAGGTTTAGTGCTTTACATGTCAAAAGTCCATATCCTAGTAAAGAAAATGAAATCAAATAAAAATAAAAAAAAAGCATCTTTCAAATAACTATATATTTCTAAAATATTAATTTATTAATTTTTTTTATTAAACTAAAATTATATAATTTTTTAAGTTTTTTGTTATCAGCAACTAAAAATGTTCTTTTTTTGTTGTCTTTAAACTCATACTCTTTATTAAACTTTTTACATATTATTTTTGCAATATCTTTAAGTAATACGGCTTTTCCAGATCCAATATTTATTATGCCTCTATATTTTTTTTGATATAAGAAAAAAATTATTTTTGAGATGTCGCTCATTGAAATAAAATCTCTATAATGATTTAAATTTTTAAGTAAGATTTTTTTTTTTGTTTTTTTTATTTTTTTTTTTAAGTCGGGAACTAAATAATTATTCTTCTGGTTAATATTAGTTGTGCTAAATATTCTGCCAATACAATAATTACAATTAGAATTTTTATATTTTTTAATTATATAGTTTTCGGCCAAAAGTTTAGTTTTTCCATAGTATGAAATTGGGTTTATTTTAGATTTTTCATTTAATCTATTTTTTGATGATTGATAAACGTGGGAGGTAGATGAAAAAAAAAGCCATTTGACTTTCGAGTTTAATGCTGCATCTACAATATTTTTAGTTCCTTTATAATTTACTTGGTAAGCTTTTTTCTTATTATTGTTTACTACTTTGATGGGAACTATTGCCGCTAAATGAATAATTGCGTCTAATTTATTTTTTAAAATCCAATTAAAAACTTCTTTTTTATTTCTTATATCTTTTGTAAAAAATGAAAATTTAATATTTTTTTTCGATACTCTTAATACTTTTCCTAAACTTCCTGTGTATCCTGTTATGCCGAACTTTAATGACATAAATTAATTGGAATAAATTTAATATTTTTATTCATTACTAAAAATACTTATAACCTAATTTTGTATACCATTTAATGGTATTCCTTAAACCTTTTTCAAATTTAGTAAATTTTCTAAATTTAGATAATGTTCTTATTTTGTTATTATCACCAAAGGTCTTGTAAACATCTAATTTGTTTTTTTTTATATTTTTTATCAAATTATAACCTGTAATATTAACAAACTGTTTTACGGCTTTTTTAATAAAAACAGGTTTTGATGAACAAATATTGTAAACTTTATACTTGAAATCTTTTTTATTTATTAATTTTAATAAAATTTTATTTACGTCCTTTATATAAGTAAAATCTCTGTAGTGATCTCCATTATTATTTAATTCAAAAATTTTATTTCTTTTCATAAAACTTAACATCTTTAATATTAACATATCTGGTCTTCCCCATTCGCCATATATAGTAAAAAATCTTAAGCCTACTAATTTTTTTTTAAATAATTTGCTAAATTTTTTTGCATCTTTTTCATTTAAAACTTTTGACCTAGCATACAAATTCTTTGGTCTAGAAGTAAAATTTTCTTTAACTGGAAATAATTTTGTATCACCATAAATAGAGCTTGATGATGCATAAAACATTACTTTAAAATTTTTATTTTTAATTGACTCTAAAGTGTTTTTAAAGCCTTCTATATTTGATTTAATATATTTTTTTGGATTAATTACTGAATATCTTACGCCTGCTTGAGCGGCGAAATGAAAGATTATTTCAAAATTTTTATTTTTAAAATAATTTTTTAACTTTTTTTTTTTTGATATATCAACTTTATGAAAATAGAAATTTTTTTTTTTTTTTAATATCTTTAGTCTTGCTTTTTTAAGTTTTAAAGAATAATAATTGTCTAGATTGTCAATTCCATACACAATATATTTTTTTTTTAGTAGTTCATTTGCTAGGCTAAAACCGATAAATCCTGCAACTCCTGAAATAAAAACATTCATTTTTAAATTATATACAAGCTTAATATAGATATATCGAGATTAATGCAAAAATATTTGTTAGGAAAAACTACTTTAGTAGATATTAATATCTTTAGAATAATAATTATCTAACTTGTATTAATAAAGATGAGTGCGCTTGATATAAAAGTTAAAATAATATAATTTGCTCTGATGGATCCCTCGGATTTAAAAAATTATTTAGAAACATCTCAAGAAAATGACTATATCTTAATTTTAATATCATTAATTTTTTGTCTACTTTCTTCATTTCTATTAATGTATGTGTATAAACATAAATCAAATTCTTTATCTTCTAAAACTCAGATAGCACCTATCATACCTTTGTTAAGCAATATAACTTTTTTGGTAATATTGATTGTAAAATCTTCGTTGGCTTTGTCTTTAGGATTAGTGGGAGCGTTATCTGTAATAAGATTCAGAACGCCAGTAAAAGAGCCGGAAGATTTAGCATTTTTATTTCTAGCTATTGGAATAGGTATAGGTTATGGGGCCACTCAAATATACTCAACTACAATTATTTTTCTTGTTTTAGTTTTTGTTATTTGGTTTTTTCTTTCAAATAAGAAAAATAAAATTAAAAATGATTTCAATTTAATAGTTGAGTCTAGATCAAAAAATCAAGATGAGATTTTTAATGAAGTTCAAAATATTCTAAAAAATTATGCAATTGAGGCAAACTTTGTAAAATTAGAACAAAAAAATGAACTTTTTATAATTTACTTTAATGTTTCATTTGCTGAACCTAAAAATATACAAAATATTGTAAAAGATATAAATTTAAAAATAAAAGATGCTGATTTTTCAATATATGAAAATAGGATTATTGATTAATTTTAATGAATGTTAATTCATAAAAAAAAACATAATTTATTTTTTTTTTTCCTTAGTATATTTATAGCGATTTTTTTAAGCTTATTATTAGCAACGCCTGGTTTTAAAGGAGATATCGAACAATCGATAAAAATTAGATTAAATCAGGCTGTTTTGTTTAGATCTCTTAATTTAAGTGAGAATCATTATAAAGATTATTACTTTAAAACAATATATGCCCTAGAGAATTTTTTATTTGGCAAAAATGAATATGAAAAAATAGAATTAGATATTCCATTTAAAGAACTTGAAAAAATTAAAACGGATAGAAAAAGAGCTCTAAAAATAAAGAGATTAATTAATCCTACAAATACGAATATTAGAATAAAATACAAAGGAAAGAGTTATAAGGCAAGAGCTAGACTTAAGGGCGACTTAAGTGATCATTGGGGCAATAACAAACAATGGAGTTTAAGAATAAGTTTAAGAAATAATAAAACTATTTTTGGTTTAAATTCATTCGGATTAATGATGCACGAAACTAGAGAATTTCCTTACAATTATCTAGTTGAGGAAGTTCTTAAATCTTACGAATTGTTACATACATATTATCAACCAGTTAAAGTTAAAGTAAATGGAGATAATTGGGGCATTATGCTAATCGAAGAGCAGTATTCAGATTCTTTTTTTGCTAAAAGCAAAATTAAAGAAGCGCCAATTTTTAGATTTAAAACTGAAACTGGTGAACATTTGTTAAGTCAATATAACTACCTACCAAACATTAAAAATATATCAAAATGGCAAGGATTTCTTGATGTCAGTGTCGGGTATAAAAAAATATTTAAAAAAACAAATATTCCAGGAAAAAAAACAAACGAAACTCTACATACAATTGCAAAAAATATTCATCAATCTCTTGAACTTAATAAAGAAGAATATTTTAATGAAATTATTAATTATATTGACGTTGAAAAATTTGCAAAAGCATATGCGGTAGCCTCAGCTTTTGGTTCATTTCACAGTATAGCTAAAAATAACATTAGATATTATATTAGTCCTTATACCTTAAAATTAGAACCTATAATAAGAGATCATGGTCCTAAGAAATTAACTGAGAATAATATACATTATAATAAAATTTATATTTTATTACTTAAAAATGAAAATTTTAAAAAAATTTTTAGAGAAACTATATTTGATCTAGAAAAAAAACTTAGCTGGATTAAAAAAAAAAATAAAGAAATTTGTATGCCTTATGGCAAAATTTGTGAAAAACAATTTAGGTTAGAGGAATTAAAACAAAACATTAACTACTTAAAAAATAATGAATTAAATTTTAAAAATATATTAAGAGAAAATAAAGGAAAATTTGATACAAAAAATAATTATAACATAAATAAAAAAAAGTTAAATATAAGGGCCTTTACTGATGGCACATTATCAGTATCAAATCTTACAAGTGAAAAAATAATTTTAAAAAAAATTTTAATTTCTAAATCTAGCGAATGTAGTAATTGTAATTTAAAAATAGATTATAATATTGAACCAAGTAATTTTGATAAAATCTCAAATTATGAAATTCAATTAAATTATAAAAGTAAAAAGGGAGATAGTGGTACAATTTACTATATAGATGAAAATAAAAATAATTTTAATCAATCAATTATATTGGAAGACCACAAGCTAAAACCATCTTTAATTTTCAATCCATCAAAAAAAAATAAAAACCAATATTTAAAAATTAAAGACAATAAATATATTTTACCAAAAGGAGAATATTTTATTAAAAACCCTATAATTATTCCTAAAGGATATAATTTTGTAATTGAAGAAGGCTCAATACTTAAAATGTCTAAGGATAGTTATATTGAAATAAAAGATGGATCTATAAACTTTGATGGAAAAAAAGACATGCCAATTAAAATTCAATCTTCTGAAACTGGAACTTTTTGGAAAGGTATTTATGTAAGTTCTAAACAAAAAAAAATGGAATCAAAAATAAACAATGTTGAAATTTCAAATATAGATTTCTTTGACAATTCTCTTATACAGCTAACTGGGGGTATAAATTTTTACAATTCAAAGGTTTCAATAAATAATTCAAAATTTACAAACTCTATATCTGAAGACGCAATTAATTTAATTAATTCAAATTTTGAAATAAATAATATTGAGATTTTTAATACTAAATCAGATGCAATAGATTTTGATTTCAGTAGTGGAAATATTAACGAAGCGACATTTAAAAATATAAGTGGAGATGGATTAGATTTTTCTGGATCAAAAGTTAATTTATCAAATATAAATTTAAATAAAGTTGAAGATAAAGGTATTTCTGCTGGAGAAAAAAGTTCGATAAATTTATATAATTTAAATATATCCGATGCAAAGATAGGTATTGCTAGTAAAGATTCTAGTTCAGTTATTGGAGAAAAAATTTCTTTAAAAAATTGCGTTTGGTACGATTTTGCATCTTACAAAAAAAAATCTTATTTTAAAGGGGGATATATGAATTTAAAAAAAGTTAGCGGATGCAATAAGTCTATGGCCCAAAACAAAAGTTTGTTAATTGTTAATGATTCAAAAATTAAGACAAGAAAAATAAATATAAAAGATTTGTACAATGGAAAATATCAATGAGAAAAGAAATCAAAATACCCATACACAAATATAATTATTTAATTTTTAAATCTTGGATTGATTTAAATGTAAAATGTCAATACGAGCATGAAGATAGAATAGTAAATAGCATCTATTACGACACTAATGATTTTAAATCTGCACAAGATAATCTTGCAGGTATATCAGATAGAAAAAAATACAGAATCAGGTGGTATAATAATGACAAAAAAAATCTTCTTTATGAAGTTAAAATAAAAAAAAATAACCTTGGTAAAAAAATATCATTAAAAACGGATTCAAATTTTGAGGATTTTGAGAACTTTTTTTCATTTACAAATAATTGCTATAAAAATAGCAATGGAAAATTTTTTTTGGAAAATATTAATCATTTTGATTTAAAACCAAAGATTAAAATATCTTATCTGAGATCATATTATATCTTTAAAAAAAAAGTAAGAATTACATTTGATAGAGAATTAAATTATATTTTTTTAAATAAATTTAATTTATATAATGAAAAAATCTTAGATAATATGTGTGTTATTGAATTAAAATTTCATGAAAAAAATAATGATCTTGCGCAAGAACTTATACAGAGTAGTAATTTTGTACCAAAAAGATTCAGTAAATATTTAAGAAGCCTTTATTTTGCTGGAAAATCAATTTATATTTAATTTAAACTACTTTTTTTTAATGAAAAAATATTCACTATCAGTAATCACTGTTGTTAAAAATGACGAAAAAAATATTCAAAAAACTATTAAATCAATTGTAAGTCAAAAAAAAATTGATATGGAATACATAGTAATAGATGGAAAATCGCATGATAATACAGCTAAAGTAATAAAAAAATATAGAAAAAAAATAAATAAATTTGTATCAGAAGAAGATAATGGAATTTACCATGCCATGAATAAAGGTATAAAAATTGCCAAAGGTGAAATAATTGTATTTTGTAACTCTGGTGATTATTTTTATAAAAACTCACTATTTAAAGTTTTAAATTTATTTAATGAAAAAAATTATGATTTTGTATTTGGAACTGTAATTAGAAATTATACAAAAAATAAAATTTTAAAACATGGGTTTAATTTCAATAAAATCAAATACAATTTTGATTTTGCAACCTCTCATACAACTGGTTTTTTTCTAAAAAAAAAAATTTATAAAAAGATTGGTAATTATAATACTAAATTTAAAGTATCTGCAGATTATGATTTATACTATAGACTTTATAAAGGACGATACAAAGGAGGCCAGACAAGTAAAAATGACAAAGTTGGAAATGTTGCTAGCGGTGGATATTCATCAAAAGTATCTTTTTTAAAACATATTATTGAAGAAGCTAAAATTAGGATTCATAATAAACAAAATATTATAATTGTAATGATTATTATTATAAACTCTATATTAAAAAACCCACAAAAAATTTTTAAATGATTAAATTTATAAAAAAAATAATAAGAACATTATTATTAAAATTTAATATAAATATTTATCTTTTTACAAAAGAAAAAGAAATCATAGACTTTGTAAAATTATTTAAAATAAAACTACCAAAAAAATTAAATCTGATAAGAATTGGATCAAGTAATGATGGGGGATATTTGGTACCAAACATTTTGAGCGAAATTAGTTTTTGTTATTCGGCGGGAATAGGAAAAAATATTGATTTTGAAAAAGATCTTTTAAACCATAATATTGTTGTATTTGGTGCGGATGGAAATATTGATAAATTACCAGAAGATATAAAAAATTATAATTTTACAAATAAAAATATTGGTTTGATTAATAATGAAAAAAATATCAGATTTGAAACATGGATCAATTCTAATGAAAATAATGATGACTCTTTAATTGGACAAATTGATATAGAGGGGGCTGAATATAACTTAATATTAGATACACCAATTAATATTTTTAAAAAATTTAAAATAATTGTTATTGAATTTCATAATTTAAGCAAAATCGATGGAAAAATTATTTATGATTTATATTTCAAATCTTTAGAAAAACTTTTAACTACTTTTAATATATGTCATATACATCTGAATAATGCTGAAAAACCAATAAAAATAAAAGGAATAAATATACCTCCGCTTATTGAAGTTACTTTTTTAAGAAAAGATTTATATAAAGGAGATCTTAAAAAGATTGAAATTCCAAACAAACTTGATGCCAAAAATCTAAGCACAAAAGAAAACTTCCATTTTGATGAAAACTGGATAAAAATTATCAATTAATTTTTAATACTTACAGCATGATAAAATTTAAACAAATACTTAGGAATATTTATTTTTTTCATTAAAAAACTTCTTTTTTTGAATAATTGTTTTATATAAAAATTATTTTTTTTACTATCATCTAGAGTTTCATACCAAGATTTTCTTTGAGCTTCTAATTTTTCGATTGGAAATGTAGAGTCTGAAGTCATATAATTTATTCTTAATGTCAGTCTATATTTTAATTTACAGTATCCTCCTTTATGATAATTTCTGATGCTATCAATAAAAAGACCAGTTCCGGGCTTTCCTTCAAGTTTAATGATCTCTCCTTTGTTGGAGTTTAAATATTCAAAGTCTTTATCTAAAATTTTTCCTCTTTCCCCTGTTAAATTTGAACCAATTTCTTTTTTTACCCTGTAAAAGATATTTAAAGGATCTTTTTTTTTTAATACATACAATGGCCCATTATCATCATTAATTTCATTTATTGCTAAAAATAAATCTAAATTTTTATAACCAAAGTCGTCTCTATGCCATAATTGACTCGACCTTGGTTCATCATTAGTTGGTATGTTCAAGTTAACATAAATTCGTGCTAAAAGTGGATATACCTTTAAATACTTATAAGCGCTCTTAATCATAAAATCTGATGTAGCAAAATCTACAATTTTTTGTTTAACATTTTCATTAAGGTCGTCAAATAAATTATTAACAAAAGGATTGATTGCCATAGCTTGATTGTTCGACATTACTGTTTTTTTATAATCTTCACTTTTAATAAAAGATATTTTTTGTTCTATTAATTCTTGAGTTAAGTTTTGGTTAATTGTTTTTGAAATTTCATCAAATTGACTATTTTCACTAACAATTTTTTTTGAGTTATTATTAAAATTTATATATTTTTTTTTTAATGTTTTTAGATCAAACATGATTCCAATAATTTTTTCTTGGAAATTCAAAATATACTCCCAAAAAAATGTAAAAAAAGGAATAAAAAAAAATTTTAAAAAAAAATAATAAAATTTTGTTTTTTTAACTTTTTTCAATAGTTCAACGATTTTCATTTTCTGTTTATAAATAATTTTAAATATTTTTTATTAATACTTTGATTGCTTGTTGATCCAATTGCAAATCCTAAATCATTAAGATATTGGTAATTTCTATTTATCATAACTTTGACCTGATTAAACAATCTTATAAATAATGATTTTGGGTCACTTTTAAAGACATGAAAAGAATTAACATCATTACCAAAATTTATACAACATTGAATTAGGTAGATTATTCTTTTACAAAACTTAACCCTTTCTTTAGTTAGTCTAAATTTTTTACTATTTGAGCTGTCTAATAATAATAATTCGTAATCTTTTAAAGTTTTCGGTTGAAAACATAATTTTTTACCATAATCACAGAGAGTTGTATTTGATATTATAATAGGTTTGATTCCAAAACATGCTACTTCTAAATGACTATTTCCCGCAAATGTAACTACTCTTTTTGATTTTTTAAATTGGGAAATATTTGAATTTTTATTTTTTTCATATTTTATATTTTTTGGAATTTTATTATTAAAATATTTTTTAAAAATTTGTTTAATTATTTCATCCTGATTTTCTCCCCATCTTGTAGCTGAGGGATGGCTTCTGATTAGCCATTTTTCTTTTGAATTTTTTATAATCTTTAATGTTTCAACGACCCAACTATAATAGTCTGGAAAAATTCTTGATCTATCTAAAGTTGTAAATGGCGAGTCCCTAAATACATGTAACATCAAAACATTTTGTGAAAAAATTTTTTTTTTATCTTTAATTCGGCTTGCATTTCTTGCTTCCATATATTCAGAATTACCTTTCAGAAACTTCTTCCAATATTTTTCAATTTCATTATTCGAAATAAATTTTTTACTTTTGTTAAAAATTTTTTTATCTAAATATTTAAATCCAAAATCTTTATTTTTAGATTGAAGTACTAAAACATTTTTATTTTGAACAATTACTTTAGCTTTTTGCCTCAAAAGTGCGAGTGATGCTCTATATTGATAAACAACATGTTGAACAAAAGCAATAATCACATTGTTCTCAATTAATTTTTTTGTTTTGAGATATTTTAATGCAATTAGTTGGGATGATCTAATCCTTGATTTTAACTCAATTCTATCAAATGCTATTTTATTATTTCTTATACCGGTATCCCATAAAGAATGTTTTATCTGTGAATGAAACCAATTATCATTTTTATTGAGTAATGTTTCTTTTTTAAAAAAACTTTTTATAAAGAATAAAAAAATAAAAAAAATTAAATTTGATATTCTTAAAATTTTTGATCCTTCAGAATATAAATCATCTTCATAAACTATCTCATATTCTTTTAAAATTTTTTTTATTAATTTTATATCTAAAATTTTATTACTGATTTTTTTTTCAAATATTATTTTTTTTATTTTATGTTTTTTGCAAGTACCAATAATTATTGGTATCATGTATAAAATTTGATGGTCTCTTAAACCTCCACCAAGATATAAAGATTTATCTGTTGTTGATTTTGTTAATTTCATGTTTTTAAGCTTTTTATATAGAGATTTTAAATTTGCCTTTTTGCAAACTTAAGGTCATCTAATGTATTTATATCAATATTAAATTTTGGATCTTTGTATTCTATGCATCTAATATTTTTTCCGATTCGTTCTCCCAATTTAATAAATTTAGCTCTTGTCGCTAATGCAATGCCTGTATCTTCACGTAAAATTGTATTTTTAATTTGCCTTCGCTTGTATCGATCTTTGTAATTTGAAATTCTTACTAGTTTATTAGATTTTTTAACCCAAAAATTTTTATGTTGCGCATAAGCAGCGAAACAACTATCGATTTTTTTATTTTTAAGTAATTTAGCAATGCACTGATCTAGAATATTTCTTGGTCTAAATGGTTCAGTAATTTGTACATAAGCCAGAACATCAACAATTTT
>MDSV01189665.1_pt1 | contig 22689 bp, 20 predicted proteins | sample 810851 | NCBI WGS metagenome assembly MDSV01 (sample SAMN05326640, study PRJNA326480) | marine metagenome | isolation source: seawater | place: Atlantic Ocean: North East | collected 2012 | reverse complement strand
TCCTTAAATATTTATCCAACTGAATGTAAAAATCAAAAAGTTATTGATTGTGAAATCAAAGCATCACAAGGTAAGCTTGAAGATAGTCCGGTTGATGCTCTGGGCCATAGAACATTCAATATTTATATAAAAAATCTGAACGAAACACAAACAATAACAATGAAAAGTACAGTAGAAACTAAAGACTATTCAGGGGTAATGAAAGGTCTCAATGAATCTGTCCATCCTAGTTGTTTTTTGAGACAATCAAAATTAACTAAACCTAATACGAAAATAATAAATTTAGTAAAAACTAAAAATAAAAGGGATTCAGTAGAGTTTTGCCATGTACTTAATAACGTTGTATCAGATTCGATAAAGTACTTATCTGGATCAACTAATATCTACACATCAGCCATAGATGCTATAGAACAAGGATCCGGAGTCTGCCAGGATTTTTCCCATATTCTTATAAGTCTTGCAAGATTACATAACTTTCCTGCTAGGTATGTAAACGGCTTTCTTTTAGATGATTCTGAAATTGCAGAAAATGATACTCATGCTTGGGTTGAGATATACATCAATGACTTAGGCTGGGTTGGTTTTGATCCATGTCATAAAAGATCTATTAATGAGAAATATATAAGAGTAGGTTGTGGGTACGATTTTTCTTTTACACCTATGATCAAAGGTGTTAAAAGTAATTACAACGGCGAGGAGTATATGAGTAAAGAGCTAGTTGTCCAAGCACAGGCATCCCAATAGATCATTAACTGCTATAGATTAATGAACGTTTACAGCTATATTTTGTGTAGCTAATACTCCGTAATTATATACTATTTTAAGCTGCCCTAAACGAACACAAACATCTAACATCCCTAGGTTTTAATAAGAATATAGTATAAAGTTAGCTATTATAAATTAACTACACAAACAATCTGATGAAACAGTGTATTTTAGGAATTAGTTCATTCGGACATGACACCTCTGCATGTCTGGTGGATGCATCTAACACCAAAATTATTTTCGCAAGTGCACAAGAAAGATATTCAAATATTAAGTATGATGATACTGTCCCTTTTTTTACAATTAATGAATGTATTAAAATAGCAAATAATTCTAATTATAAAATAATAAAAGCTACTATTTCATGTGATTATCAACTATTTATAGGAGATTATTTATATAAAAAAATATTACGTATTTCTAAAAATGAAGATTTCACAGAAAAATACTTATCATTGCTCAAAAAAAACTTACAAAGTTGTGATTATTATTCTAGATTTAACATTACAAAAAACTTTATTGATAGATTTTTAGACAAACAAAAAAATTTTATAAATGATCAGTCAATAAAAAATATAAAAGATGTAACAAGTTGGTATTTTAATTGGTCGATTAAACATAGAGAAATCCATCGCATTATTCAAAAATTTATTGGAAATATAGAGCTAATACCAATTAAGCATCATTTATCACATGCAGCTAGTGCATATTTTAACTCAGGATTCAAAGATTCTGGAATAATAGTAATAGATGGCCAAGGCGAAGAGGATACAATTACTATTTATGATGCATCTGATAGAGATATAAAATTAATTTCAAGTACTTCTTGGCCAAATAGTTTAGGGATGTTTTATCTAGCTGGCACAAATTATTTAGGATATAAACTTGGTGATGAGTATAAGGTCATGGGGATGTCTGCATATGGTAGGAACAAATTTACCGCTCATCTTGAAAAGGCATTTAACATAGATGCAGAGGGAAAAGTAAATATAACTGAAAATGATGTTATAGGATTTAAAAATATTAAACATACAGGCCATGAAAATATCTATTTCAAAAAAGAATTTGCAAATATTTTAGCTCCCAATACATCTACTAACTTCCAGCAGGAACATTTTGATTTTGCAAAAAGCATGCAAACAACTATAGAGAATATTGGTATTAAATTAGCAGAATGGACATTCAAAAAAACAAATAAAAATAAAATATGTTTATCTGGTGGAGTAGCACTGAATGGATTGATGAATAATAAAATATTAAATTTAAATTGTTTCAATGATGCTTATGCTTATCCTGCATCAGGTGATGATGGGACATCTGTTGGTTCAGCTTTATACTATTTAAGCCAAAATAAAGAGTTTGATATGAATAATAAGAAATTATCTATATGCTTTCATGGGCATGAAGAAAAATTTATTATTGATAATCACATAGATAATCTTAAAAACTTAGTCGTTGAGAAGAACTCGAGCCCAGAAAAATTTATCGCAGAAAAAATATATGATCAAAAAGTAGTTGCGATTTATAATTCAGGAGCAGAGTTTGGGCCAAGATCTTTAGGTGCCAGATCAATACTTGCAAACCCAACAAATCATAAAATAAAAGAGATATTAAATAAAAAAATTAAATTAAGGGAACCTTTCAGACCATTTGCTCCAGTATGTTTGAAAGAAAAAGTGCATGATTATTTCAATATAAAAAATGATAGCAACTTCATGTTATTTATCTGCGAAGCTAATGAAAATAATAAACATCTTATTCCAGGTGTAGTACACGAAGATAATACTGCTAGAGTTCAATCAGTCTCAAAAGATAATATTTACTTATACAACATATTAAATGAATTCTATAAATTATCTAAAGTTCCAGTTCTTATAAATACAAGTTTTAATATTGGTGGTGAAGCAATTGTTAATACTATCGATGACGCCATAAATTCATTTAAAAAAATGGATATAGACTTCTTGATTATAGACAATTATGTTGTCAGGAAATCTAAAGAATTTTCTAAAGAAAAAATATCTACTAATGAATTTATCTTAAGAAGAAAGAATAATTTCCTAAATATAAATAAGTATCCGATAATGAGCATCTCCCAGTATAATTGTAATTTTTATTCAAACTTCTTTGTATATCTTAAAAAGATGATATTTGAAAAAATATATAATAAAAAATGTATATAGTTTCTATATACAAAGATAATGATTATGAACAAAAGATAATAGGTTATGACTAAAATCAACAAAAAAGATACAGTAAAATTATATAACTTGCCGACTGAAATCAAATTTTGTAAAAAGTGCATCATATCCAATCAAAGACCACGTATAGTTTTTGATGAAGAGGGTGTTTGTTCAGCATGTAGATTTTCAGAGTATAAGAATAATGGCATAGATTGGACCAATAGGGAAAACCAGTTAATTAAACTATGTGATAAGCACAGAAGTAAAGATGGTAGTTATGATGTTATTGTTCCTGGAAGTGGTGGCAAAGATAGTAATTATGTCGCACATATGCTCAAAGATAAATACAACATGCATCCATTGATTGTCACTTGGTCACCACACATATACACGGATATAGGACGAAAGAATCTAACTGCAATTATTGATTCAGGGTTTGATAATATCCTTATAACCCCCAATGGTTCTGTACATAGGAAACTAACTAAAGCCGCATTCATAGAGATGGGCGATCCATTCCAACCTTTTATTTTTGGTCAATACTCAGCACCATTTAGAGTAGCAATTCAATATAAAGTCCCCCTTGTTTTTTATGGTGAAGATGGTGAGGTTGAGTATGGCGGAGCTATGGAACATGCTGATAGGGCAAGTTTGGCATATGATGATTTTGTAGCTAATAGATTTTCAAGTATATTTCCTGAATCTTTTGAGAAATATGGAATTACAAAAGAAGAATTAAATAAATATGGCCTTTCTAAGGAAGAACTAACAAAAATAAAAGAGTTAAATATTGAACAACATTTCTTTAGTTACTATCACAAATGGATACCCCAAGAGAATTATTACTATGCAGTAGAGCACACTGGTTTTGAGGCTAACCCAGTAAGGAATGAAGGAACATTTTCTAAATATGCAAGTCTGGATGATAAGCTAGATGGATTTCATTATTATTTAGCTTATATTAAGTTCGGGCATGGAAGATGTTTGTCAGACGCTGCACATGAAATTCGTGACGGACACATATCCAGAGAAGAGGCTATCGCTCTCGTTAAAAGATATGATGGTGAATTTCCGAAGAAATACTTTCGTGAGTTTCTTGATTATTGCGATATTACAGAGGAGGAGTTTAACAAGGTAATTGATTCATGGCGATCAAAACATATATGGAAATATGAAGGTAACAAGTGGAAGCTAAAAAAGACAGTCTGGGAAGATGACTGATATAAAGCCGTGAAAAGAATAAGACTGATAGCGCGTTTAGATATTAAAGGTAAAAATTTAATAAAGGGAATTCATCTTGAAGGTTTAAGAGTAATAGGTTCTCCAAGTGAGTATGCACATAAATATTATCATCAAGGTGCAGACGAACTAATATTTATGGATACGGTTGCAAGCTTATACGGCAGAAATCATTTAGACGAAATTATTAAATCAGTTGCCAAGGATATATTTATTCCAATGACCGTTGGTGGTGGTATACGCTCTGTTGAAGATGCAACGGCAATACTTCGCCTGGGAGCGGACAAAGTTGCAGTTAATACTGCAGCAGTTAATAGACCAGAACTTATCTCAGAGATTTCAAATGTGTTAGGCAGTCAGGCTATGGTGCTTTCAGTTGAAGCAAAAAAGGTTAAGGATAATAAATGGGAAGTGTATACAGATAATGGTCGAGAAAGCACAGGAATTGATGTTATCGAATGGGTATCTGAAGGCAAACGTTTAGGTGCGGGTGAAATCTTATTAACATCTGTAGATTGTGAAGGCACACGAAAAGGATTTGATATAGATTTAATAAAAGCGGTATCAGACTCTGTCCCGATACCTATAATCGCCAGTGGCGGAATGGGTAAATATCAAGATCTTTATAATGCAGTATACAATGCTGATGCTGATGCAATCGCGATGGCAGATATATTACATTATAATAGGTCATCTTTTAATGAGATTAGAAAAGAGTCATCTGCCCTTGGATTAATAGTACGTGATTATGAATAGCAATGAAGTTGTAATTATCGATCACGGTATTGGAAACATCTTAAGTGTACAACATGGATTTGGGGAGATAGGAATTAAAACCCTTGTAACATCAAACCCTGAAATTATCGCAAAAGCTCAACATCTGGTTTTACCAGGCGTTGGCGCCTTCGAAAAGGCAATGCAAACTCTCCACGATTTAGAGCTGGTCGACATTATTATTAAAGTTGCTAACGAAGGTGTACCATTACTTGGCATTTGTTTAGGTATGCAAATGTTGCTTGATGAGAGCGATGAGTTCAATCTTACCAAAGGTCTTGGTTTAATACCTGGTCGGGTAGAAAAATATCCTGTATTGGATGACCAATCAAACATAAAAGTACCACAGATTAATTGGCATGAGCTAGTACAAGGCAAGTCAAAAATAAGTTGGGAAAAATCTTTACTAACCAATCAAAAATTTAGTGATGCAGTTTATTTCGTACACTCATATGTAGCGAGACCTTGTAATGACAATCATGTACTTGCGGATTATATGTGTGGTGGAAATCGTATCACTGCAGTAATTGTGAAAAATAATATAATGGGGTGTCAGTTTCACCCAGAAAAGAGCGGTAGAGTTGGTTTGAACATATTAAAAAATTTTATATCAATGTGAAAATTTAAGGCATTTAGCCAATCTTTGTCAAAAAAATAATAAATTATAAATAGTTAATTCAAACAATAATTACTATTAAAATATAAGTGTTATAGTAGAATGTACATTATGAAAAATATGACTCACATAAATAGATGAACCAACTAGAAGATAATGAAATCGGGTTATTTGATTTTTTTGAAACTGTATGGGATGGTAGACTGGTAATAAGCTTTTTTGTTATTATCGCCTTGTCTCTAGGCGGTTTGTTTATTTATTTGAAAGACTCTGAGTATGAGTCAACGCTTATATATGCAACCGATACAATGCCTCCTTTCGACAATGATCAAAGAAAGATATTCAAGGACTTTCAAAAAATATTTTATAGTGAAGATATATTCAATGCTTGGAAAAGAGATAACAAAAGTAGTCCACTGAATTTTGATTTCATAAGTACTACCCAGTCAATAGATAATATTAAGTTTTCAAAGCATGAAGATAAACGTACAGTTATCCATGATAAAGATGACAAAATTGGAGCTTATATTCTTGTAAGGTCAAATGAGGAAGCATTATTAGATGATTTATTTGAATATGCTAACCATGTTAATAGCGCATTAACCACAGAGTATATAAAAAGAGCTAAAGATGAAATCAATATCATGTATAAACGATTTAATGATCCCAGTGCTACTACAGATTCAATCACAAGAGAACTCTTAGCAGTTGATAGATATATCGTAGAGGCTGAAAAAGGAGATAAAGTTCTTCTTTTGATGCACCCCACATACCCAGAAAAAGTTTCACCCAGAATTAAACTAGTGCTTGTAGTATCGTTTGTGCTAGGTGTAATGATTGCAATTATATATATTTTTTTTCGTGATGCTTATCGTAGCCGAAATATGCAGTCAACTAAAACGAGTAAAATTTCTTAATTTGGTCTTCTAAATTAGTGAATTTATAAAGGAACATATATTTAAGTCAGACTAAACTATGAAAAATCCTAGAGATATATTTTATTCAACTATAGTTAATAAAAGAATTACTAATAAAGATGCTTCAATATTAATTTGCGGCGGTGGACCATTAGATAAAGAAACATTTTTAAATTTAGGATATAAAAACGTAATAATATCAAATCTTGATACGAGAGTATCGTCTGATGAATTTGCACCATACAAATGGGATTATCAAGATGCACAAGCTCTTAGTTATGACGATGGTTCATTTGATTATGTCGTTATTCATGCGGCAATACATCATGCGTCCATGCCTCATAAAGTTCTATTAGAGATGTATAGGGTTTCACGATTTGGCTTTTTAGCATTTGAATCAAGAGATTCTTTTTTAATGAAATTAGTTACAAAACTAAATTTAAATCAAGAGTATGAGCATGCTGCAGTTTTTTACAATGATTGCTTATATGGCGGTGTAAATAACACAGAAATTCCAAATTATGTATTCAGATGGACAGAAAGGGAAATAGAAAAAACTATTCAGTCTTATGCTCCAGTTTGTAAACATATATATTTGTATGATTATGCTACAGCATATCCATGCACTCCGGAGTTAGAATTAAAAAATGGTATAAAAGTGTTAGCGCTTTTTTTATTAAAACCATTTTATGTTATCCTTTCAAAGATATTTCATAAACAACAGAATCAGTTCGCATTTTTTGTAACAAAGGCAAGTAATAACAGTAAGTTATTCCCCTGGCTTTATAGTGATAAAGAAACAAATAGTATAAAGTTTAACAAAGAATGGGCTGAAAAGAAGTATAGGCAATAATAGAAATGGAAAAACTTATATGAAAATTATTGTTGTAAGTGGAGGGTTTGATCCTATTCACTCTGGCCATATTGCTATTTTTAAAGAAGCAAGAGAATTGGGGGATAAGCTAGTAGTTGCACTGAATAGTGACGAGTGGCTAATAAATAAAAAAGGCGCATACTTTATGCCATTTAATGAACGAAAAATAGTTATTGAGAATCTGTCTTCTGTTGATATGGTAATTGACTTTATGGATGATGATAAAGGTAGTGCATCTAATGCGATAATTAAACTCCAGGAGATGTATCCTGATGATGAGATTGTATTTGCTAATGGCGGCGATAGGGATAAAACCAATATACCCGAGATGGCAGTGAACGGAGTAGACTTTGCATTTGGTATTGGTGGAGATTATAAGAAAAATTCATCATCATGGATTTTAAAAAAATGGAAATACTATCATGAAGAAAGAGTCTGGGGATCATTCAGTAATTTATTTCAAGAAAAACAAGTTAAGGTAAAAGAGTTAGTTATACAACCAGGTATGGGTACAAGTTTTCAGAAGCATTTTAAAAGAAATGAAATATGGTTAATTAGTAAAGGAGCAACGTTAGTTTTTTATAGCAAAGATAAGCCAGATAACAGGCAGAGCATCAAATTGGACACTTTTGATCATTTCTTGGCCCCAGTAAATCAATGGCACCAAATTACTAACCCTTATAAAGAGCCATGCCATATAATAGAGATACAATATGGTGATGCATGTGAAGAAGATGATATTGAAAGAACTGAATATTACACTCCAAAACCCTAATTTAAATCTAATTTCATCATAATCTGATATACAATGCATATGAGTAAAATTTCTGCGTTTTTATGATTTTAGGAGTTGATTATGTCAAAAAACAAAGTTGCATTAATTACAGGAATCACTGGACAAGACGGGGCGTATCTAGCGGATTTTTTGTTGAAAAAAGGGTATGAGGTACATGGCATTAAAAGACGCTCGTCATCATTGAATACTGATCGTATTGACCATCTCTATCAAGGTCCACATGTGCCAAATAGGAAATTTATTCTACATTATGGAGATTTGGCAGATTCAATGAACTTAGTACGCATCATTAAAGAGGTTCAACCGGATGAGATATATAATCTTGGGGCACAATCACATGTGGCCGTTTCTTTTGAAACACCAGAATACACAGCAGATACTGTAGGTCTTGGCGCCTTGAGAATCTTGGATGCAATTCGGATTTTAGGTTTAGAAAAGAAAACCCGATTTTATCAAGCATCAACTTCTGAATTATATGGGCAGGTACAAGAAACACCTCAAAAAGAAACTACACCATTTTACCCAAGATCACCATATGCAGCAGCTAAACTTTATGCCTATTGGATAACTATAAATTATCGTGAAGCTTATGGTATCTATGCATGTAACGGCATACTCTTTAATCATGAATCGCCGGTAAGAGGAGAGACATTTGTTACTCGTAAAATTACTAGATCACTAGCTCGTATCTCATTAGGACTTCAAGAGACACTCTACTTAGGTAATTTAAACGCAATGCGTGACTGGGGACATGCACAAGACTACGTTAAGATGCAATGGCTAATGCTACAACAAGATGAGCCTGAGGATTATTGTATAGCGACAGGCAAGCAGTATTCTGTACGTGACTTTGTTGAATTTGCTTGGGGTCATTTAAATAAGAAGATTCATTGGGATGGTGAAGGCTTAAATGAAAAAGGGTATGATTCTGAAAGCGGTAATTTAATCGTAGCTGTTGATTCTCGTTATTTCCGTCCAGCAGAGGTAGAAACTCTCTTAGGTGATCCATCTAAAGCTAAAGAGAAATTAGGTTGGGAGCCAAAAATTACATTAGAGGAAATGGTTCACGAAATGATGGAAAATGATCTCGATATTGCCAAGCGTGATTGTTTGGTAAAAGAACATGGCTTCAAAGTACCAGACATCAGTGAGTAATCAATTATAGAATGGACTTAAATGAAAAAATTTATATCGCGGGTCATCTTGGTTTAGTAGGTTCTGCCATTGTTAGAGAGTTAGAGATAAAAGGCTATACTAATCTTTTATTACGATCACACAAAGAACTAGACCTTACGAATCAGATGGAAGTAAATAATTTCTTCCAAGATGAAAAGCCAGATTACGTTATTCTAGCAGCAGCAATAGTTGGTGGCATTCATGCAAATAATACTTATCCTGCTGATTTTATTTATCAAAATATGATGATAGAGGCCAATGTTATACACTCAGCCTATAAAAGTAATATAAAGCGCTTATTATTTTTAGGCAGTACTTGTATCTACCCCAAAGAAGCCATGCAACCTATACAAGAAGACTCATTACTATCTAACGTGCTTGAGCCAACTAACGAACCTTATGCAATTGCAAAGATTGCTGGCATCAAACTGTGTGAATCTTACAACCGACAGTATGGGACAGATTTTCGTTCAGTAATGCCAACAAATATATATGGTATTAATGATAAATTTCATTCAGAAAATTCTCATGTCATTCCTGCATTAATGAGCCGTTTTCATAAAGCAAAGATAAACAATGATTCAGAAGTAATTGTATGGGGAACTGGAAAAGCAATGCGTGAATTTTTGTATGTGGACGATATGGCCGAAGCATCATTATTTGTTTTAAGCTTAGATAAAAAAACTTACCAAGAAAATACCAAAACAATGTTATCGCACATAAATGTTGGTACAGGCAAAGATACAACAATTAGAGATATGGCAGAAATCATGAAGGATGTGATTAGCTTTAAAGGGAAACTATCTTTTGATACATCGAGACCAGACGGTGTTCCTAGAAAACTTACTGATATCTCTCGGTTATCGAATATGGGTTGGCATTCCAAAATTAATCTTAGAGAAGGTCTTGAGAAGACGTATAAATGGTATGTGAAAAATGTTGCCGAGTAAAAACCTAACTGTAATTAGAGATCTTCTTAGAAAGATTTAAATATAATTATGTTCAAAAATATAAAACAACTTTTTTCTCTGCTTACAAAAAAACAACGTCAAAACTTTTATGCACTTCAAATATTAGTTGTTATTTCCGCTATTATGGAGATAGTCAGTATCGCATCAATCATTCCATTTATGACTTTGGTTGGAGATATGAGTTTATTGCAACAAAACACGACAATCGCTAAAGTTTATTTGTATACTGGCCTAGCCTCAGAATCAAAATTTATATTTTCATTAGGTTTAGGCGTCTTGATTGTATTTCTTATATCATCTGTCGTCTCTATGTTTACCTTGTGGAGATTATTCATGTTTGCTAATAAGACAGGTACAGACATTGCAAATAGATTATACAGCCATTATCTAAAACAAGATTGGTTGTTTCATGCCAATGGAAGCAGTGCCCAACTAATAAAGAAAATATCAACCGAAACATCAAGGGTTACAAGTTTAGTTCTAATGCCGCTTATGCAAATGAATGCAAAGATTGTACTAGTTTTATTGATGGGTATAAGTATTTCAGTTTATGATCCCCAAGTTGCTATCATTGGACTTTCCGCTTTTGCGATAGGATATTTTATTATTTTCAGAACTGTTAGGACTAGACTAAAGCGAAATGGAGATGCGATTTCTAAAGTAGATGAACAGCGATTTCGTTTAATGAATGAGGGATTTGGTGGCATTAAGGATGTTCTATTATTTGGTAGGAATTATGATTTTATTAAAAGGTTTAACCAAGCTGGTGATACATTCGCATACAGTCAAGGTAGCAATCAATCACTAGCTCAAGTACCCCGTTATATGGTCGAGTTAGTTGCTTTTGGCTTTATGATCGCACTTGTGCTTTATTTAATTGCAACCCATAAGGGCAATATAGGACTTATCTTACCAGTATTAACTGTTTATACTCTTGCTGGCTTTAGATTACTGCCAGCATTCCAACAAATTTTTGCTTGCGTGGCCAATATCAAAGGAAATATTTCAGCATTTGAATCCATTCAGATGGACTTGTCTAATTCGTTACAAACAGAATTAAAAGTAAAAAATAAGCAAAAAATTCAAGGAAAAGAAAAAAACATTCTTAATTTAAAAAAAGATATCGTGCTTGAGAATATAACATTTACCTATCCTGGAAGAGCAGAACCAACATTAACTCAACTAAATATATCAATCTCTGCGAATAGTGTGATTGGAATTGTAGGTCCATCTGGCTCAGGTAAATCAACACTAATCGATGTTTTACTAGGCCTAATTGTGCCACAAGAAGGTCAATTAAAAATCGATAGTACAATCATAACTAATCAAAACATACGTTCATGGCAGAATACTATTGGTTTTGTTGCACAGAGTATCTTTCTATCAGAAGGCACTATCGCTGAGAATGTTGCATTTGGAATACCAAAAAGTAAAATCAATCTTGATCAGGTTCAACAAGCTCTCGAGCTTTCACATCTTATGGAACTTGTACAAGGTCTCGAAAATGGAGTTCAAACTAAAGTTGGTGAACGTGGCGTTCAACTTTCAGGGGGTCAACGTCAACGTATTGGTATAGCACGAGCTTTATATCACAAAGCTGAAGTCCTTGTGTTTGATGAAGCTACAAGTTCGCTAGATGGCATAACTGAAAAAATGGTCATGAATGCCATCCATGATTTTAGCGGACAAAAGACTATTATTATGATTGCTCACCGTCTTAAAACGGTACAAAAATGTGATCAGATATATTTTATTGATAAAGGCAAAGTTATTGACCAAGGAACTTATCAGGAATTGATAGAAACAAATGAATATTTCAAAAAGATGTCGACTCTCGCATAATCAATAAGTAATTATAGATAGGTTTGTTTTATTTCAATAAAAAAATCAGTGACACAAGTTATAATTTATTAAAATTTCAAAAAAATTCATCATGATAAGTGAGAAATATAAATTAAAACTTGCTAAGCTTATTGAAATATTGTGTAAAAATATTATAAAACAGAATGATACATTTTAATAAAACCTTGAAAATAAAAGATAAGGAGATTTCATATGATTCACCAACTTTCCTAATTGCTGAAGCTGGAGTAAATCACGGAGGAGATATGAAGGTTGCGAAAAAACTTATTGATTTAGCAGTTGAGGCTAAAGTAGACGCTGTTAAATTTCAGACATTTAAAACAGAAAATTTAATATTAACTGATATAAAAAAAGCACCTTATCAAAAAGAAACAACTGACTCTCTAGAATCACAGACAGATATGCTTAAAAAACTTGAAGTTACAAAAGAGCAAAACATGGAATTAAAGAATTATTGTGATGATAAAAATATCATATTTTTAACCACACCGTTTGATGAGATGAGTTTAGATGAGATAGATACCCTTGATTTACCTGCTTACAAGGTATCATCAACTGATGCTACGAATTTGCCATTTTTAAAAAAAATAGCAAAGAAAGGTAAACCAATAATTTTATCGACTGGCATGAGTTATTTTTCTGAAATTAAGCTTGCACTCAAAACTATCCATAATTACAACAAGGATTTAATATTGTTGCAGTGTACCTCTAACTATCCTATTCAAGATGATGAAGCGAACTTAGCAGTTCTAAATACATATAAAGAGAACTTTGATGTATTAGTTGGCTACTCGGATCATAGTTTAGGTATCGGCGCAGCTCCATATGTAATACCTATGGGAGCAAAAGTAATTGAGAAACATTTTACACTTAATAAATCTAGTGAAGGCCCGGATCATGCTGCATCACTCTCGCCTAATGAATTGAAAGATTTTGTAAAAACGATTAGAAGAGTCGAATCTTATATGGGTAATAAAGTGAAAGAGCCAAGCTTATCTGAGAAGATAACGAGAAAATCTCTACAAAAATGTATAGTAGCTAATCAGAAAATAGTTAAAGGCGAGAGACTCTCCGAAGAAAATATTATTGCTAAAAGAACAGGAGGCGTTGGCATCTCACCAATTGATTATGAGAATGTTATTGGCAGGAAATCAAATAAGGATTATAAAAGGGATGAGGTAATTACAATTGACTAAGATTGCAATTATAGGTTCAGGAAGCCACACTAGATCATCAATAAATTTATTACTTGATAATTTTGATAAAGAAGATGTTCAAATATATGATGACTCTTATGAAGAGGGTCGTCAAGAAAAAATAAACTCAATACTACTCGCTGGTAAGATTTCTGATATTCATCCAAGCCAGCAAATTTTTCTTTCTATTGGAGACAATGAATTGAGAAAGAAATATTTCTTAAAGTTTAAAAATCAATTGATAAAAGATACTTCATCTCATAGAGCATCCTTTCAGGAAAGGGGTGTAACATTCGGAATTGCAAATCAAGTTTTTTCAAACAGTTATATAAATTCACAAGTGATAATTGGAGACAATAATATTATAAATACTGGGGCTATTATTGAGCATGAGGTGAAACTAGGTAGTCACAATCATATTTCTGTGGGAGCAAAAGTATGTGGGAGAAGTAGTATTGGGAGTATGTGTTTCATTTGCGCAGGTGCAATAATATCAGATAAATTATCTATTTGTGATAATGTTGTAGTTGGCGCGGGATCGGTAGTTATATGTGATATAAATGAACCTGGAATTTATGCGGGCAACCCAGTAAAGAAAATAAAATGATATATATCTCTTCAGCATGTGTAAAACATAAGAAAATTAGAGATTCTGTGCAAGAGTTAGCAGACAATGGATTTAAAAATATCGAATTATCTGGTGGTACCGAATATTATGAAAACTTTGAGACTGATTTACTAGAACTTAAAGAAAAATATAATTTAACTTATCTTTGTCATAATTATTTTCCACCACCAGAAAAACCATTCGTATTAAATTTAGCTTCGTTAAATAATGAAACATTTGAGATGAGTTTTAAACATTTACAAAAAGTTATTTCACTATCAAACAGGTTAGGGGCAGAAAAATTTGGCTTTCACGCTGGTTTTTATATTGACATTAAGCTTGATGAGATTGGAAAAAAATTAAGTAGAGACAACTTATTTGATGAGAAAGAATCTGTAGAACGTTTTTGCAATGCCTTTAATATCATAAATAAAGGTAAAAAAAACTTAAAATTATTTATTGAAAACAATGTATTTTCTAAAACTAATGCTAAAACCTTTGACGGTGAAAAACCATTTATGATGACCAGCTTCAATGATTATAAATCTTTAAAAACTAAAATAGATTTTGATTTATTATTAGATGTTGCTCACTTGAAGGTCAGTGTAAAAACTTTGGGTCTTAATTGGGAAGAAGAATTTAAAAATATGATGAGTGTAAGTAATTATATTCATGTGAGTGATAATGATGGTTTCCATGACTTGAATAATCAACTAACTGAGCAATCCAATCTAATGTCCATGTTAAAAGAAATGGATACCAAAAATAAAGATTTTACTCTAGAAATATATGATGGGATGGAAGCTGTTAATAATAGCTTCAATGTCTTATCCAAAGCAGTTTTATGAATAAGGATCTTTTATGTGATTCTAGTAATTCTCTGTTAGAAGTTATGCGCATCATTAATAAAAACGGCAAGGGCGTTTGTTTTGTTATTGATGAATCTAAATCACTTAAAGGAGTCGTAACTGATGGTGACATAAGACGAGCCTTATTAGATAGTATCCATCTTGATGAAAAAGTAGAAAACATCCTATCAAAAGATTTTTGTTATGGAAATATTGATGAGCATTATGATAGTTTAATCGCAAAGATATCAGATGAGGTTAATATTATCCCTTTAGTAAATAATAAACTTGAAGTCATTGATTTTTTTGAATACAAACAAAATCATTATTTTCCTGTAGCTATACCAAACCTCAATGGTAATGAATTTAAGTATCTTATGGATGCTTTTATGAGTACATGGATATCAAGTAGTGGTGAGTATATAGAGAAGTTTGAAAATGAATTTGCTAAATATTCTGACTGCCAATTTGGAGCAGCTGTATCGAATGGCACTGTAGCCCTTCATTTAGCTCTTGTTACCCTAGGTATTGGTAAAGGAGATGAAGTAATTGTGCCCGATCTTACATATGCAGCTACTATTAATACAGTTCTTCATACAAATGCAACACCAGTAATTGTGGATGTCGAAGAGGATAGCTGGTGTATTAATCCAAAAGAGATAGAAAAAGCAATCACTTCAAAAACAAAAGCCATTATTCCGGTACATGTTTACGGACAGGCATGTGATATGGAAACTATCATGAGTATAGCTAAAAAACATAATCTCAAAGTTATTGAAGATTGTGCTGAGGCGCATGGCGCTATGTTTAACGGGAAGAAAGTTGGTAGTTTTGGAGATATAGGCTGTTTTTCATTTTTTGGCAATAAAGTTATCACAACTGGTGAAGGGGGAATGTGCGTTACAAAAAATCAAGAGCTTGATAATCAAATGAGAATCTTACGTGATCATGGTATGAGCAAATCAAAAAAATATTGGCATGAGGTAATAGGGTATAATTATCGTATGACAAATCTTCAAGCTGCTATCGGATTGGCTCAACTTGAAAGAATCGAAAACATACACGCAAATAGAAGAGAATATGAAAATAATTATAAAAATTCATTACCAAAAGATAAATTTATATTTCAAAAAGATCTTGAAAACCGTAGACGAATTACATGGCTTGTATGTGTGCTCCTTGATGAGAATATAAAAAGAGATGATTATTTAGAAAAGCTAGAGATAAATGGTATAGATGCAAGACCATTTTTTTATCCGCTTAGTGACATGGATATCTATAAGTCATATTCGAAAAGTGAAACGCCTGTTGCACATAAATTATCAAGAGTTGGTTTGAATTTACCAACTTACGAAAGCTTGAAGAGTATGAGTGAGATTAGAAAAATACTAATAGATGTTGAATAAAAAGAAATTTTTAGCAATTATTCCTGCAAGAGGCGGAAGTAAAAGGTTGCCACGAAAAAATATCCTAGAACTATGCGGAAAGCCTCTTATTGCTTGGAGTATAGAAGCAGGACAAAAAAGTAAATATATTGACAAAGTAGTAGTATCCAGCGATGATAGCGAAATTTTAGATATTGCAAAAAAATTTGAAGCGGATGTTTTAAGAAGACCAAATAATCTTGCAACTGATACTTCAACTACATTTGATGTCATAAAACACATATTAGACAATATAGAAGGGTTTGATTATATAGTGTTGCTTCAGCCTACAAGCCCACTTAGAGATGAAAACCATATAGATATGGCAATAAAACTACTACAAGATAAAAATGCAGATGCAGTTATAAGTGTGTCTGAAACTGATCATAATCCTTTGTGGTCTAATACTTTAGATGATAGTTTGAGTATGAAGAATTTCTTAAAAGATGAAGTGTTAAATAAACGAAGTCAAGACTTGGCAAAGTACTACAGATTGAATGGCAGTATTTATATTTGTGAAACAAAAAAACTATTAAGTGAAAAGAGTTTATTTCTAAAAGAAAACATATACGCTTATAAAATGAATAGACAAAGCTCTATAGATGTGGATGAAGAGATTGATTTAAAAATAGCTGAAACTTTTATGATGACTAAGTTTAGTTAGTCTATAGTTAATATTTTAGTCTCAAAATACTAAGAACAAGATATGATAATTAAAAATAAATGGCTTAGTTCTGGCGCATCAGTTTTTAGACGTATTTTTAATATTATTAGATTTTTTCTTGATTATTTAAGATTTAAGAAATTCTTGAAAAAACAAAATAAAATCAATCCAGTTAAAAAAGATAAAAATCAAAAAATTTGCATTACAATAATCCCTTGGCTGGGATCAGCTGTACCATGGTATGCCATCGTAATGGCATTAATGCTGTATAAAAACGGTAGAAATATATTCATTCTCTTTGATGACACGCCCTTTGGAGATGATGCGCTGTTCAACAAAATACAATCACATCTTATTCTAAAAGTTTTGGAAACACTTCCACTAAAATTAATCAAATTATCAAATTATACTAACTCAGGCGGCTCTAGCGTTGAAGTTCAAGATTTATTAAAATTGAACTCACTTCATTATACACATGGCGAGACAAACCACACGCTCAGACAAAAATATGAACATATAGTAAAAAAACAATTGAATACTGCATATTTTAGGATTTCAGAATTGTATAAAGAGGAAATCTTTAGCCAAATAATTGTGCCAGGTGGCATCTGGGGAACAAGCGGTATTTATACTTTATTTTCAAAAAAATATAATACTCAGTTTTTTTCTTATGATAGTGACGAGAGTCAGTTATGGATGAGTAATTTTGGTGTTGCTGCGCAACTTGAAGATATTCCATACTCATTTGATAGATTACTTAAAAATACAAAAGAAAGAAACTTTGCAATACAAAAAAGCAAGAACCAACTTAAAAAAAGGAGAAATGGAAAAGATGTTGCTCAAAATTTTTTTTTAAAACCTACTAATACTGTAGATTTAGGTAATGACTATTACCTTATGCTTTTAAACTCAGTTTGGGATTCTGCTGCTTTAGGAATTCATTCAGTCTATGGAACCATGATCGAATGGATTCTTGATTCTATAGAATGGGTACTAAATAACACAGAAAAAAAAATCGTTATTAGACAACATCCTGCAGAAAGAGAAAAGCAGGTAGATAATACAGATTCATATAAAGAAAAGATAGATTATAGATTCGGAAACAACAAAAGGGTAATATTTATTGAAGCAAAAGATGACATCAACACATATAATTTAATAGAAAATACTTTCTGTGTTCTTGGGTTTTCAAGTACAAGTATAGTAGAATCAGTTATGCTTGGTAAACCGGCAATTATTGTATCAAACACATACTATTCAAATTTTGGTATAGTTTATAATGCTTCTGATAAGGAGGAATATTATAGATACCTCAAAAAAGCATCAAAAAATGAACTCAAAATCACTAAAGAAATGAATGATAGAGCTTGTGTAAGTAATTACATAACCCAGTCATGTAACTTGTACAAAACAGAATTCACACCAGTAAGAAATGACTTCCTCAAATGGAGTAAACTAACCCTAGAGGAGCTAGAAAAAGACTATATACCTCTACAAGCTATATTAGAAAATACTCCATTATCAATTCTCCAGCATGAAAAGATTCTCAATGATAATAAATAAATTACAAATATTGAACTTTTTACGGTTCACGCCGGTAGTTCGTCGAAAATATTAAGGAGATAGGATGAAAAATAAATTACAACAGTTTATTGCTCTTCCGGCAACAATATTAAGAAAATTGACGAATATAGAACTAGCATTAGGCAGAATTGAATCGCGTCAAAACAATTGTATCGATTCTCAAAGCATAAATGATTATGAGTTTAAAGTATCATCACAATGGGGTGAAGATGGTATAATCCAGCATTTAGTAAAGACCATTGAAATTAAAAATAAAGTTTTTTTCGAATTTGGAGTAGAAAAATATACTGAGTCTAATACAAGATTCTTACTGCAGAATAACCATTGGAAGGGCCTTGTAATAGATGGCTTGGATGAAAACATCTCCTATATTAAAAATGATCCCATTTATTGGAAAAATAATTTAAAAGCAGAATGCGCTTTTGTTACAAAAGATAACATAAATCAACTCATAACAAAAAACGGTATACATGGCGATATAGGTATTCTATCCGTAGATATAGATGGCAATGATTATTGGATATGGAAATCTATAGATTGCATTTCTCCGAGAATTGTTATTTGTGAATATAACAGTCATTTTGGTGACACCCACAAAGTAAGTGTTCCCTATGATAGTAACTTTGTAAGAGAGAAAAAACATCATTCTAATATATATTATGGAGCTTCTATTTCAGCACTTGACTTCTTAGCAAAGAAAAAAGGATATAGCCTTGTAGGCTCAAATTTAGCTGGAAATAATGTATTTTTTGTAAGGGACGATTTAATGACAGACATTAAAGAAATAACACCGAAAGAAGCATATAGGGTTTCTCAATTTAGAGAGGCTAGAGATGAGAGCGGATCATTAACTTTTAATGATATAAAGCATAATTTGAAGCTAATCTCTAATCTAGAACTTATTAATGTTGAAACAGAAGAACTTATAAAAATTGAACAATTATTTTGAAAAAAATCCTCATCACTGGAGCTAAAGGTTTTCTGGGTTCAAACACAGTAAAATATTTCAAAGATTCTGGTTACGAGACTTATGGAATAGGACATGGCAGTATCTCCAATGATAAATTAAAAAAGATTGGACTTGATTATTGGATAAATGATGGTGTTTCTATAAAAACCATATTAAAGTTCAAACAAAGTTTTGATGTAATAGTGCACTGTGCCGGTGGTGCCTCAGTAAATTTCTCACTCAAACACACTAATGATGATTTTGAAAAAACAGTCAGCGGAACACGTGAAGTTCTAGAATATATCAAAACATATAATTCAAACGCCCATCTTATTTACCCATCTAGCCCTGCAGTTCAAGGCGAACATCCTGATATGCCAATAAAAGAGGAATACATCGGTGAACCTACTTCACCATATGGATATCATAAAAAAATAGCCGAGGATTTATGTGAAAGTTATTCCAAAGAATTTGATTTAAATATCTCAATAGTAAGATTGTTTTCTTTATATGGAAATGGGAATAAAAAACAACTACTTTGGGATGCTTGTAAAAAAATAAGTAATGCTAGAGATGAAGTGATATTCATGGGAACTGGGAATGAAACAAGAGATTTTATACATATAACTGATGCGTTAAATTTGTTTGATAACATAATAAAAAAACGCGATAAATTTCTTATTATAAATGGAGGAACAGGAATAAAGTTTACTGTTAAAGATGTTGTTGAAATGTTAAGAGAGATAATCAACACGAACATCAAAATAAGCTTTACTAATCAAGTAAACGAAGGAAACCCATTATACTATTGGGCGGATATGCATAAACTAATCAGCTATGGTTTCAAAGCAAAAAAAAACTTAAAGCAAGAGTTAAAAAACTATGTAGCGTGGGTAAAATGTTCAGATGATTAAAGTTGGATTTATAGGTACAGTTTCAGAAGAATGGATGGGCGGACTTAACTATTTTAAAAATCTTCTTTTTGCAATTAAATCATTAAGTGATAAAGAACTTCAAGTATACGTATTTGTTGGAAAAAAAACAGATATCAAAATAAAAAAAATGTTTAATAATTACGCTACGGTAATTGAGGACAGTCTCTTCGACAGAAAAAGCTTAAAATGGTTTTTTATGAAAATAGAGACCAAAATATTTAAGACTAATTATTTTCTTGAAAATATTTTTAAAAAAAATAATATTGAAATATTATCACACTCATTCATAACAAATTTCAAACATATAAAAACAATTAATTGGATACCAGATTTTCAACATATCCATCTTCCAAATATGTTCTCTAAAGAAGAGGTGATACAAAGAAACAAAACATTTTTACGCGTAATAAAACAGAGTGATGTCATAGTTGTAAGTAGTTATGATACATTAGAAGATTTAAAAAAATTCGCTCCAGGTCATGATAGGAAAGTAAAGGTTCTCCAATTCGTTTCACAACCTTCTAATAAATATTATAGTATGAATAAAGATGATGAAGATAAGTTAGTAGAAAAATATAGTATAACAGACAGTTTCTACTTCATGCCAAATCAATTCTGGAAACATAAAAATCACATGATAGTTCTAGAAGCTATTAAATTATTAAAACAAGATAATATCAATATTAATCTTGTTTGTACTGGATATCTAACTGACTATAGAAACAAGAATCATATTGATAATATAAAAATATTCATAGATGAAAATAAACTTAATGAAAATATAAAACTTCTTGGCCTAGTTGATTATGATGACGTATTTGGTCTTATCAAGATTTCTAGAGCCGTGATCAATCCATCCTTATTTGAGGGATGGAGTTCGACAGTAGAAGAATGCAAAAGTGTAGGAAAAAATATGATTCTATCTGATTTAACTGTTCACAAAGAGCAATATCCTGATGCGACATTTTTTCATAAGCATGATGTAAACTCTCTCAAGAATATTCTTAAAAATTATAAAGATGAAAAATCAAGCTTTGATGAGAAGTCACTGACCGAAAGAACAAGAAAATTTGCAAATACTTATGTTGTAATCTGCAAAGAAGTTGTTCAAACTAATTAGAAAATAAATTCTTCATTAATGACAAATATTCTGGACAAATCATTTGATTGTAAACCACTTATCTCGATAGTCACTGTGGTATTGAATGGTGAAAAGTACCTAGAACAAACTATCCAAAGTATTACTAACCAGACATATAAAGATATCGAATATATAATTATTGATGGAGGCTCCACAGATGGTACTTTGGATATTATTAAAAAATATGAAGACAAAATAACCTATTGGGTAAGCGAGAAAGATAGAGGTATAGGTGATGCATTTAACAAAGGCGTTAAAATGTCAAAAGGTGAATATATAAACTTTCAAGGACATGGAGATGGATTCATATCATATGATGCTTTAGAGAGAGTTTTTCATGATATTGATCCTGAAAAAGATATACTTATAAGTGCCAGAATAAAGAGAATAGATGTTAATGGCGTTGAAATATTTACATCAAAATTCATAGAAAATTTCAACAAAAAATCTCTTTTAGTAAGAATGTCATTACCGCACCAAGGTCTTTTTACTCATAAAAAATATTTTAAAATGTATGGATTATTTGATGAAGATAATACTTTTTGTATGGACTACGAACACTTACTTAGGAGCTATAAAAATTTCCCAAGGGTTTATACAAGTAAAGTAGTAGCAGCAAATTGGAGGGCAGACGGCTTAGGAAATGGAAGAATTGAAGAAATATATAGAGAGTGGGATAAGATAAAAAGAGATAACAAGATTGCAAATAGTTTTGTTCTAGATTGTGTTAACTTCTGGAATTTACTTAAGCACTATGTGAAAAGAATAATTGGAAGCTATTAAAATCTTGGTATATTAAAAATTATAGATTCATATGTATTTAAAAAAACAAAGAAGAAAAATATTTTGCAAGAAAGAATAATTTGGATAGATAGTCTAAGATCAATTGGAATCTTGGCCGTTATACTTGGTCATATAACATCACCTTTGGGTTATTTTATATATTCATGGCATATGCCCCTGTTCTTTTTTTTAGGAGGATTCTTTTTAAAGTATGAATTATCTACCACAGAATTTATTAGAAAAGATTTCAAAAGACTAATAATACCATATTTAATATTTGCTATTGCTGCCCTTATAATTGAGGCGATTAAGAGAATATTGCTAAAGAGAGAAGGATTGGATTATTTAAATGAACTTAGAGGCATATTCATGTGGATGGACTAT
>MDSV01084408.1_pt1 | contig 22690 bp, 13 predicted proteins | sample 810851 | NCBI WGS metagenome assembly MDSV01 (sample SAMN05326640, study PRJNA326480) | marine metagenome | isolation source: seawater | place: Atlantic Ocean: North East | collected 2012 | reverse complement strand
TTTGTAAGTTCCAATTAAACATATGCTTCCAAAAAAACAAGGATTATATTCCCCTGAATTTGAACACGATAATTGTGGAGCGGGTTTCATATGCAGTCTAAAAGGAGAAAAAACAAATGGCATAATTCATAAAGCTTTAAATATTCTTACATGTTTAGAACATAGAGGAGCAGTTAGTTCAGATGGTAAAACTGGAGATGGAGCAGGAATATTGATAGAAATTCCAGATACTTTTTTTAGAAAAGAATGTAAATTTAAATTACCAGACCCCCATCAATATGCAGTTGGTATGGTCTTTCTACCTACAAAAATTAATCAGTCTAAATACTGTATAAATATTTTTGAAAAAGAAATTTTAAAACAAAATCTATCGATTATTGGATGGAGAGAAGTTCCATTAAATTCAAAAGTTGTGGGAAAGATTGCTGCAAAAACTCAACCATCCATTAAACAAGTTTTTATAGGTAAAAATGATAATAAATTTTCTGATTCTGAGTTTAACACTAAATTGTTTGTAGCAAGAAAAATTGCAGAAAATAAAATTTATAATTCTGCTCTATCTCAAAGACAATATTTTTATTTTCCGAGCCTTCATAACAGAACATTAATTTATAAAGGTTTATTAATCCCAGAAGATATCGATAGATTTTATTTAGATCTGTCTAATCCAAACTTAGTGACAAAATTAGCATTGGTTCATCAAAGGTACTCAACCAATACTTTTCCAACTTGGGATCTTGCTCAACCTTTTAGATATATGTGTCACAATGGGGAAATCAATACTAGAAAAGGCAATGTCACACGAATGAATTCAAGAGAAGAATTAATGAAATCTGATTTTATTGGCTCAGATTTATCTGAAGTTTTTCCAATTATCTTAGATGATAAATCAGATTCAGCTCAAATGGATATGGTAGTTGAATTACTTTTAACAACAGGAAGATCTTTGCCAGAAGTAATGATGATGTTAGTTCCTGAAGCATGGGAAAAACATCATTCCATGTCAGATAAAAAGAAAGCTTTCTATGAATTTAATTCCTGTATTATGGAGCCTTGGGATGGACCAGCTTCAGTTCCTTTCACTGACGGAAAATACATTGGAGCTTTGCTTGATAGAAATGGATTAAGACCCTCCAGATACAGTGTTACTAAAGATGGTTATGTAATTATGTCATCTGAAACTGGTGTTGTTGAAATTGAGCCTAGGAATATTAAAAAACATGGTAGGCTTGAGCCTGGCAAAATGTTTCTAGTAGATATGAATGAAGGAAGGATAATTGAAGATGAAGAAATTAAAAATATAATTGTTTCAAAACATCCATACAGGAAATGGATTAAAGAAAATATTCTTCCATTAAAAAATGTTCCCTATACTGGAAACAAAACCCCATCAGAAAAACTAGATTTTGAAACAAGGCTTAGAGTTTTTGGATATACTGAAGAAGATTTAAAAACAATCATTTTACCAATGTGTGTTTCAGGCAAGGAAAGTATCGGATCAATGGGAACAGACACCCCTTTAGCAGTTCTTTCAACAAAAGCTCAATTACTATTTAACTATTTTAAGCAACTTTTTGCTCAAGTTACTAATCCTCCACTGGATGGAATAAGAGAAGAAATAGTAACTGACACAAGCCTAGGTATTGGAAGTGATTATAATATTTATGATATTATCCCAAATCATGCAAAAAAATTAAAAATAAAAAACCCTATTATTTCTAATGAAGATTTAGACAAAATTAAGTTTATCAAAAGTAATGATTTTAAAAGCACATCAATAAATGCTTTATATGATTTAAAAAAAGGTCACAATGGAATTGAAGAAGCATTAGACAAAATGGTTATTGATGTTAGCAAAAAAGTTGATCAAGGTTATAATATCATAATAATAAGTGATCGTGGAGTAAGTAAAAAATTTGGAGCAATTCCAATATTATTAGCATGCTCAAACATTCATCATCAATTAATGAAGCTTAAAAAAAGATCCAAATTTGGAATAGTAATTGAATCATCTGAGCCTAGAGAGCCACATCACTTCTCAATGTTGTTTGGTTATGGAGCTAGTGCAATAAATCCATATTTAGTCAATGAAATTATTGAATTCTATCATACAAAAGGGTTTTTTGGAAATCAAAGCTTAAAATTTAGTATTGAAAATTTTAACAAAGCTATTGCTAAAGGTATTTTAAAAGTGATGAATAAAATTGGGATCTCTACTCTTCATTCATATCGTGGCTCCCAAATATTTGAAGCATTGGGTTTAAGAAAAAGTTTTACTGAAAAATATTTTTCAAATACGCCAACTAGAATTCAAGGAATTGGGCTTTATAGTTTAGAAAAAGAGCACTCTAAAAGACACCGAAAAGCTTTTTCAAAACAAAATTCTTTTATGAGTCTTGAAATTGGAGGAAGTTATAGATGGAGAAGAAATGGTGAAGCTCACTTACTAAACCCCTCAACAATATCAAAATTACAGCAATCTGTTAGAGAAGATAAATTTGATACATATAAAATTTACTCTGATTTAATTAATAAACAAAATAAACAATTAATGACTATCAGGGGCATGTTCAAATTTATTAATTATGATCCAATTCCCATCGAAGAAGTCGAACCATGGACAGAAATTGTAAAAAGATTTAAAACAGGAGCAATGTCATATGGTTCTATTAGTAAGGAAGCCCATGAAAATTTAGCTATAGCAATGAACAGAATTGGTGGAAAAAGTAATTCTGGTGAAGGAGGAGAGGATCCTAAAAGATTTAAAAAAGAAAAAAACGGTGTTTGGAAAAATAGTTCTATAAAGCAAGTTGCCTCTGGAAGATTTGGAGTAAGTTCTCATTATTTATCTAATGCTTCTGAAATCCAAATAAAAATGGCTCAAGGAGCAAAACCAGGTGAAGGAGGTCAATTACCTGGTCCAAAAGTTAATCCCATGATTGCAAAGGTCAGAAATTCAACACCATATGTTGGATTAATTTCACCTCCACCCCATCACGATATATATTCTATTGAAGATTTATCACAGCTAATATTTGATTTAAAAAATGCAAATAGACAAGCTAGAATCAACGTTAAGCTGGTTTCAGAAGTTGGAGTAGGGACAATTTCGGCTGGTGTAGCAAAAGCTAAAGCTGATGTAATACTTATTTCGGGTTATGACGGCGGAACAGGAGCCTCTCCATTAACTTCACTAAGGCATGCTGGATTACCATGGGAACTTGGAATTGCGGAGGCTCAACAAACACTAGTAATGAATGATCTAAGAGGAAGAATTATTTTAGAATGCGATGGACAATTAAAAACTGGAAGAGATGTTGCAATAGCTTGTCTTTTAGGTGCTGAAGAATTTGGCTTTTCAACAGCACCTTTGGTAGCTTCTGGATGTATTATGATGCGTGCATGTCACTTAAACACCTGTCCGGTAGGAATCGCAACCCAAGATCCACAGTTAAGAAAAAATTTTAAAGGAAAGCCTGAACATGTTATTAACTTCATGTATTTTGTTGCTGAGGAATTAAGAGAAATAATGTCAAACCTTGGATTTAGAACAATAAATGAAATGATTGGTCAAAGTCAAAAAATAAATATGGAAGATGTAATAAAAAACTATAAAACAAAAGGAATTGATCTGTCAAGTATATTATATAGACCTGAAGTGCCCAAAAGTGTATCAATCAAAAACAACTCAAAACAGGACCATAACCTTGAAAAAGTTTTAGATTTTAAAATATTGTCGGAAGCAAAATTAGCTATTGAGAAAAAAGTAAAAATGAGTTTACAATATCTAATTAAAAATACTGACAGAACAGTTGGTGCCATTTTAAGTAATGAAATTTCTAAGCTATATGGATCCGATGGCCTTCCAAATGACACATTAAAACTTAATTTTAAAGGATCTGCAGGCCAAAGCTTTGGAGCTTTTAGTACAAAAGGCCTTACTATGAAAATTGATGGTAATACAAATGATTATTTTGGCAAAGGACTTTCTGGAGCCAAAATTATTGTAAAAAAACCAAAAGATTCAACTTTTATATCTCATAAAAATATAATTACAGGCAATGTTGCACTTTATGGAGCGACATCTGGAGAAGCGTATATAAATGGTATTGCTGGTGAAAGATTTTGTGTACGAAATTCTGGAGCTACTGCAGTAGTTGAAGGGGTTGGAGACCATGGATGTGAATATATGACTGGAGGAATAGCCTTAATATTAGGAGAAACAGGAAGAAACTTTGCTGCAGGAATGAGTGGTGGAATAGCATTTATATACAAATCTGAAAATTTTGATAAAAGAAATTTTAATCCTGAAATGATAGAATTTGAAAATCCAAATAATCAAGATATAGACCTTATAAGAAAGTTAATTGAAAATCACTTTAGCTATACTTCTAGTAAATTAGCTGAAAACTTTTTAAATAATTGGAAAAAAGAATCTAAAAATTTTATAAAGATAATGCCAGTAGAATTTAAATTAGCTTTAGAAAAAATGGCTAAAGAAAAAATTTCAGAAATTATAAACTAAATGGGAAAATTAAAGGGATTTATTGAATATAATAGAGCTGACGAAAAGCATATCCCTGTAATTAAAAGAATAAAAAATTACAAAGAATTTACGATAAAACCCTCTGAATCAAAATTAAAAAAAGAGGGAGGAAGATGTATGGATTGTGGAGTTCCTTTTTGTCATAGTGGTTGCCCATTGGGAAATTTAATCCCAGATTTTAACGATGCAGTTTATAATAACGAATGGGAAAAAGCATTATATATTTTACATTCAACTAATAATTTTCCTGAATTTACAGGAAGATTATGTCCTGCTCCATGTGAAGCTGCATGTGTTCTTGGAATTATTGATCCTCCTGTATCAATCGAAATGATTGAAAAATATATTGTTGAAAGGGGTTTTGACGAAGGATGGATTAAGCCAATAATTCCTAAAAAAAGAACTGGTAAAAAAATTGCTATAATTGGTTCAGGACCTGCTGGATTGGCTGCAGCTCAACAACTAAATAAAGCAGGACATTCTGTTGAAGTTTTTGAGAGAGATGCTAAGGTTGGAGGTCTCCTAAGGTATGGTATTCCAGATTTCAAAATGGAAAAGCATGTTATAGATAGAAGAATTGATATTCTTAAAAAAGAGGGAATAATATTTAAAACAAATTTAGAAGTTGGTAAAAATTTTTCAATTAATAAATTGAAAAATTATGATTGTATTTTATTATGTATTGGAGCAACAATTAGTAAACAACTTCCAATTAAAGGATCTGAACTAGATGGGATAAAACAGGCAATGGATTTTTTAAAATTACAAAATCAGATAGTTGAAGGAATTAAAAAACCTTTAAATGAATTAAACGCTAATGGAAAAAATGTAATTGTAATTGGAGGAGGAGATACAGGGTCAGATTGTATCGGAACGTGTAATAGACAAGTCGCCAAATCAGTCACAAACTTTGAGATAATGTCTAAACCACCCTCTGATAGATCAATAGAAAATCCATGGCCCTATTGGCCATTTATGTTAAAAAATACCACGTCTCATGAAGAGGGAATCAAAAGGCAATGGAGTATTTTAACTAAAGAATTTATAGGAGATAAAAATGGAAATGTTATAGGATTAAAGACCATTGAAGTAGAATGGATAAAAAATGAAGAAGAAAAACCTTGCTTAAAAGAAATTGAGGGTAGTGAGAAAATATGGCCTTGTGATTTAGTTTTATTAGCCTTAGGTTTTTCTGGTCATGAAAAAAGTTTAGCTGAACAATTAGGAGTTAAAACAGATAAAAACAACAAGATAATCTCAAAAAACTATCAAACTACTATTAGAAACATTTTTTCGGCAGGTGACATGAGAAGAGGACAATCTTTAATTGTTTGGGCAATTTCTGAAGGAAGAGAAGCAGCATTTGAGGTGGATAAGTTTTTAATGGGTAACTCAATTTTAGAGACTAAAGAAAAAGGAGATCTTCCGTCTGTAAGATAGAATCATCAATTAAAAAAGTTCCAAACTAATCCAAATCTAATAATAAAATCTCTATACGGATAAGATGGTGAAGAATAAAAGTTGTTTCCTGTAAGAGTAGAATTAAAATGCTCTACTTTTAAAAATAATCTAGTCTGCTTAATTTTTGCATTTACAAATAAATCTATAAGGGGAAAACCTCCAATTTTTTTTTGATTTTGTACATAAAATGAGCTTACAGCAGGATTGTACTCATTAGCAAAGTATTTAGAAAAATATTTTAAACTAATCCCTGTTTGAAAAAACATTGCACCTTTAAGTATTGTATTGGAATAATATAAAGTGTTTCTTGAAATAATTTCAGGCAAGTTTAAATAATCTCCATTTTGATTTACATTCTGATATATAAATGAATTATCGATTGCAAATTTTCCAAATTTAAATTCTCTATCCCATCTTATCTTAAGGTAATCTAAATCTGATTCTAACTGATTTACAATAGGGATTAAAGTTTTATTAAACGAAGATGGAAAGGCAGCTGATGAAGAAATAAAATATGTATAATTTTCTATTGACCTTAAATCAATACAAAAATCCCCAAATTTACTAAACTTAAAGTTTAAGAAAATATTTCTAATTTTTTCCTTTTTTATATTATTATTCCAGTTTAAATTAGTGTAAGAACTACCATATTTTTCATAATAAAAACCGGGATGCTTACTTGAAATGTTCAAACCAAATTGATATTTTAGTTTTTTTTCATTATTAGAAAAAACTGAGATATTTATCAAATTACCTAACCTTTCTCCAAAAAGACCATTACTGATGGTGGTTTTTAAATTATGTCCAAAAATATTTTTTTTAAAATTAATTGATAGTGCATTTTCATTCTGATTAAAACCCTCAAATTCATTTGATAATGAATTGGTTTTATATCTATAATTATAATTAGTATAAATAACCTGAATCTTTCCAAATAAATTAGAATTTAGATCAGTATAAAATTCATTCAAAGTTGTTTTAATTTGAGATTTATCATTTATTCCATTTAATCCTGATTTTATCATTCCATAAAATTCAGATGGCTGATCTTGTTCATAAACATTACTTGTAGTTTCATATTCAAATCTATGACCAATTGAGAAACTATTTTTTTGTATTGAATCTTTCTTTTTAGTTAAAAGAAATTGATGATCTAAATAATATCTTTTACTTGAAAAATAATTTGTAGCATCCTCAAATTTTACAGATAGCTTTGATCTTTCATTAAATAATGGATCCTCAGATTCAAAATTTGAAATTGCTTCATCAACTAATCCTCCATTTTCTTGATTTTCAAAACCTTGACTTACAAAATGAAATTTGAAATTATATCGATTGTTTGTAGAATTATATTTAGTTGTAAATCTAAACTGTTTTGATCCGGAAAGAATATTTTGATAATTTCCTAATGACCTTAGTCCTTTAAAAGCAATAGAAAAATTTAATTTTTGTGAAACATTAGATGAAAAAAAAGCATCTGTATATTGACCTTGTTTCATAACTGTCTTAAATAACAATTCAGTTAAAGGAGTGGGAACTTGAAAGTATTTTACTTCATTTGATTTTAAATATGCGTGACTTTTTGAATAAAAACTAAACTTTGGAAAAAAAGATGAAAAATCAAAATTGTGTGTTAATTCATTATATGTTTGACCAATATTTGAAAAATTTAAAAGTTCAAAATTATCTTTTCTTAAGTAATTAAATTTATAGTGTTTTTTTATTGATAGAGTAGTATCAAGATAAGTTGAGTCTGCATTAATATTTATTATTACATATTTTTTTATATTAGGCAACTTTGGATTTAAAGTGTCTTTTTTATTTATCAAATTCTTAAAAAAATTATTTTTTTTTTCAACTCCTTCTTCTATTAATAAAGAATCTGACTTAAAATCATTTTCCTGACAGTACAAAAATGATAATGAACTATATATAATTATTATAAAAAAAGAATAAAATTTCATTAATTTACTTTCGGGTAAAGTTATATATTTCCTTTTATTAATTTTTTATAATCGCTGATTTTAAAATTAAAATAATGTTAAAACAGTACTTTTCAAATTATATTGAATGTGGGACAGATGAATCAGGAAGAGGATGTCTAGCTGGTCCTGTCACTGCTGCAGCTGTAATTCTCCCCAAAGATTTTAATCACAGTATTTTAAATGACTCTAAATTACTTTCTTTAAAAAAAAGAGTATTACTAAAAAAAATTATTCAAAAAAATGCTATTGATTATGCAATTTCACATGTTTCAGTTATAACGATTGAAAAAATAAATATTTTAAATGCATCTTTTCTAGCCATGAACAATGCAATAAATAAATTAAAAATAAAACCTAAATTTATTATAGTAGATGGAAATCGTTTTCTATCCAAAAATAAAATTCCATATAAATGTATTATTAAAGGTGATTCAAAATATACAAGTATCGCAGCTGCATCTATTCTAGCAAAAACTTCAAGAGATGAATATATGATTAAATTATCAAAAGAATATCCAGAATATAATTGGTCAAAGAATAATGGTTACCCAACTAAAGAACATAAAATGGCAATTCTAAAAAATGGCATTACTAAACATCACAGAAAAAGTTTTAAATTAATATAAATTGAATTATTAGTTCATTACTTTTACATTTATAATTCAAATGAAAAAAATATATTTATTTATTCTAATATTATTATTTTTTAATTGTGATAATAGTTATAATAAAGAAATAGAACTAATAGATTTAGTCCCTACAAATCCTATATTTTTAGTCAAATACAAATCCTTCAAAGAAAATGATGCTAAAGTTTTTCACAAAAATTTTAATTCTTTATTGAATTCTAAATCCGATTCAATCTATAAAAAGTTTTTAAACAAACCTGTACTAATTAGCTACCATAATATTGGAAAAGATGAAATTCAATATGTTATTTACTCGGATAGTCAAAATGTAATTACTAATAGTAATATTCAAGACTCTTTAAAATATAATGGATTTATGATTAAAAGAATAATTAATGGAAATAAAGAATATTACACTGCAATTAAAAATGAAATTTACATAGAATCCAAAAGCAAATTATTGGTAGAAAATTCATTAAGAAATTCTAATCATATACATACTGAAAAAAGCGGAGATTTAAAGTCACTATATAATATTTCTAATTCAAATATCTCTTTATTTATTTCAAATAATTTTTCAAAATATTTAAAAAATTATAGACTTAGAAAGTTATTTAAAACGTCTGATATTTCAGATTGGATGCAATTTGATATTGAATTAAATCAAAATAAACTTACACTAAATGGAATAGGATTTCAACACGATTCCATTTTTAAAAAAATTAATCTTTTAAAGGATATAAAACCTTCATTATCCAATATAAATAAAATAATACCACCTAATTTTAAACAATTTAAAAGAATTGCATATAATCACTCAAAATTAATTTCAAACCTAGAAAATAAAATTTCAATAAATGAACTAAAGAAAATAATAAACGATTCTCTATTATATGATGTTAATGAATTAGGAAAAATATTTTTTGAGAATGATACAATTTCTATAATAAGTTTTAAAAATAACGATTTGCTAGAACCTGTAATTGAGAATAATTTAAAGGGAAATTATACTTATAGAAATATCAAAATTTATGAGTTTAATGATAAATTATTTAAAACTAAAATACCATTTGAAAACTTTGAAATTTCTAAAAAAAATTATGGAACATTAATTGAAAATATTTTAATGCTTTCAAATAATAAAAATTCGATTGAAAATATTATTTTAAACTTTAAAAACAATTCAACATTAACCAAATCCTCAAGATTTAATCAAAATTATAATAAGATTCCTGAAAGAAGCAACTTATTAAATATTCATAATTTATCATATTTTGATACAATTCTATTTAAAGATTTGAATTTAAAACAAGAAGATTATAGTTTTTGGATTAATCAATTATCTATTGAAAAAAATATCATTTATAAAACTCACAGTATATCAAAATTAGAAAAAGAAACTAACTCAATGGGACCTAAGATTCTTTTTAATTTAAAATTAAATGATGATATTTTTCTAAAACCAAAATGGATGATAAATTATATTACCAAGAAAAAAGAATTATTAACACAAGACAATAGAAACAACTTGTACTTAATATCAAATTTTGGGGAAATTATTTGGAAAAAGAATTTAAAAAATAAAATTATTGGTGAAATTATACAGATAGATCTTTATAAAAACGGAAGGTTACAGTACGCTTTTAATACTGAAGAAAATTTTATTATCATGGATAAAAATGGAAAAGAAGTCAAGAAGATAAGACACAAAAAAAATGCAAAAGTTCTTGGCCTCTCAGTTTTTGATTATGATAAAAATAAAAATTACCGTTTTTTAATTAGTTATGAAAACCAAATAAAAATGCTAGATTCAAAAATGAAAATAGTTAGAGGATTTAATAAGAATAATATAAAATATAAAATAACTAATTCCCCTAAACACTTTAGAATTGGATCTAAAGATTATATAATAATAAATACTGAAAAGAAATTATATATTACTGACAGAAGAGGAAATATTAGAATAAAAATTCCTGAAAATTTGAATATCTCTGGAAATGAAGTTTATATTAATAGAAATTCTTTCTTAACTATTGATAATGATAATAATCTAATCAGAATTAGTCTAAATGGAAAAATTTCTAAAAAACCATTACCCTTAGAATCAAAATATTCAATTACCAGTAATAATAAAAACACTGTTTATATTTCTGAAAATATTCTAAATATTAATAATAAAAATATTGAAATCAAATACGGAAATTATTCTAAACCAATTTTATTTAATAATGAATTTATTTCAGTTACAAATTTTGATGAAAGTAAAATTTATTTATTTGATACAAACGGGGACGCTGTTGATCATTTTCCTATTTTTGGGAATAGCATAATTGATTATTCAACAGATAATGAAAAAAATAAATTAATTACTGTTTGCGGTGATGAAAATGAAATTTTAACTTATTATTTCGATTAATTCAATTCAGCTGAAAAAACATTTAAAAAATTATTAATAATTTTTTTTTTAACCGATTTAATTTTAATATGTTTTTTAGATTCAAAAGAAATTGAAGTAATCGATTTGTTCTTAATTCCACATGGAATTATATTTTTAAAATAATTTAAATCAGTATTAACATTTAAGGCTAATCCATGCATGGTTACCCATCTACTAGCTTTAACTCCTAATGCACAAATCTTTCTAGCATCAATTGAATTTGGGGAAATCCATACTCCCGTTTCATTTTTACTTCTTTTACCATTGATACCATAATCTTTTAATGTTAAAATAATTGTCTCTTCTAAAAATCTTAAATATTTATGAATATCAGTAAAAAAATTATCTAAATCTATAATTGGATAACATACAATCTGACCAGGACCATGATATGTAATATCTCCTCCTCTATTTGTTTTAATAAATTTTATTTTATTTTTTTCTAAAGTATCTTTATCAATTAATAAATTATTTATTTCCCCGCTTTTACCTAATGTATAAACATGATTGTGCTCAACAAAAACCAAATGATTTTTAGTTTGAATTTTAGTATTTTTTTTTCTATTACTAAGTTTGTTTTCTATTATCTGATTAAATAAATTTAATTGGTATTCTAATGCTTCATCATATTCCATTAGTCCCAAATCATGAATTATAATCTTCTTCATAATAATTAACTTTCACGATTATTTAAAATTACTAAAGAAGCAATTACACCAGGAACCCAACCGCAAATGGTCAAAATAAAAACTATCAAAAAAGAACCACATCCTTTATCTATTACTGAAAAGGGAGGGAACATTATTGCCAATAAAACTCTAAAAAAACTCAAATCATAAATTTTTAATGCTAAGATATATATAACTATACGAAATAAAACATCTTAGTTGTAGCTTCTGTTCTATTCATTATCTTTGAATAAAATAAAAAATTTGGTTATGCTTTCTGAGCAAGAGATAATTAGAAGAGAAAAATTAAACAAACTACGTGAATATGGTATAAATCCTTATCCAGCTGCTTTATTTGAAATTTCTTCAAATACATTAAAAATTATTTCCGATTTCAAAGAAGATAAATCTGTTTCAATTGCAGGGAGACTAATGTCTAGAAGAATTCAGGGAAAAGCAAGCTTTGCTGAAATTCAGGATAGTGCAGGAAAAATTCAATTATACTTTAACAGAGATGAAATTTGTCCAGACGAAGATAAATCAATGTATAATAATGTTTATAAAAAACTTCTTGATATTGGAGATATTATTGGTATTGAAGGAAAGTTATTTAAAACACAAGTTGGAGAAAAAACAATTTTAGTAAAAAATTTCACCGTTTTAAGTAAATCTCTTAAACCACTTCCATTACCTAAGACTGATTCAGAAGGAAAAAATTATGATGAATTTAAAGATCCTGAATTAAGATATAGACAAAGGTATGTTGACTTAATTGTCAACGAAGAAGTAAAAAATACATTTTTAAAAAGAACACAGATTATGAATATTATGAGATCTTTTTTTAATGAAAAAAAATATCTCGAAGTTGAAACACCTATTCTTCAGCCGATCCCAGGAGGAGCATCAGCAAGACCATTTATAACTCATCACAATACATTAAATATTCCTTTATATTTAAGAATAGCTAACGAATTATATTTAAAGAGATTAATTGTTGGTGGTTTCGAGGGAGTCTATGAATTTGCAAAAGTATTCAGAAATGAAGGAATGGACAGAACTCATAACCCAGAATTTACAATGGTTGAACTTTATGTTGCTTACAAAGATTATTTCTGGATGATGGAAACTACAGAAAATCTTCTTGAAAAAATTGCAATAGATTTAAACCAATCTACGAAAGTGAAATTAGGAGATAAATCAATCGATTTTAAAACACCATTTAAAAGAATTAGCATTTTAGATTCAATAAAAGAGCATACTGGAATTGATCTTTCAAATCTTAATGAAAAAGACATTTTTGAAACTGCAAAAAATATGGACGTTGATGTTGATAATACTATGGGTAAAGGAAAATTAATTGATCAAATTTTTGGAGAAAAATGTGAACATCATTACATACAACCTACTTTTATTATTGACTATCCAAAAGAGATGAGTCCATTAACCAAAGAACATCGTGATAATCCTAAACTAACTGAAAGATTTGAACTTTTAGTTGATGGAAAAGAATTAGCAAATGCATACTCAGAATTAAATGATCCTATTGATCAGTTATCAAGATTTGAAGAGCAACTTAAACTTTCTAAAAAAGGAGATGATGAAGCAATGTTTATTGATAATGATTTTGTTAGAGCTCTTGAATATGGAATGCCACCAACATCTGGAATAGGAATTGGAATAGATCGTCTAGTTATGTTACTTACAAACAATAGGTCAATACAAGAGGTTATTTTTTTCCCACAAATGAAACCAGAGTTGTCTAAACCAAAACCAAAAAGAGAAGATTTTATTAAGATAGGTATTCAAGATAAGTGGATAGATTATGTAATAGAATTATTCTCTAGTGCTGAAAATTTACTTTCTCACAAACCAACTCAAATTCACCAAAAGCTTAATGGTCATAGAAAGAAAAATAAATTAATAATCGACCCTCTTCAATTGGAAGATGTAAAACGCTGGTTTACATAATTTTGGGAAAAATATTATTTATTCAGAATATTTTAATAACTTATAATTTTAAAAATTTATTATGAAAAATTCATTAGCTTATTCATTAATTATCATATTATTGCTTTCTTTTCAACTTAATGCTCAAAGGCCTTCAAAAACACCTTCTAAACCTGATAAAGAAAATAGTAAAGACTCTAATAAACCTAAATCTTATAGTGAAATAATTACAAAAGAAGCTAAAACAGATAAGGGACTTTTTGATGTTCATAAAATTAAAGACAAATATTATTATGAAATAAATGATTCCTTATTGGGTAGAGAAATGCTAATGGTAACTAGAATTGCAAAAACTGCTGCTGGAATTGGTTTTGGTGGTGGAAAACAAAATACTCAAGTATTAAGATGGCAAAAAAAAGATGAAAAGATTTTACTTAGAGTAGTATCACACAATGTTGTAGCTAATGATTCATTACCAATAAATGAAGCTGTAATAAATTCAAATTTTGAACCAGTTCTATATAGTTTTAAAATAGCAACAGTTAGTAACGACTCTACATCAACAGTAATTGACGTTACAAAATTGTTTACAGATGATGTAAAACCACTAGGATTTCCACAATCCAGAAGGAAAAGTTATAAAATTTCTAATCTTGACTCTAAAAGATCCTTTATTGAATCTTTAAAAAGTTATCCAATTAATATTGAATCAAGACATGTAAAAACTTATAATTCATCTGATCCCCCTTCAAATTCTAGCACAGGAGCTATATCTATTGAAATTAATAATTCTATGATTTTACTTCCAAAGGTTCCAATGAAACGAAGATATTTTGATCAAAGAGTTGGTTGGTTTGCTAGAAGTCAAATAGACTATGGTTTGGATGTTCAGGAAAGTAAATCTCTAAAATATTTAGACAGGTGGAGATTAGAGATCAAAGATGAAGATTTAGAAAAATTTAAAAAAGGAGAACTTGTAGTTCCAAAAAAACAAATAGTATATTATATTGACAGAGCAACTCCAATGAAATGGAGAAAATACATAAAACAAGGAATTGAAGATTGGCAAGTTGCCTTTGAAGAAGCTGGATTTAAGAATGCAATAATTGCTAAAGATCCACCTAGTAAAGAAGAGGATCCTGACTGGAGTCCCGAAGATGCAAGATATTCGGTGGTAAGGTATTTAGCTTCTCCTATTCCAAATGCCAATGGTCCTCACGTTAGTGATCCAAGATCTGGAGAAATTTTAGAATCTGATATAAATTGGTACCACAATGTAATGACACTTTTAAGAAACTGGTTTTTCGTACAAACTGCAGCAATTAATGAAGAAGCAAGAGGAGTAGCATTTAAAGACGAAGTAATGGGTAGATTAATTCGGTTTGTTTCGGCACATGAAGTTGGTCATACTATTGGTCTTCCTCACAACATGGGAAGTAGTAGTGCATATCCAGTTGATTCATTAAGATCAGCCACATTCACTAAAAAGTATGGAACTGCTCCATCAATAATGGATTATGCTAGATTCAACTATATAGCACAGCCAGAAGATGAGGGAGTAGCTTTAATGCCCGATATTGGAGTATATGATAAACATTCAGTAATGTGGGGATATAGACCAATTCCTGAGGCAAAAAATGCTGAAGATGAAAAAGATGTTTTGGATAAATGGATTTTAGATGTCCAAGATAGTATGATGCATAGATTTGGAAGTGCAGGTATTGACCCTAGTTCACAGACTGAAGATCTTGGAGATAATGCAGTAAAAGCTAGTGAATACGGAATTTTAAATTTAAAAAGAATTATACCAAAACTAATTGATTGGACATCCAAAAAAGGAAAAGACTATAGTGATTTAAATACAATGTATGGGCAGGTATTATCTCAGTTTAATAGGTATATGGGACATGTTACATCTAACATTGGTGGAATTTATCAATATTATAAAACTTATGATCAGACTGGTGCTGTTTATACCCACGTTGAAAAAGCTCATCAAAAAAATTGTATGAATTTTCTACAAAATGAACTATTCAACACACCAACCTGGATGATTGATAAGAATATTCTAAATAAAATTGAATTTGCTGGAAACACAAATAGAATTAGAAGTACCCAATCTAGAACATTAAATAATATATTAGATTTTGGTAGAATGGCTAGAATGATTGAAAATGAAGCAATTAATGGTTCAAAAGCATATACTTTAATGGAAATGATGTCTGATTTAAAAAATGGAATTTGGAGAGAAATTTATACTAATCAACCAATTGATGTGTACAGAAGAAATTTACAATTGGCATATTTAGATAGAATTAATTATATCATGACTGAGGAACAAAGATCATATCCTTCATTCTTTCAAAGCCGTATCACAACAGTAAAAGTTAGTCAGTCCGATATAAGAACAATTGCTATTGGACAATTGAAAGAGTTGGAAAAAGAAATTAAAAAATCTATCAAAAAAAATTCTGACAAAATGAGTAAATTGCATCTAGAATCAGCTGCTACCAAAATAAATACAATTTTAAATGGTAAATCTATTTAGAGGGATTTGCAAACTTTTTTTAATGCATTTAAAGTAAAATCAATATCATTAAAAGATAAAGCATTATTTAAAAAATAACTTTCAAATGGGCTTGGAGGCAAATATATTCCCTCTTTTAGCATCCCATGAAAATATTTTTTGAAAAAATTATTGTTTCCTTTTAATGAAGAATTAAAATCAACAACTGGACTGGAACAAAAATGTAGGGAAATCATAGAACCACAACTATTTATTTGAAAATCAACTTTATTATCTTTTAATATTTTTTTCATTTCAATTTCTAAATATTCTCTTTTTTCATTAAGACTTGTATAAATATCAGAATTATTATTCAATTCATTTAAAGTCGCATATCCTGCTGTCATAGCTAATGGATTTCCACTTAAAGTTCCAGCCTGATAAACTTTTCCGATAGGTGAAAGCTCATCCATTATTTCATTTCTAGATGCAAATGCTCCAACAGGTAAGCCTCCTCCTATTACCTTTCCATATGTAACTATATCAGCATTAATTTCAAAAATCTGTTGAGCACCTCCTTTTGATAATCTAAAACCAGTCATCACTTCATCAAAAATTAGTAAAGAATTGTTTAAGTCACAAATTTCTCGTAAGGTCTCAAGAAAACCTGGATTAGGAACAATACAGCCCATATTTCCAGCTACAGGCTCTATAATAACTGCTGCTATTTGATTAACATTTTCTTTAAAAATAGATTTTAAATAAGAAATATCATTATAAGGCGCAATTATTGTATCCTTAGCTGTTCCTTTAGTTACTCCAGGACTATTTGGCTCCCCAAAAGTAATAACTCCACTTCCTGCCTCAATTAAAAAGGAATCAGAATGCCCATGATAACATCCTGAAAATTTAATAATCTTATCTCTTTTAGTAAATCCTCTAGCTAATCTAATTGCACTCATACAAGCTTCAGTTCCAGAATTAACAAATCTAATTTTATCCATTTTTGGAACCATTGACAATGCTAGTTTAGCTAATTTAGTTTCTAATTCTGTAGGCATTCCGAATGAAGTTCCGTTTTTAACAACTTTTGTTATAGATTTAAGAACTTTTGGATGAGCGTGACCTAAAATCATAGGTCCCCAAGAAGATATATAATCAATATATCTATTTCCATCCTCGTCATACAAATAAGCTCCTTTTGCCATAGATGCAAAAATTGGAGAGCCTCCAACGGCTTTAAATGCTCTTACAGGCGAATTAACTCCTCCAGGGATAACCTTCTTAGCTTCTTTGTATAATTCACTACTTCTTTTATAAATCACTTACTCAATTTTTAAAACTTGGCCAATACTTATTGTATTGTCAGATAAATTATTAATATTTATTAATTCCGAAACACTTAATTTTAATTGTTTAGAAATCGAATACAAAGTATCACCTTTTTTAACAATATATTGCTTTAAATTTTTCTTATTTCTTTTATTTTTTACAATTTTAGATTTTTTATTCTTTTTCTCTTTTTTAGCATTTAAAGATTTTTTTGACCCATCTAATTTCCATAATTCATATCTATCTATAATTGAAATTAATTTATCTGCATATGCTGGATCAGTAGCATACCCTGCCTTACTTAAACCAATAGCCCATTTCACATAATTTCCTTTTCTTATTTTAAATAAAGAACTATACCTATCTCTAGTAACTAAAAAAATGGAATGGTCTCGATAAGATTTTTCAGGATTTTTATATTTTCTAAAACATTCTCCTTTTCTGTCATCATCGTGATATACTTTTTTACCCTTCCATCCTGAATGACATTTAATTCCAAAATGATTATTAGACTTTAAAGCTAAACTGCCTTTACCAGAACTAGATTCTAAAATTCCTTGAGCCATAGTTATACTAGCAGGAATTTGATATTTTTTCATTTCATTTATTGCAATTTTTGAATATGTGTTAACATACCAATGAGTTCTTTGTTCATTGGTCATTGAATTAAAAAAACGATTAACCGATTTTAATGATTTGTTTTCAATTTTTTTTGGATTATTTTTTTTGTATGAAAGCTTTGTAGATCCACATGAGCTAAGGATAAATAACAAAATAATTATTAATGATTTATATTTATGCATCTTTTTTTTGATCAATTAATATTATTAGATTTACAAAAGTAATATCTTGAAATTAAAAAAAACACTTTAGGCATAGTTATTGATTAATATTAATAAAAATTACACATGAAAAAATTTAATACATCTATTTATTTCCTTTTTATATTTGGATTTTTATTAACTAGTTGTAATTCAATTAGAGTTTATTCAGATTTCGATTCAGAAACTGATTTTAAAAATTATCAATCATTTGCATTTTATAAAACAGGGATTGATAAAGTAGAAATTTCTGATATAGATAAAAAAAGAATTCTTAAATCAATAGAAAAAAATCTCAAACTTAAAGGGATGACTGTAAGTGAAGTACCTGATTTATTGATTAATATTTCTACTAAATCTTCTGAAAATATATATATAGATAATTCATATTATAGTCCATACTATTCTGGATGGTATCCATATTATGGAAGAAATTATAGAAGAGTATCCCATACAACATCTGAGGGAGTTTTATATATTGATATTATTGATACTAAATCAAAGCAGTTAGTTTGGCAGGGAAAAGGAATAGGATTTTTATCCTCTAATAAGATGAATAGAGATGAGCTTGTAGAAGGTTATGTAAATAAAATTTTGTCTGTATACCCTCCACAGAAAGAAGAATCTGTCAATTAATAAATTCTCTAGATTTTTTTATTATATCTTTTATTCCAGAGGAATTAGTTCCAGTAGCAGTTGCAAAAAATAATTGACCCCCTCCGGTTCCTCCAATTGATTCCGCTAGTTTTTTAACTATATTCTTTGCATCTAGCTTATTTGTTTCGGTTAAGTTTTTAGAAATATAACACATCACGTAAGCTTTTCCTTCAAAATTGGAACATAAAATTAAAAACAAATTTTCTATTTCATTTCCAGCTTTGAAAGCCAAATTTTTTAATACATTAGGATCGCAAGAAAATTCAATAGCACAAAAGTTTATATTATTTATTAGTTCTATATTTTGCTTTAAATCTTTTATGTAATATTCTATTAATTGATTATTTGTTTTTTCTAATTTCTTATTAGAGACAATATTTTGGTTTTTAATTTTGTTCAATGCTTCTACTGGATTCTTGTCATTTAAAAGAATTGTATTAATTTCTTTTAAAGTTTTGGTTTGATTAATTAAGAAATTTATAGCCTTTATTCCACTTAATGCTTCAATTCTTCTGATTCCGGTTGAAATTGCAGACTCTGATGTTATAATAAAACTTCTAATTTGACTTGTATTTTTTACATGCGTTCCTCCACATAATTCATAGGATTCCCCAAATTTAATTGATCTAACTTCGTCTCCATACTTTTCTCCAAAAAGAGCAATTGCCCCATTGTCTAGACATTCCTTCAAAGAAGAGTATCTATTCTCTTCTAATTCTAATTCTTCTATTATTCTTTCATTTACAAAATTTTGAACTTCATCCAATTCTTTTTGATCCAATTTTGAAAAATGAGAAAAATCAAATCTCAAATATTTATCAGAAACCATAGAACCTTTCTGCTGAACATGATCTCCTAAAATATTTCTCAAAGCTTGATGAAGTAAATGTGTAGATGTATGATTACATGAGGTTGAAAACCTTTTATTTTTATCAACTTTTAAATTAAAATTTCTGTCAAAATTTTTAGGTAATGAGTTTGCTAAGTGAATTATAGTATTGTTTTCCTTAATGGTATTTAAAATTTTTATCTTTTTTTCTGAATTTGTTTCAATAAAACCAGTGTCTCCAACTTGACCTCCACCTTCAGGATAAAATGGTGTTTTGTCAAATACTAGTTGAAATATTTCCTCATTTTTTTTATTTTTTGTTTTCCTATATCTTAAAATTTTAGAAATTGAATTAAATTGATCATAACCTATAAATTTACTTTCTTCGGAATTATAAAACCTAACCCATTCTTCATTTGAAGAATTAAAAGCAGATTTAGATCTGTTTTTTTGATCACTCATTAAAGAATTAAATTCTTTGGAATCAAAAGACATTCCGTTTTCTCTTAAAATTAGTGAAGTTAAATCAATCGGAAAACCAAAAGTATCATATAATTCAAATGCATTAGATCCAGATATCTTTTTTGTCTTACTATTTAAAATAATATCATTTAGTTTTATAATTCCCTTTTCTAAAGTTATTAAAAATGAAGATTCCTCCTTTTTAATTACATTTTCAATAATTTGAGTTTGACTTTCAAGTTCAGGAAATACTTGTGAAAAATTAGAAGAAAGTTTCTTTACTAGTTTATAAATAAATGGTGATTTTTGATCTAGAAAAGTATAGCCATAACGAATTGCTCTTCTTAATATTCTTCTAATGACGTAGCCTGCTCCATTATTGGATGGTAATTGACCATCTGCAATAGAAAATGAAACTGCTCTTAAATGATCTACTATTACTCTTATAGCAATATCCTTTTCATTATCAAATCCGTATTTATTATTAGAAACTAATTCCAACTCTTCAATCAAAGGCTTAAAAATATCAGAATCATAGTTAGACTTCACACCCTGTAAAACCATGCACAATCTCTCAAAACCCATTCCAGTATCAATATGTTTGAGTGGAAGTTTCTCTAAAGAACCGTCTATTTTTCTATTAAACTCTATAAAAACTAAATTCCATATTTCAATTACCTCTGGGTGGTCTTTATTCACCAAATCAGATCCTGAGATTATTGATTTTTCTTTTTCTGATCGAATATCAATATGTATTTCGGAACAAGGCCCACATGGTCCATGATCTCCCATCTCCCAAAAATTATCATCTTTGCTTCCAAGGATAATTCTACTTTGATCAATAATTTCATTCCATATATCGAATGCATCTTTATCTTTTGAAGTCCCATCTTTTTTTGAACCTTCAAATATTGTAACATATAAAGAATTTTTATCAATTTTATAAATTTCTGTTAATAGTTCCCATGCCCAGGTTATTGCTTCTTTTTTAAAATAATCTCCGAAACTCCAATTACCTAACATTTCAAACATCGTATGATGGTATGTGTCAATACCTACTTCTTCTAAATCATTATGTTTACCTGAAACTCTTAAACATTTCTGAGTATCAACTACTCTTTTATTATTAATTCTAACATTGCCCAAAAAATTATCTTTAAACTGATTCATCCCAGCATTAGTAAACATTAATGTTGAGTCATTTTTAATAACCATTGGAGCAGATTTAACTACTTTATGGTTTTTCTTTTTAAAAAAACTTAAAAATTCAGAACGAACTTTATTGGAATTCATTTGAAGTAATTTGTATTAGATCTTTTTACAAAAAAACAATTTTATATCTTTACCTTAGTTTTGATGTAAAAATCATCTGTAAAAATACTATAATTTAGTTAATGTTTAAGACCAAGTATTATTACGACCAAAAAACTCTATCCTATAGAAAGGTTGATAAAAATAGATCAGCTCAAATTAGGAATATATTAGCTTTTCTTTTAAGTTCAATTTTTTTTGGAATTATTGCTTTACTTGTATTATTAAACTCTCCATTGTTAAGCACTCCTACAGAGTTAACTCAAGCTAGAGAGCTCTCAAATTTTAAGATTCAATTAGATTTATTAAATAAAAAACTATCTCAATTGAATATAGTTCTGGAAAATATTGAGCAAAGAGATAATAATATTTATCGTGTTTTATTTGAAACAAATCCTATACCTAACGAAGTTAGAAAAGCTGGATTTGGAGGTGTTAATAGATATGAGAATTTAGAAGGATTTGAAAATTCTGATTTAGTTATTGAAACAAATAAAAAAATTGATATCCTTACAAAACAAATAGTTATTCAATCGAAATCTCTAGATGAAATTGAAAGATTAGTTCGTGATAAAGAAAAACTTCTTTCTGCTATTCCATCTATTCAACCAATCAAAAATAGTGATTTAACTAGAATGGCATCAGGTTTTGGATACAGAACAGATCCTTTTACAAAATCTAGACGTATGCACGGTGGAATGGATTTTACTGCTCCTAGAGGCACTCCAGTTTATGCTGCAAGTGATGGAAAGGTTATTAGAGCTGATTCAAGATCATCTGGATATGGAAAACACATTAGAATTGATCATGGCTTTGGATATGTTACTTTGTATGCACACCTTAATAAATACAATGTAAAAAGAAATCAAAATGTGAAAAAAGGAGATATTATTGGTTTTGTTGGTAATACTGGAAGATCTCAAGCTCCTCATCTTCATTATGAAGTAATAAAAGATAAAAAAAGAATAAATCCTATTAATTTTTATTATGGAAATCTAACTCCTGAAGAATTTGAGGATTTACTAAAAATTGCGAGTCAAGAAAACCAATCTTTGGATTAATGCATGTCAATCTCCCTGAAAAATTATACTATACAATA
>MDSV01055369.1_pt1 | contig 22690 bp, 24 predicted proteins | sample 810851 | NCBI WGS metagenome assembly MDSV01 (sample SAMN05326640, study PRJNA326480) | marine metagenome | isolation source: seawater | place: Atlantic Ocean: North East | collected 2012 | reverse complement strand
CTGCTTAACTCTTTTATTTTTTTATTAATTTCACTCATATTTTGTTTTTTTGTTATTCCTTTTTTTTCAGATGTTATTATATTGAGTATAGTATTATAACAATTATTTAAATCGTCATTAACAACAACATAATTATATTCGTTCCAATGTGATAATTCTTCACTAAATTTATCCATTCTTTTTTTTATCAACTCCTCCTGACCTTGATGTCTATTTAACAATCTTTCTTTCAAAACTTTGACATTGGGAGGTAAAATAAAAAAAGTCACTAATGATAAATCTTTATTTTTTTTTAGCTGTTGTGTTCCCTGCCAGTCAATATCAAATAGCACATCTTTGTCTTGGGATAATAATTCTAATATTGGTTTCTTCAAAGTTCCATAACGATTATCAAAAATATTTGCATGCTCAAAAAAACTATTTTTTTTAACCAATAAATTGAATTCGTCTTCGCTAACAAAATGATAGTCTTTTCCATCAATTTCGTGAGGCCTGGGCTTTCTTGTGGTATGTGAAATTGAAATTACAAATTGAGAATTATTTTTTGCTAGTTTTTTTGTAAGTGTAGTTTTTCCTGCTCCCGATGGGGAGGATAAAATAAACATCATGCCTTTTCTTTCTTTTGCCATAGTAATAGTGATCGGCCTAATGTTTTTTAAATCTTTTAAGCTGATTTGCTTTCGATAAACTTGATAGCATCACCAACTGTTAGGATTTTTTCTGCTTCGCTGTCAGAAATTTCAGAACCAAACTCTTCTTCAAAAGCCATAACAAGTTCTACTGTGTCTAAACTATCTGCACCTAGATCATCAATAAAATTAGCTTCGTCTGTAACTTTAGTTTCTTCTACTCCTAAATGATCAACAACCATCTTTTTAACTTTTGCCGCAACATCTTTAGTCATTTATAAATTCCTTCTTATTTTTTGATTTATTTATTCTTAATTCTTAATAAATTATTAATGAATTTTGTCAAGACATATACATACCACCATTTACATGGATAGTTTCTCCAGTTATATAGGATGCTTGATCAGAGGAAAGAAACGCTGCACAATTTGATACATCTTCGCCTGTTCCAAGTTTACCCATAGGGATTCTTGATGTTAAGTACAATTTAACTTTTTCAGCAATATTCATTGTCATATCCGAAACAATAAATCCTGGCGATACACAATTAATAGTAATATTTTTTTTTGCATACTCAATAGCTAAACTTTTTGACATTCCTATAATCCCAGCTTTAGAGGCGGCATAATTTGATTGACCTAAATTACCAGTATGGCCAACAACAGAAGTAATGTTTACAACTCTTCCAAATTTATTTTTTAACATTTTTTTTATTGAATATTTTGTTAATAAAAACGTTGAAGTTAGATTTATATCAATTACCTTTTTCCATTCTTCCTCTTTCATTCTAAGAGAAAGATTATCAACATTTCTACCCGCGTTATTAATTAAAATATCTAAACCACCTAACTCTAGAGAAACATTTTCTATAAATTCTTCAATTCTAGCATGCTCTGATATGTCAAACTTTTTAACTTTAATGTTTGGAAATTTTTTTTTAATCTCATCTAATTTTTCTGTTTTAGTACCAGTGCCAAGAACATTTCCTCCTAAAGAAACAAATTTTTTTACGAGCTCACTACCAATGCCCCCGCTAGCCCCTGTTATTAAAATATTTTTATTATTAAAATTAATCATTTTTTAAATCTCCAATAGAATTAATATTTGATACTTTAACATTTTTATTTATTTTTTTTACTAGACCAGAAAGTACTTTACCTGGTCCAATTTCCAAAAATTCATCTACACCTTCTTTTATCATGTAATCTACACTTTCTCTCCATCTAACTTTTTTTGTGATTTGATCAATTAATAATGGCTTAATTCTGTCAACATCTGCTACTTCTTTTGCGGTGACATTACTAATAACATTTGGTTTTGGCGGTAAAAAATTTGTTTTTTCGATTTTGTCTCTCATATTTTCAGCAGCTTTTTTCATTAAAGAGCAATGAAAAGGAGCACTGACAGGTAATATTATTCCTTTTTTCTTTTTTTTTTTTAAATTTTCATTAAGAATTTCTATTCCTTTTTTAGTTCCACTTACAACTACTTGGCCATTTGTATTATCATTAGCAATTTCACAAATTTCTTGTTTTGGTAATAAACTAATTTCTTTTTCAATCTCATTTATATTCATTCCAAGCACAGCTATCATGGTGCCTTGTCCTGGCGGAACTGCACTTTGCATAAACTTTCCTCTTTGATGTAATAGATAAGTGGCATTTTCTATACTAAGGGATCCAGCACAAACAAGAGCTGTGTACTCACCTAAGGAATGTCCGCAAAAAATTTTGTATTATCTAAACTTAAATTAAATTTATTTTTTAAAACCTCAAATATTGAAACTCCTATAGTCATAATTGCTGGCTGTGTATTTTGAGTTAATTTTAATTCAGATTCTGGACCATTTAATATAATGCTGGAAAGGGAAAATTTTAAAGTAGCATCTACTTTCTCAAAAATTTTTTTTACTAAATCGAATTTTGCGTAGAAGTCAGATCCCATTCCTACATACTGTGAACCCTGACCTGGAAATATAATTGCTCTCATATGACAATAATAAATACAATATAATTGAATTTTAATAGTTGTATATTGAAAATATTAATAGTATAAAACCACCACCTCTACCATAATAAATGGTGGATCTTTCGAGAAGATATCGAATTAACCAAGGTAAAAACAAATGAATTGTTACGAATATACTATAATAGCAAGACAAGATTTAAGAGAGAATCAAACTCAACATCTGATCACTAAGTACTCCGATTTGATAAAAAAAAATTCAGGTAAGATTTTAAAAACTGAAGAATGGGGCTTAAGAACTTTTGCCCGAAATATTAAAAATAATAAAAAGGGTCATTACTTCCATATAAAATTTGAAGGAACTGGAAAAACAATCGAAGAATTACAAAGATCAGAAAACATTGATCAAATGTTAATCAGGTGTTTAACGGTAAGAGTAAAAAAACACGACCTTGAAACAAATTATTTTTCAAAAAAAGATTTATAAAAATGAAAAGAAATAAAAGAAATAATAAAGGCAAAGGTCAAAGAAATACAAATTATTCAAAATTAAGTTTGTTTCAAAGGCCAGATATGAAATTTAATAAATCTTGTCCATTGTCTGGAAAAAATGCACCTATAATAGATTATAAAAATATTAAACTTCTAAGAAGGTATATCTCTGAAAGCGGAAGAATTTTACCATCGAGAGTGACTTCGGTTTCTTTAGGAAAACAAAAAGAACTTGCTAGATCAATAAAGAGAGCCAGACTTTTAGCATTATTATAAAATTGCCATGGAAATTATATTATTAGAAAATATTAAAAATCTTGGAAAAGTAGGAGATACAGTTAAAGTTGCAAGAGGTTATGGTCGAAATTTTCTTATTAAATATGGTAAAGCTCTTAAAGTTTCTAAAGAAAATTTAGAATTAGTAAATAAGAAAAAAGCTGAACTTAATAAAAAAAATGTTGCTTTAAAGAATGAAGCTAAAAAAATATACGGTATTATAAATAAAAAAAATTATAAATTTTCTAAAGAGGCAAAAGATAATAATGAATTGTATGGATCTATAAAACCAAAAGAACTTTCAAAAACTATAGAAAGTGTAGATAAAATTGAAATAAAACCATCCCAGATTGACTTGGGCAAACAAATAAATAAGATTGGATCTTATGATGTCATGATCAATTTGCACCCCGAAATTCAAGCAAAAGTTCACATTGAAGTTGTAAAATTGGAAGAAAAAAATTAATTTAACTGTAAATTTTTCCACAGAATAAATTATACTATGTATAACTTTCGAGTTTTTTTTGTCTTTTTTTTAGTATTAAATGATCTAAAAAACAATCATGGCTCAACAACCTTTTAAAGTAGTCGAAAATCAACAAAAAAAAATGCCTTGTAATATTGAGGCAGAACAAGCTGTAATTGGATCAATTTTAGTTTCAAACGATATTTATGATGAAATTGCACCAGTAATTGATACACAAAAATTTTTTGATCCTATTCATAAAAAAATTTTTGAAACTATTGAAAAATTAATATCCAAAGGACTTTTAGCAAATCCCATCACCCTGAAAAACTATTTTGATAACAATGAAGGTTTAAAAGAATTAGGAGGTCAGGAATATTTAATTAAAATTACAAAATTTTCAACCTCAACAAAACAGGCAATAGATTATGCTAATATTGTGCATGAAATGCATGTTAGAAGAGAATTGATTAAAATTTCTGAATCTGTTTTAGACGAAGTACATAGTAATAATGAGTTTACTAACTCGGGCGAAAAAATGATCCAAGATGCTGAAAAATCTTTATTTGATTTAGCGGAGAGAGGACATTTTAATCAATCTTTTATGAAATTTGAAAGCGCTCTTAGACAAACTATTGATATGGCTAAAAGTGCTTATCAAAATGAAGAAGGTATAGTTGGTGTACCAACAGGATTAACTGATTTGGATGCCAGATTAGGCGGGATGCATAAACAAGATTTAATTATTATTGCTGGAAGACCTTCTATGGGTAAGACGGCACTAGCAACAAATATTGCCTTTCATGCAGCAAAAAATATAGAGAAAAAGGGAACCAAATCTACTGTAGCTTTTTTTTCTTTAGAAATGTCCTCTGAACAACTTTCGACAAGGATATTGTCCGAACAATCAAAAATAAAATCTAACGATATTAGAAGAGGGAAAGTTTCTGAAAAAGAGTTCGAACAATTTATTGAAACATCGAAAAATATATTTGCTCTTCCTTTATATATAGACGAAACGCCTGCAATAACCATTGCAGCTATAAGCAATAGATCAAGAAGAATTAAAAGACTTTTTGGACTAGATTTAATTGTTGTTGATTATATTCAACTAATGAGATCTACAAGACAGAAAGAGTATAATAGAGTCCAGGAAGTTTCTGAAATAACTCAAGGTTTGAAAGCTTTGGCTAAAGAACTAAATGTCCCTGTTTTGGCATTATCACAACTTTCTCGTCAAGTTGAACAGAGAGATAATAAAAAACCTCAATTATCAGATTTAAGGGAATCTGGATCTATCGAACAAGATGCTGATGTGGTAATGTTTGTTTATAGAGAATCTTACTATCTAGAAAACAAAGAGCCTACTTTAGGTTCAATTGAGCATTCGGAATGGCAGCAGAAAATGAATGAAATATCTAACTTGGCTGAAATAATAATTGGAAAACAAAGACACGGGCCAACAGGAAGTGTAAAAGTTGAATTTGAGGCTATGTATACCAAATTCAAAGATTCAAAATAAACAATTTAAATATTTTAATGTTTGAAAAAATATACAAAGGCTTGGTAATTGAAAAACCCAAATTAACCTTATCAATACTCATTATTTTACTACTTAGTTTTAGCTATTTTTCGAAAAACTTCCAGTTAGACGCTTCTTCGGACACTTTGCTTTTGGATAACGACCCTGACTTAAAATATTTAAGAGAAGTAAACAACAAATATGGATCGAAAGACTTCTTGGTTTTAACTTATACACCGAAGGGAAATTTATTAGATACAAATACAATAAAAAATTTGAAAAATTTGAAAAAAGATCTAGTAAATTTAAACTGGGTAGACAATGTAGTGACTATCTTAGATGTTCCGTTGTTAAAAAATAATGATGACCCTTTAACTGAAAGAATAAAAAATTTCAAAACTTTATCTAGTGAAAGTGTAAATAAAGAAAGAGGTTTTGATGAAATTATTAATAGTCCGATTTATAAAGAGTTTGTAATTAGCAAAGATGGTAAAACTAGCGGAATACTTGTTTATATAAAAGGCGATAAAAATTTATCTAATTTAATAAAAACCAAAGACCGTTATTCAGATAAGGAAAGTAAAGACGAATTAACCTCCGAAGAAAAAAGAAAATACAAAAAATTCCTAAAAAAATATGATGCTTATAAGAAAGCCTACAATCAAAAAAATCACCAAAATATTAATGAAATAAGATCAGTAATAAAAAAACATACAAATGAAGCTAAAATTCATTTAGGAGGAATCCCAATGATTGCTGATGATATGATGACCTACATAAAAAACGACATAGTAGTATTTGGCGCTGGTGTATTTCTTTTTATTATATTCACTCTTTGGTTTGTTTTCAGAAGTTTCTTATGGGTATTTATTCCTCTTTTAAGTTGTTTTTTTTCAGTTTCTATCATGATTGGTTTACTAGGTTTGGTTGGATGGAAGGTGACTGTAATATCTTCAAACTTTATAGCTTTAATGCTCATTTTAACTATGGCTATGAATATTCATATGAGTGTTCGCTATCTGCAGTTTAAAAAAGAAAATCCAAACATTCCAAATAGTGAAGCGATACTTTGGACCTCGGGAAAAATGTTTTGGCCAATACTTTATACTGTACTCACAACTATCTGCGCTTTTTTATCTTTAATATTTAGTAATATTAAACCGATTATAGATTTTGGTTGGATGATGACTGTGGGTCTTTTAGTTTCTTTATTTGTCACTTTTACCCTACTACCTTCAATTTTAAATATACTGGGCAAAGAGAATTCAAATTATAAAGATGAAAAAAAATCAATAATTACTTCTTTCTTGAGTGGGGTGGCTCAAAAAAATACTAAAACTATTTTTGTATCAGCTCTGCTAGCTATTATTTTAAGTGTTTTTGGTATTACAAAGCTGGAAGTAGAGAATAGTTTTATAAATTATTTTGATAAAAAAACGGAAATCTACAAAGGTATGAAATTAATTGATGATAAGCTTGGAGGAACAACACCCCTGGATATAATAGTTAAGTTTCCAAATAAAGAAGAAGCAGAAGAAAGTGATGATGATTTTGATAGCTGGGATGATGAAGAAAAAGACGAGGCAAAATATTGGTTTACAAGAAATAAAATAGATAGAATTACTGAAATCCATGAATACCTAGAGAGTTTAAATGCTGTTGGTAAAGTTATATCTTTTGCATCTATTGTCAGAGTTGCAGAGGATTTGAATGAAGGAAAGAAATTACAAGGATTGGAGATGGGTGTCTTATATACAAAAATACCCGACTCAATAAAAAAAGAAATAATCAATCCCTATATATCTATTGAGAATAATGAAGCCAGAGTTAGTTTAAGAATTCTAGATTCTAAAAAAGATCTTAGACGAAATGAATTAATTAAAAAAATTAATTATGACTTAGAAAATAAATTAGGTTTAAAGCCAGAAGAATTTAAACTTGCGGGCGTACTAATACTTTTTAATAACCTTTTGCAAAGTTTGTTTAAATCTCAAATTTTAACTTTAGGTATCGTTATGGCCGGTATAACATTAATGTTTTTGATTTTATTTAAAAATTTAACTTTGTCTATAATTGGTGTTGTGCCAAATTTCATGGCGGCCTTTCTGATACTAGGGATAATCGGCTTATTAGGAATACCTTTAGATATGATGACAATAACGATCGCAGCTATAACTATAGGAATAGCCGTTGATAATAGCATTCATTATATCTATAGATTCAAAGAAGAATTTAAAAAAATTAATGACTACAACCTAACACTTAAAAAATGCCATGACACCGTGGGAGTAGCAATTTTAAATACATCTATAACAATTGTTTTTGGTTTCTCAATACTTGTGCTTTCTAATTTTATACCAACTATATATTTTGGAGTTTTCACAGGAATAGCAATGCTTTTGGCTATGATTTCTGTTTTAACACTGTTGCCAAAACTAATTTTAATAGTAAAACCTTTTGGTAATGTCTGACATTATAGAATTTATTCAAAGTAATATTTCTGTCTTCGATCTAATTGTTTTTATAATAATAGTTTATTCCATGGCCCAATGTGCAGCAAGAGGTTTCATGAAAAGTCTATTTTCATTTTCTAAATGGGTGCTTGCTTTAATAATTACAATCGTATTAGTGCCAAAATTAAATCCCTGGGTACAAGGTTATGTAGAATCAAAATTTATTGCTGATATAGGTTTAGGAATTTTTATATATATAGTTTCAATTTTTATAATAATTAATCTTGGGAAAGCTATTAGTAAAGTATTTACTTGGTATGGTCTTGGCTCTGTAGATAAAACATTTGGTTTAATTTTTGGAGTTTTTAGAGGATATATTATTTGTGTATGTATTTTTTCACTACTTAATTGGTTTTATCCCTATCAAAAATGGCCGATAGAACATAAAGAATCGTATTCTTTTGAACTAATATATGAAGGAAGTTCATTTTTAATAGAGGAGTTTCCTAGAAGTAAAGATTACTATGAAGAAACTGAAGAGAAAATAGAAAAAATTTAACTAAATACTAAAATTTTAGAATTTTTAGTTAATATATAAAACTTACCATCACTTATAATTGGACTAGATATAATTGTTTCCCCTATTTTTTTAAAAGTTTCAACTTTACCTGTGGTCGCTGAACTTACTATCAAATTACCATTTAAGGTGACTGAATAAATTTTTCCTGAACCCATGACAAATCCTGTAATTTTTGTTTCCTGTTTTTTCTTTTTCAAAATTTTTAGAATGTTATTAGATGAAATTATTTTTCCTGTATCTTTATCCATTATTATTAAGTAACCATTTTCAGTCACAAAAAAAATATTATTTTTGTCTATTATTGGTGTTGCTATCGAATTTATTGGCTGCTCCCAATTCATTACACCAGTCTCCAAATTGTGTGAAAAAAATGAAGATCCATTTGAAAATAAAATAGTGTCATTATCTATAACTACCTCTGATGATTCAAAAAAATCTGTAGCATCTACAAGTATCGAGGTTAACGTGTTCACAGACCAGTAAACTTGTCCATCTTCACCTCTGATCTTAAATAAATCTCCTGACGAATTAATTACAATAACATCATTTTGCTTGGTCACAGCTAATGATAAAAAATCTTGAGTTTTAATAAAAGATTTTGTTGATCTTATATCCCAAATCTTAGATCCATCTATTCCACTCAAACAAAGAATTCTATTATCTTGGTTAATCAAAAAAATTTTATTATTAGATATTTTTATATTTGATTTTAACGGTACGCCATGATTTTTAATCCAAACCAAATTTCCAGTATTTTTAGAAATTGCATAAATAAATCCTATGTTATCCACTATGTAAATAGTATCTTTATGAATAGAAAAATTTAAACTTTTATATATTTTTTTGTAAATTTTTTTATATATATTTTTTTTCCAAATTATATTGCCGGAACTATCAATATTAAAAATCGTACCTGTATCGTCAGATAAAATTATATTATTATTATAAATTATTGGTGAAGCCATATTTTTTGGCACAGAATATTTACTTTTTCCAATCTTTTTTTTTAATAATATATTATTAATTCCTGATAAATAAATATTTCCAAGAAAATTTTGATTATTTAAACTTGACATTTTCCAAGATAAATTTTTTTGGGGCTCTGATAAACTAATTTTTTGACTTAAAGTTATTTCTTTTGAATAAACAGTATCTGTCGAATAAATTTTTTTGACATCGATTATTTGGTTTTGTCTTTCTTTTAATTGAGAGATCCTTCTTTTCTCCTCTTCATTTCCGCTCCAAATCCCTGTTTTGTCATCAAAAGAGCAGCCGTATACTAAAATAATTAACACCAAAAAAATTAAATTTTTTTTTTTAATCATTTGAAATTAGAACGAGTCTGGATTTAGCTTGATCATAAAAATCTTTTTCTAAATTTTTTAATAAGAATATTTGATTATAAAACTCCTTTGCCTTTATATACTCTTTTTTGGAAGTAAAAAAATCGCCTGCTAGTAATAAAGCATGTGGCTTCCACAAAGTTTTGCTGTTGAGTAAAATATTAATGTCCTCTAAAAATTCCTTCTCTTCTATTGAATTTGAATGAAATAGTGCTTTTTTATAAATCAATAAATTTTTTACTTCATTTTCAAACTCATTATTATCAAGCAAATGATTAAATAAGACTGTCTGTTCTTTATAATCTTTAATTAAATTTTGATTCAATATTAGAAAAAAAGATAAAGTGGAATAAGTGGCATCGTTAGAAAATATTACTTCTTTTAATATTTGTGTTGCTTTATTTGTATTTCCATCTGCTAAATATATTTTAGCTTGAACATAATTGTCTGATAATAAAATTTTTTTTCTTTCTTTATTTTCAAAGTAATATCCTAAAACCCCAAATATAATTACTAAAATAAATATTGAAGAAAATATTAGAACTTTGTTTGATTCATAAAATCTCTTAAACTTAGATTTTTTAGTTATATCGTACTGGGCTTCAAATAAATTTTCATTCATTTTATTTCATTCATTTGTGCACATTCTTTGTAGAAGGAAATCTTCTAGCTTTTACATCTTTTGCATAATTTTTAATACTTCTATCAATAATTTTTCTCAAATCTGAATATTTTTTTACAAAACTTGGTGAAAAATCACTTAACCCTAACATATCATCAATAACAAGTATTTGACCATCACAATATTTTGATGCCCCTATACCTATAGTGGGTACAGAAATATTTTTTGTAATTTTTCTAGCTAAACTCTCAACTACACATTCAATTACGATTGCAAAAGCTCCTGCTTTTGAAATTGCCAACGCATCTTGAAATATTTTTTTTTTTTGAAAAATATTTTTTCCTTTTAGTTTAAAATTGGCTGATGATTGTGGCAGTAATCCAATATGACCCATAACTGGAATTTTTCTATTTACAAGGTATTTAATTATTTTTGCAACTTTTTCACCGCCTTCTAATTTAACAGCATCGCATTTTGTTAACTTAATAACTCTTTTAGCATTTTTATATGCAATATATTTGTTTGTATAAGTTTTATAAGGCATATCAAATACAACTAAACTTTTTTTTGAAAATTTTTTTACAGTTTTGGCATGAAGAATCATTGTTTCAATTTTTACATCTCTTGTTGTTTTCATTCCATGCAAAACCATTCCTAAAGAATCACCAACTAGAATTACATCACAGTACCTGTCGGCAATTTGTGCTGTAGTTTTTGAGTAAGCTGTTAAACAAGTTATAGGAATTTTATTTTTTTTTTTTAAAATTTTTTTAACAGTTATTTTTTTCATTTTATGGCGTTAGTTTTTTAAACTTATCTTGTATTTCTTTTTTTTTAGAGCAAAAAGATTTACAAACTAAATCGAATTGTTCGATCAACTCTTTGGCGCGGTCATAATTTGATTGTTTAATTTTTAAAAGAGTAAGCATATATATAGCTTCATCATTTTTTGGGTTTATTAATAAAACATTATTTAAATTAACTTCTTCCTCTTCTTCTTTTTTGTTTTCTCTAAATATTTTAGCTAAATATAAATAAGATTTTTCATTTTTAGGATTAAAGACTATATCTCTCTCAAAGAAAACTTTTGATTTTTCAAATTGTTTTTTTTGAAAGAGCTCTACACCCTTATCAAAAGAGTTTGATTCTTTACTTATTCCGCTTGGGATTAAAAATAAAAAAATAATAAATATTTTTATTAAAAAAAATTTTTTTTTCATAGTTTAGCTCCAAAATATTTGGTTCTATTTATCATATTTTTGAAACTCCTATACATAAAATATAAATTTCTTTGGACTCTTTTTTACTAGATAAAGGTTTGTATTTTATAATCTTTCTAAAGTATTTTTTAGCTTTTTCATTAATTTCTTTGTAAACTGAGCCCATAAATATTTTGGATAGAAAAACACCATCTTCGGATAAAATTTTACTAGCTAGATTCATAGCATTTAAACAAAGTTCGCCAGTTCTATATGAATCAAGCTCTTTATTTCCAGTAGTATTTGCAGCCATATCCGAAATTATAACGTTAATTTTATTATTAAAGTAAGCTATTATTTTTTCATTAACTTTACTATCCTGAAAATCTCCTTGAATAAAATCAACATTATTAATTTTTTCCATAGGTTTAATATCTACTGCTAAAATTTTTCCTTCAAGAATTTTTTTTCTCGCAACTTGGGACCATCCTCCTGGATAGGAGCCCAAATCTAAAAGTGATGATTCCTTCTTTAAAAATTTAAATTTTTCATTTATCTCTATTAACTTATATGCTGACCTAGATCTAAATCCTTGTAATTTAGATTTTTTAAAAAAAGGATCTCTTTTCTGTTTTATCAACCAATTGTTGGAAATTTTATTTTTTTTCAATTATTTAATATAATAAAAAATTTATAAAACATCTTCATCATCTTGGTCTGTGTTCGACACTAATGTTTTTTTATTAATGTATCTATAATGAAAAAAACTTATAGGAATTAATAAAAGGTAAATTAATCCAGTAAAAAATAAAGATTCGAAAGTATAAAATATTAAAAGACTTACATATATTCCAATTCCTAATAGCAAAAAAATTGCATAATGTCTTGGTATTAAAATTCTTTTTAGAGAATATGTTGGTATTTTACTCACCATTAAAATTGATGTTATTAAAATTGTAATTGCACTTAACGTAGCATAATTCCCAAATTGTATTAATCCGCTTAAGTTTAATATTAAAGGTAATAAAACTAACCCGGCAGCCGCAGGTGATGGAACGCCTTCAAAAAAATTTATTTTCCAAGGTTGTGTTTCTTCAACAACTGTCAAATTAAATCTTGCTAACCGTAAGGCACAACATACTGTATAGATTAAAACAAGCATCCATCCAAATCTATCAATTTCGTTTAAAGCCCAAAAGTACATAATAAAACCTGGAGCAACACCGAAGCTTATAACATCAGTTAAGGAATCTAATTCCTTACCAACTTTTGACGTTCCTTTAATTAATCGAGCAACTCTTCCGTCAAGAGTATCTAGAATTGCGGCAATTGCTATTGCAATAATAGCAATAGTATAGTTTTCATCTAATGCAAATTTTATTGAACTCAATCCCAAACAAACACCAAAAATAGTTAAGGTATTAGGTAGAAGTGACTTCGGATTTTTTTTAGAAATTAATTTAAATTCTTTTTTATTTTCAATCATTTTTTATTTTTTTTTGCTATTAAAGTTTCTCCAGCTATAGTCCTTTGATTTTGTTTAACCATTAAATGAAAATTTTCAAAGTACAAGTCTACTCTACTTCCAAATCTTATAATTCCAAATCTATCTCCTTGATTAACTTCTTCATTTTCTTTAGCTTCACAAACAATTCTCCTTGCAATAAGTCCTGCTATTTGAACTAAAATTATTTCTTCATTTGTACCATTTTCTAGTTTAACAAAGTTTCTTTCATTTTCCTCACTGGATTTATCAAGAGAGGCGTTTAAATATTTTCCAGGTTTGTAAAATATTTTACTAATTTTCCCAGCGCAAGGAACTCTGTTAACATGGCAATTAAAAACATTCATAAAAATACTCACTCTAGTAAATTTTTTATTTTCTAAACCCAATTCTGCTGGCCCTTTTGTTTCAATAATTTGAGATATGACACCATCTGCAGGACTGACCAAATAATTTTCATTATTGATTGGAAATCTTTCTGGATCTCTAAAAAAATAATATATCCATACTGTAATAACAAAAGCTAATATTCCTAAGAAATTCGAAATTAGCAAAAAAATAAAAGTCGCTATTGCAGCTATAACCAAAAATCTATAGCCCTCTCTATGTAGCTTTGGAAATAAAGTATCCATCATATCTATATGTTTTCTAATTCTACGTTAATATGTATACTAAGTAATTAAATTCAATTGATAAAATTATAAATAATGGCAAAAATTAAAGTAAAGAATCCAGTAGTTGAGCTAGACGGTGATGAAATGACGCGAATAATATGGAATTTCATCAAAAACAAACTGATTCTTCCCTATTTAGATATAAATATTAAATACTACGATTTAGGTATTAAAAATCGAGACAAAACTTCTGATCAAGTGACTGTTGAAAGTGCAAATGCAATAAAAAAAATAGGCGTGGGCATTAAGTGTGCAACAATTACACCTGATGAAATTCGTGTAAAAGAATTCAAATTAAAAAAAATGTGGAGATCACCTAATGGAACTATCAGAAATATTTTAGGTGGTACTGTTTTTCGCGAACCTATAATTTGTAAAAATATTCCAAAATTGGTTCCTAGTTGGACCAACCCTATTGTGATTGGAAGACACGCATTCGGTGACCAATATAGAGCGACTGATTTTAAAGTTCCAGGTAAAGGCAAATTAGAAATGAAATGGACATCTGAAGACGGAAAAGAAAAAAAAGAATTTGAGGTTTTTAACTTTAGTGGACCTGGAGTTGCATTATCAATGTACAACTTGGATCATTCAATTAAAGATTTTGCAAGAGCGTGTATGAATTATGGTCTCAATAGAAAATGGCCAGTATATCTTTCTACTAAAAATACAATTCTAAAAAAATACGATGGAAGATTTATGGATTTATTTCAAGAAGTTTATGAAAAAGAATTTGAAAAAAAGTTTAAAGAAAGAAAAATAACTTACGAACACAGACTTATAGATGATATGGTTGCTTGTGCAATGAAATGGAATGGCAATTATATTTGGGCATGTAAAAACTACGACGGTGATGTGCAATCTGATACGATTGCACAGGGCTTTGGTTCATTGGGTCTTATGACAAGCGTTTTAATGTCACCAGACGGTAAAACAATAGAATCTGAAGCTGCTCACGGTACGGTGACCAGACACTACAGATTGCATCAACAAGGAAAAGAAACTTCAACAAATCCTATAGCTTCTATTTTTGCTTGGGCAAGAGGTCTGTATCATAGAGGAAAACTTGACGGTAATGAAAGTTTAAAAAAATTTGTAAAAACTCTCGAAAAAATCTGTATTCAAACAGTTGAGGATGGTTCTATGACCAAAGACTTATCAAGATTAATTGACAAAAACCATAAATACTTAACTACAAATCAATTTTTAGAAGCAATAGATTCTAATTTAAAAAGAAGTCTTAATTAATTTTTTTTACTTAACAATATAACCAAATTCTAATGTTGCGTCAGTAATATGATGATAAAAAGATTCTCCAAAACTTCTTAATGTCAAAAGATTGAATGTATCTGGATTATTATCAACAAAATCAATTACAATGGAGATTCCATGAAAAACTGTTCCAGCGCAACTGTTCTTCTCAAAATTATTCAAATTAATTGGGCAGCCTTTTTTTAACACATCTTTTGTCTGGAAACCTTTTATTTGTATTGCAGCTCTTGAATGAGAAATATCTGTAATAGCAAAGTCTTCTTCTTTAAAAAAAAATTTTATATCTTCAGTTATATTTTTATTCGATACAATTAACCATGTTTTGGGTCCAATACATAAAATTCTTGTAAATTTATTTGACATTACTTTTGAATTTTCTGTTGGCATTTCTAAATTATCAATTTTTATATTATCTAATGATATATTTGATTTTTTATATTGAAAAATTTGAATTATGTTCAAATTCTTTAATTCCATAATTTGAATTAAATTACTCTCTTTTTTTTTATGATGGTCTCCAAAAAGCCCTTTTTTATTTACAAATTCTAAAGGTGAAATAGCTGTCATGATCTTACTCTCTCACCTTTTGGATCAACATAATGCGAAGAAACTATTTCAACAGGGATATTTTTATTTTTTAATGGTGAAACTGCATAAAGTTTTTTTCCTATTTTATTCTTTCCATCTTTTAAAATGGCTAGAGAAAAAGGGTTATTGTATTCAACGCTCCAACAAGAAGCTGAGACGTGTCCTAGCTTCACGTTTGGTAAGGCAGCATTAGCATCGTCAACTAAGTGTGAACCTTCTGGAATCATTGATTTTTTATCTAAAGGAACCAATCCAACAATTTTTTCTCTTTCGGGACTTAAAAATGCTTCTCTATTTAGTGATCTTTTTCCAATAAAGTCCTTTTTCTTACTTAACATACCATCAAGAGAAAGATCAGAAGCGATGACTCTTCCATCGATTTCTGACCCCGCCACATGTCCCATTTCTATTCTTAAAGTCGAAAGGGCTTCAGTTCCATAAGGCTCTATATTCATCTCCCTTCCTAGTTCAATTATTTTTTCCCACATGAAAACTCCGTAACCAGATTCTACATTTATTTCATAGGCTAGCTCTCCTGAAAAAGAAATTCTAAAAATTCTTGCAGGAACCCCGAATAAGTCTGCCTCCTTATAGCCCATAAAAGGTATACCGTCGTTTGAAACATCAATTTCTGGGAAAAGTTTACCTAGCAAATTTCTAGAATTGGGTCCAGCTAGTGCGGCTCCGGCCCACTGTTCAGTTGTAGATAAAACATTAACATCAAGTTCTGGCCAGACTACTTGTAAATAATATTCTAAATGAGACAAAACATTTACTGCTTGAGCGGTTGTTGTGGTCATATGAAAATGATTTTCTGAAATTCTGGTTGTGGTACCATCATCAAAAACAATCCCGTCCTCACGAAGCATTACTCCATATCTAGCTTTACCAACCGGCAACTTCATCCATGCGTTTGTGTAAACCCTATTTAAAAATTCTGCAGAATCTGGTCCTTTAATATCTATTTTTCCTAGAGAAGTGACATCACAAAGACCTACATTATTTCTAACGTTAATAGCTTCACGTTTTGAAGCCTCCATTAAAGTTTCGTCTCCTTGTTTGTAATAACGAGGCCTCAACCATAGGCCAGCGTCTACAAATACAGCATTATTTTTTTCGTGCCACTTATGCATTGGGGATTTTCTTGTAGGTCTATAATGTTTACCCACTTCTCTACCAACAATGGCCCCTATTGTTACTGAGGTATAAGGTGGCCTAAAAGTAGTGTGGCCTACATCTGGAACTACTTTGTTTTCAATATTTGAAACTAACTGCAATCCATTTAGATTGCTTGTTTTGCCTTGGTCTGTAGCCATTCCAAGCGTCGTATATCTTTTAACATGTTCAATAGACCTATAGCCTTCTCTTAAAGCTAATTCTATATCAGAAACAGAAACATCGTTTTGAAAGTCTACAAACCTTTTAAAATTTTTATTTTTTGGAAGTGGCATGCACCAAAATTTTTCATGTTTATCATATTCTTTTTCATTAGAAGTTGGAATTGCACTTTTTAAATTTTTTCCAGTTATTTGGTTTGATAAATCGTAAGCTTTATTGAATCCATCATCTAAAGATTTTTTTAAAGTAAATGTGCCGTTTGCTGCACCTACTGATGTTTCGTTTTGACGCGACTGGCTTGGTATAAACGCATCAATTTTCTCATCGAAAATTAACTTGTTTCCTGATTGTGAGGAGAGATGCACAGTTGGCGTCCAATTTCCTGATACACAAATACAGTCACATGATACATCTTCTAAATTTTCATAGTTAGATTTATCGTTGGTTAATTTACCTATCGTAGCAGAATTCACTTTTAAATACCCTTTTGTATTAACAACACCATAGGAAAATTTAATATTAATATTTAAATTTTTTGCTTCTTTAACAACTAAACTTTTAGAATCATTTCTAACATCGAGAACAAGCGGTTCGATTCCATTTTTTTTAAATTCTATAGCGGTATCATATGCGCTATCATTATTAGTAAAAATTATTGGCTTTTTTCCAACAAGAACACCGTAAACTTTCATATATTCTTTTGCTGCAGAAGCTAACATAATTCCTGGCCGGTCATTATTACCAAAAATTATAGGTCTTTCTATTGACCCTGTTGAAATAATAACTTGTTTAGCTCTTATATACCAAAGTCTTTGTCTTGGTGTAAATTTTGAAGGGTTTTCAATATGATCTTTTGTTCTTTCAAACATAACTATCATATTGTGATCATAATACCCGAATACCTGTGATCTATTTCTGACAATTACATTAGGCATTGTTTTCAACTGAGCAATCGTGTCATCTGCCCAATCTTTTCCTTTTTTATTACCAATGGTGACTTCATCAGTAAGTAAACTTCCACCAAACCTTGATTTATCCTCAGCTAAAATAACTCTGGCTCCATTTTTTGCAGCAGCTAAAGTGCTTGCTAATCCAGAAGGCCCAGATCCTACAACTAATACGTCACAGTGCTCAAATTTATGTTCGTATCTATCTGGATCAGGTTTTAACGAAGCAACACCCAAGCCAGCTGCTTTTCTGATAAAAGGTTCATAAATTTTGTGCCAAAAGTTTTTTGGCCACATGAATGTTTTATAATAAAATCCTGCTGGCAAAAATTTATTAAGTAAATTATTAATTGCTCCTAAATCAAAAGATACAAAAGGCCAACAATTTTGGCTTTTTGCTTCCAATCCTTCCACTAGTTCAATTGTAGTAGCAACAACATTTGGTTCTGTTTTGTCACCTTTATTTAATTGTACAGTAGCATTTGGTTCATCTACTCCCGCCCCAATAAATCCTCTAGGTCTATGGTATTTAAAACTTCTTCCTACTAAATGAATTCCGTTAGCAAGCAGTGCTGATGCAAGAGTATCACCTTTGTAACCAAAATATTTTTTTCCATTAAATTTGAATGAAATTTTTTTATTTCTGTTAATATATCCTGCTTTATCTAATCTATAATTTTGGGCCATTATTTAATCTATAAATTCTCATTTATTTTTACAGTTTTTAAAATATCATGTGTTGCAGTATTCCTTAAAACCTTAAACCACTGTCTACATCCAGCCACGTGATGCCATAACTCTGCATGGTTTCCTCTTGGATTTTTCCTAAGATAAATAAAATCATCCCATTCTTTATCTGATACTTCTTTTCCAAGGGCTGGTCTTTTTACATTCGCATCACCTCCGTAAGAGAATTCATTTTGAGATCTATTTCCACAATGCGGGCATCTGATTTCTAGCATTTATTATCCAATCCAAGTTTTTGTTCCTAAACCCTTTTCATCAATAAGGTATCCGGTATTAAACCTGTTTAATTTATATTTTGAATTTAACTTGTGTACATTATCTTGTGCTATTGTATAAGCAAAAGTCCATCCAGAAACTGGTGTTGCCTTAAAACCTCCATAGCACCATCCGCAGTTTAAATAAACACCTTCGATATGAGTTTTGTCAATAATTGGTGAACCATCCATTGACATATCCATAATCCCACCCCAAGTTCTTAGCATTTTTAAACGACTTAAATTTGGAAACATAGCAACCCCTTCTGACAAAACATGTTGAAGGGTTGGTAAATTTCCTCTTTGAGCATAACTGTTATAACCATCTAAATCTCCGCCCATAACCATTTCACCTTTGTCAGATTGGCTACAATAAAAATGTCCAGCCCCGAATGTAACAACATGGTCGAGAAAAGGTTTAACTGGTTCTGAAACACAAGCTTGAAGTACGTGGGATTCTATTGGCAGTTTCATATTTAATTTTTCAGCCAGAAGCGATGTACTTCCAGCTACACATAGACCTATTTTTTTTGTTTTAATATTGCCTCTTGAAGTTTGAACTCCTTGTATTTTTCCATTTTTAACATCAAAACCTGTGACTTCGCAGTGTTCAATAATATCAACTCCCATTGAATCTGCTTTTCTTGCATAGCCCCAAGCTACCGCATCATGTCTGGCTGTTCCTCCTCGCGGTTGCATTAGACCACCAAAAATCGGAAATCTTGCTGATGAAGAAAAATCTGCAAAAGGAATCCTTTTTTTTAAATTTTCTCTGTCTAACATAACGGCATCAATTCCATTTAGTCTCATAGAATTTCCTCTACGAGCATAAGTGTTTAATTGTGCATCTGAATGTGCGAGATTAATAATACCTCGCGGTGAGTACATTACATTATAATTTAATTCCTGGGATAGATTTTCCCAAAGTTTCATACCGTGTTCATAGAAAAGACCGTTAGCATCCCACATGTAGTTGGATCTAAGAATAGTCGTATTTCTTCCTACGTTACCTCCGCCTATCCATCCTTTTTCTAATATAGCTACGTTGGTAATTTTATGTTCTTTGGCTAAATAATATGCTGTAGCTAATCCATGTCCCCCACCTCCAATAATTACAACGTCATATTCCTTTTTTGGTGAAGGATTTTTCCAGGCAACTTCCCAATTTTTATGGTTAGTAAATGCATTTTTTATTAAACTGAATATGGAATATTTTTGCATACCTATAAGCTTATATGACGATTTAAAATTTTTCTATTTGTAAAAAAAGCTTCAAATAATGTATACATAGTGCTCTTTTTTATATATAGGAGAGCCGATGAGCGGGGTAAAATCTGATATAGAAATCGCAAGAGCAGCCAAAATGAAGCCTATTGGCGAAGTGCTTTCAAAAATAAACGTTCCTGATGATCCTGTTTCGTATAGTCCTTTAGGTCGGCACATAGCTAAATTAAACTTTGAATATATCGATAAATTAAAAGAAAAAAAAAGCAACTTAATTTTAGTCACAGCAATTACTCCAACGCCTGCTGGTGAAGGAAAAACGACAACTTCTGTTGGTCTAAGCGACGGTTTAAATAGAATAGGAAAAAGTACAATAGTTTGTCTAAGAGAACCAAGTTTAGGTCCTTCTTTTGGAATGAAAGGAGGAGCTGCAGGTGGTGGTTATGCTCAAGTAGTACCAATGGAGCAAATAAATTTACATTTTACTGGTGATTTTCATGCAATAACTTCTGCTCATAATTTACTTTCTGCTTTAATAGATAATCATATTTATTGGGGAAATAAATTAAATATAGATCCAGAAAATATTGTTTGGAAACGTGTTGTAGATTTAAATGATAGGGCATTAAGATCAATTAAAATTAATCTCGGTAAATTAAAAAATAATATACCAAGAGATGATGGTTTTGATATCACTGTTGCGTCAGAAGTCATGGCAATCTTTTGTTTATCAAACAATCTTGAAGATTTAGAAAATAAGATAGCTAATATTACAATTGCTTATACGAAAGATAAAAAACCTATATATGCAAAAGATTTAAATGCGCAAGGTCCTATGACTGTATTGCTTAAGGAAGCAATAAGGCCAAATGTAACCCAAACTTTAGAAAATAATCCAGCTATAATTCATGGCGGCCCATTTGCTAATATTGCTCATGGGTGCAATTCAATAATTGCAACAAAGACAGCTTTAAAACTTTCTGACTACGTTGTGACAGAAGCAGGTTTTGGCGCAGACTTAGGAGCTGAAAAATTTTTAGATATAAAATGTAGAAAAGCAGGAGTTCAACCAAACTGCGTTGTGATAGTAGCAACTATAAGAGCTTTAAAAATGCATGGTGGGGTTGAAAAGGAAGATTTAAAAAAAGAAAATTTGGATGCACTAAAAAAGGGGCTGCCAAACTTGGATAGGCACATTAATAATGTAAAAAAATTTGGTATAGAGTTAGTTGTTGCAATTAATCATTTTATTACAGATACAGACAAAGAAGTTAAACTAATTCAAGAACACTGCTCTAAACTTGGAGTAAAGGTTAGTCTCTGCACACATTGGTCGGAAGGCGGTAAGGGTACAGAAGATTTGGCAAAAAACGTTGTTGATGCTTGTAAAAAAAATAATAAAGAAAATTTTAAATATTTATATAAAAATGAAATTCCTATTCTAAAGAAAGTTGAAACCATTGCTAAAGAAATCTATGGCGCAGATGGAATAGAAGCTGATGACAAAGTTAAAGAACAAGTTAATGTAATTGAAAAATCAGGATTTGGTACATTTCCAGTTTGTATAGCCAAAACACAATATAGTTTTTCGACTGATCCAAAATTAAAAGGAGCTCCATCGGATCATATCTTGCCAATTAGAGAAATAAGATTATCAAGTGGAGCGGGATTTGTTGTTGTAATTTGTGGTTCTATAATGACCATGCCTGGTCTGCCTAGAGTTCCCGCTGCAGATTCGATTAAATTAAATAAAAAAGGCGAAATAGAAGGTTTGTTTTAATTACTAATATATTCTAACCAATTTTTTAATTCCAAAGTTCTTGATTCATCACTTAAACTAATCTTAGCCTTTTCTATATATTGAATGTGTTGATCAATTTCATTTTGATTTTTGAAAACGTTTTTTTCAATCATTTTTTTAGATCTATACTTAATTAATTTAACCATATAGTCATAAGGAATTTCAGGATGATATTGTAAACCCCATACTTCTGACTTACCTACAGTAAAATATAAAGCTTCAAATTTATTAATTTTATTACTTGCAAGTAAAACTGAATTGGTTGGGGGAATTTCAACTTCATCATAATTAAATGCAGGCGTGGTAAATGTATTAGGTTTAGATTTAAATAGGTTATGTTTTTTTCCTTCCTCAGTAAGTTTAATATCATAAGCAATTCCTACATGAGCTCCGTTTGGCGCGACTCTACACTTTCCTCCTGCAGCTGTGACTGCTACCTGTAATCCCCAGCATGCAGCAAAAATTTTTTTTTTATGTTGAAAAAGTTTTTTTACAAAATCAATATGTTTTTTGACCTCTTCACTTAGATCTTCAATACGTAAAGTACTTCCTGTTAATATTACACCATTATATTGATTTAAAGATGATAAAATTTTTGAAACAGATTTATCATTTCCAGGTTCAACAATATCTATCTCGCAATTCTCTTTAATTTTATTTACATGCAATTTAAAATTTTCTGATTGAGGTACGCAACCTGCATTATTAAAATTTATATTTTCTTCTTTTGTATTGCCTTCGACGATCAATAGTTTTAATTTATTCATATGAAATTTCTAATTCTTCAACATATT
>MDSV01185781.1_pt1 | contig 22693 bp, 19 predicted proteins | sample 810851 | NCBI WGS metagenome assembly MDSV01 (sample SAMN05326640, study PRJNA326480) | marine metagenome | isolation source: seawater | place: Atlantic Ocean: North East | collected 2012 | reverse complement strand
TGTTCCCGCACATGACGGTGGAGCAGAACATGTCCTTCGCGCTCAGAATGCGCGGCGAGGACCGGGCGCTGATCGATCGCCGTGTCGCGGAAGCCGTGAGCATGCTCGGCCTGGAAGGTTTGCAAAAGCGAAAGCCCGGGCAGCTTTCCGGCGGCCAGCGCCAGCGCGTCGCGATGGGGCGCTGCATCGTGCGCAATCCCAAGCTCTTCCTTTTCGACGAGCCGTTGTCCAACCTCGACGCCAAGTTGCGCGCCCAGACGCGGCTCGAAATCCGCCGCCTCCATGGCAAGCTCGGCGCGACCTCGATCTTCGTCACCCACGATCAGGTCGAGGCGATGACGATGGCCGATCGCATCGCGCTCTTGAGCGAGGGCACAATCCAGCAGGTCGGCTCGCCGAAGGAACTCTATCTCAATCCCGCAAACCGCTTCGTCGCCGGCTTCCTCGGCACGCCGGAAATGAACATTTTCCGCGGCACGCTTTCCGTGGAAGACGGGACGGTGAATTTCGACGGACCTGAAGCGATGACGCTGGCGGTCTCACCTGAACGCCTCGCCCTCCTGAAGGAGCGGGTCGGCGCCGGGCAGAGCGTCGATCTGGGCATCCGCCCCGAGCATTTCTCCATCCTCCCCGCGGGCGATGACACCGGCGCGACCATCGTCGTCGATGCGATCGAGTGGCTGGGCCACGAGATCTTCGTGTTTGGCCGGCTTGGCGAAACCGAGATCGCGGTGCGTGCGGCGGAAGGCGACGCCGGCGGCCAGCGCCTGCCGAAGGAGGGCGACACCATCGCGATACAGCCCTCTCAGGATAGCTGGCATCTCTTCGATGCCGATGACGGGCGCAATCTGCTGAACTGAGGCCGAGAATGAAACTCTACGGCAGGAACTGGAAGCGCGACGAACTCGCTGCCTTCGTCCCCGACATCGCCAAGGTCGCCGGCATCAGGCAGCTTGCGGAGACGGATGGCCCGGCAAGCGGCGCCCGCCTGATCCAGATCGACAGCGGTGCGGGCCTCAGGGTCGAACTGCTGCCGGACCGATGCTGCGATATCGGTCAGGTCTGGTGCAATGACGTGCCGTTCGGCTGGGCGGGGCCGATCGGCATGAGCGGAACGGCCTCTGTCGGCGAGAACACCACGCTCTCCGGCCTGATGTCGACCTGCGGCTTCGACCACATTCGCCAGCCTGACACGGATGAGGGCCGCGCCTATCCCCTGCATGGCAGGATGGCGCGCATGCCGGCGCGGATTACCGCCTGCGCCTCCGTATGGGACGGCGATGACTGCACTTTCCGCGTCGTGGCGGAGGCGACCCAGTTCGTTCTCGGGCTCGCGACCGTCAGGCTCGACCGCGAGATCACCGTTCCCCTCGGCGGTCGGTCCCTGACGCTCACCGATCGCGTGACGGTGCTTTCGGGGTCGCTGCCGCTGATGGCGATGTACCACATCAATTTCGGCTTTCCGCTCGCGGGCCCCGGTTCGCGCCTGACGCTTGCCGGAAAGGATGTCCCCGACGCGCTGTCGCCCGATGGCGTCCGCACCCGGCCGTCCGGTGCGGGGCCGGTGCAGGTCGTTCTTGCAGGCTTTGGCGAGGCCGCGCCGCACTTCGCTCTCGATTATGACGGCGACGCGCTTCCCTGCCTGCAGACGCTCCGCAACGCGGCCGACGGCACCAATCTGTTCTGCATCGAACCGGCGACCCACGACAAGAAGCCGCGCGCAGCACTCCGCGAGGCCGGGCTACTTGAACCATCCGGACGCGGCGCCACGCGGGTCTTCAGGCTCCATATGACATTCGATCCCGGCGGACATCCGGCGGGCCGCGTCTGAAAACGCCTCGATCCGAAAAAATGGGCTGGCTCTCAGCGCTTCTGGAGCAGTTCCAGCAGATGGCGGAATGCGGGGTGGCTTTCGACCTCCTGCGGATACATTGCGCCCGCATGCAGCACCCAGTCCTCCGACGTGAAATCCAGCGGAACCAGCCCGCGCCGCGCCGCTTCCTCCGCGATATCGTCGGCGATCACGCCGACGAACTCGGAATTCGCCATCACATTGAGCTGCGCCATCAGCGAGGAAGTCTCGACGAGTTGGATCGGCTTCTTCAGGTCCACGTCTCGAAACTGGCGCTCCAGCATTGCCATCATTCGCGTATCCGTCGTGTAGCCGATCCAGACGCAGGCCGAGAGGTCTTCGAGGGTGAGGTTCATCTTGCCTGCCAGGGGATGGTTCGCATTGGCCCAGAGCCGCCGCCCGGTCGACCAGAGCATGCGGCACGCATAGCCGGGAGGCGGGATGATGCCCTGAAGATCGCAGACCGCGATGTCGATTTCGTGGTTCTCGAGCTGCGGTATCAGCGTGTCGGTGATGCCCGTGGTGAGCTTCACCCGCACGGACGGCTGCGCCTTGACATAGTCGCCGATCACATCCGACAGGCGGTGCCAGGCCCAGACGAAGCCGGCGCCGATCCTGATCTGCGGGCCGGTGTCGGAGAGGAATTCCACGAGCTCCAGCTGGGCATAGCGGGATTGCTGATCGAAGGATTCGTAAAGCGTGTAGAGCTTTTCAGCCGCCGGGGTCGCAACCATGCCCTGGGGCGTCCGCTCGAACAATTTGGCGCCGACGGATGCCTCGATCTGGCGGATGCTCTTGGTCAGCGCCGGCTGGGTCACGCCGGCGACCTGGCTGGCCTTGCGCAGGTTGCCCTGGCGGTAAACCGCGGCGAAATGCTGATACTGGCGGGAAAGCAGAAAACGCATGGTGCGGCAAAGACTCCGGTTGGCAGCGGTTTCGGCTAGCATGGCGAACCCGCCTCATCAATAAAAGTAAACGATGATTTCCGAATTGGAATTAGAAAATTGATATCGCCTTGATTAACGTCATCTTCCTAAGCTCGGCCGGCGGAGCGCGACGGGGTCTGCGCTCGCCGGTTCGTTACCAAGGGAGGAATTTGAATGTCTTTGCTCAAGAAGAGCCTGCTCGTTGTTTCCGCCATCGCCTTGATGAGCGGATCGGCCCTGGCCGATTTCCCGGACCGCAAGGTGCAGGTCGTCTACCCCTGGGCGGCGGGGACGCCGACCTATGGTGTCAGCCAGCTGATCGCCGAGGCCATGTCCAAGCAGCTCGGCCAGGCCATGCCGGTGGTTGCCAAGCCGGGCGCGAACGGGGTTCTCGCCATGAAGTCGTTTCTCGACGAACCGGCTGACGGCTACACGATCATGGACGGTTATGTCGCGCCGCTCGTCATCTCTCCGATCTTCGGCAAGGCTGACTGGACCTGCGCCGATTTCACCCCGCTCTATGCGGCCACGGCCAACGGGTTCGCGATCGCCATGCGGCCCGACGAGACCCGCTGGTCGGATTTCCCGTCATTCATCGAATATCTGAAGGCCAATCCGGCAAAGACCGCCTATAACGGCTCGGGCACCTCGCTTCCGCACCTGATCGCCGCCAGCGTCATGCAGAAGATGGACACCGTCTCGCGCGCCGTGCCCTACGACGATCTGGCGCTCGGCGTGAAGGATCTGCGCAACGGCATTCTCGACTGGATCATCATCAACCCGGGCGTCTACGAGGCCAACAAGGATCAGCTCAAGGTGCTGATGACGCTCTCCGACACCGAGGATGCGAGCGAGACCTATGGCGGCGCGCCGCGGCCCTCCGATTTTGGCCTCGATATCGGCGTCACCGGTCTGGCGCCGGCGGGCTGGGACTGGTGGCTGGTGCGCTCCGACACGCCCGCCGACCGGGTGGAGGTATTGCGCAACGCCATGAAGTCGGCGATGACCGACCCCGAGGTTCTAAAGAGCATCAAGGCGGTGGGTTTCCAGCCGCTCGGTTACGCGCCGGATGAATATCTTCAGACCTGCGACAGCGTCCGCTCCCAGCTCGAGAGCGGCGTCAAGGCGGTCGAGTGGGAAACCAAGGCCATCCGTGCCGCCAACTGATCGAACGCCCGCCGGGCCCGGTCACGGCCCGGCGGGACTTCATTGGAGACATCATGTCGTCATCGCGTGAAAAGGCCCTGTTGTTCCTGCCGGTCGCATTCTTCTTCGCGATCGCGGGCATCGTGTTCTGGCAGACCAGCACCGTCTTCGTGGAGATGGATGCGGCCGGCGGGCCGCCGCAATACAATGCCGCTCTCGTGCCGGACGGCCTCGCATGGCTGCTGGTGATCTTCGGCGTCGTCCAGGCGGTGCGGATTCTGATCGGCCAGGAGCGTTTCAGCGATGGCTCGGTTCCGGCACCCGACGGTTCGCCCGGACCGGAAGAGAGCTTCCTGCTTTTGAGGGCGGCGATGAGTTTCGCCGCTCTGGTCGCCTTTACCGCGGTGCTGCCGGTGATCGGCTTCTACCTCGCCATGCCGGCGCTGATGTTCGTGCTGATGCTGATCCTCGGAAACCGTTCGCCGGTCACGCTGGTCGCCGCGTCGCTGCTGACCACTCTGGCCGCCGGCTATGTTTTCGGCGCGCTCCTGAATGTCCGGTTGCCCGTCGGCATGTTCGAACTGACCATCTGGTAAGCGGTGCCCGGCCTTAGGTGCCCGGCTTTAGGTGCTATGACATGACATTCGAACCTCTCATCGCCGGTTTCGGCCTGTTCTTTACCGCCTCGTCGCTCCTGGCCATTCTCGCGGGAACGCTGATCGGCCTTATCATCGGCGTGCTGCCCGGGCTCGGGCCGCTGATGGGCATCATCCTGCTGCTGCCGGTCGCCTATCACCTCGAACCGGTCGCGGGCATGGGCCTGCTGATCTCGATCTTCGTCGCCGGCTCCTGCGGCGGCGCGATCTCGGCGATCCTGCTCAGGATACCGGGAACGCCGCTTGCCGCCGCCACGCTTTTGGACGGCTATCCGATGGCCCAGAAGGGGGAGGCCAGGGAAGCCCTGGGCCTCGCCATCGCGGCCTCCGCCTTCGGCGGCATCATCGGCGGCATCGTGCTGGTGTTCTTTTCGCCGGTGCTCGCGGAATTCGCCCTCGGCTTCGCCCCGCCGGAATATTTCGCGCTCGGCGTGACAGGTCTGTTGACCATCGCCGTCGTCAGCCATGAGGCGACGATCAAGGGCCTGATCACCGGTGTCTTCGGCGTGCTGCTGTCGACGATCGGCTATGACCAGTTCACCGATATCGAACGGTTCCAGTTCGGCCTCGACGGGCTTCTGGGCGGCGTCAACATGGTGGCGGTGGTGATCGGCATTTTCGCGATCTCCGAGATCGTGTCGCAGGCGCGGCAGGGCAATTTCAACGTCAAGCCGGATATCGCGATCACGCGGCCGTCCTTCGGGGCGATCCTCCACACGCTGCGGGACTGGTGGAACCTGCTCCGCTCGTCACTGCTCGGCACGTTCTTCGGCGCGCTGCCGGGGCTTGGCGGCGGCTCGTCCTCTTTCATGGCCTATGCCATGGCGCGCGCGCAGTCGAAACGGCCTGAAACCTTTGGCACGGGCAACCCGCAGGGCGTGGTGGCGACGGAAGCGTCGAACAATGCCACGGTCGGCGGCACCCTGATCCCGACGCTCGCGCTCGGCATTCCGGGAGACGCGTCCTCGGCCGTGCTGATGGGTGCGCTGATCATCCTCGGCTTCTTTCCCGGACCGGGCCTGTTCGAGAACAATCTCGATGTGGTCGGCGGTATTTTCCTGTCCTACATGTCGGCGAATATCTACCTGCTGGTGGCGGGCGTGCTCCTGACGCCCGTCTTCATCCTGTTCATCCGGGTGCGGAAGTTCATGCTGCTGCCGGTCGTGGCCCTTCTGTGCGTGCTCGGCGTCTACTCGATTTCATCGTCGATCTTCGACCTCTGGACCGCCCTTGCCTTCGGCGCGATCGGCCTTGCCCTCAGGGTGTTCAACTATCCCCTGCCGCCGATCGTCATCGGCCTCGTCCTCGGCCCGATTTGCGAGCAGAACCTGCGCCGCTCGCTGACGATCTCCGGCGGCGACTGGAGCATTTTCACCGATCGTCCGATCTCGGGCACGATCCTTGCCATCAATGCGCTGCTGATCCTCTGGCTCTGCCTGCCGCGCGGCTGGAAAAGTCGGATGTTCGGTCGGTTTTCGCCACGCCGTCCGGCATCGGATCCCACAAACACTGAGGAGTGAAACCATGACCCGCCCCGACATTATCTTCATCATGTCCGACGATCATGCCTCGCGGGCCACTTCGACCCATGGCGAACTCTTCAAGGCGATGCTCGAAAAGCTCGATGCCAAGCAGGCCGATATCGGCGACGTGCCGGAGCATGGCAGCGCGGCTGCCTGACCGATGAAACCGTCGGCCGGGGCAGGCCGCCCCGGTCTTTGGAAAACACACAAACCGGCTTCGCCCTTGCGACCGGGGCGGCTTTGCATTGCCCCGCGCGACCGGTCAACTTTGTAAAGCGGTCTCTTCGGCGCGACCTCATTTGCCCTGCCGCAGACTGCATGAAAGGAGGCGCCCGTGAGGCTTATCTTCGTTCTGTTCGACTCGCTCAACCGCCTGGCTCTCGGCGCCTATGGCGGCGGCATCGAAACGCCGAATTTCGACCGGCTCGCCGCTCGCGGCGTAACTTTCGACCGCAATTACGTGGGAAGCCTTCCCTGTATTCCGGCGCGGCGCGACCTGCAGACCGGCCGTGCGAACTTCTTTCACCGAAGCTGGGGGCCGATGGAGCCCTATGATGTTTCCTTCTGCGACCTGTTGCGCGAAAGAGGCGTCTACACCCATCTGGTGACCGACCACTTCCACTATTTCCAGGATGGCGGAACCGGCTACCACACGAAATACAACAGCTGGGAGTTCATTCGCGGCCAGGAATATGATGCCTGGAAGGGGCTGGCTAAGCCGCCGCTCGAGAGCTTCCGGCGCGACTATGACGCGCGCCATTACGATCCGGCGAAAAAGCCGGGCCGGGTGCAACACATGATCAACAACATGTACCAGCCGCGCGAGGAGGATTTTCCGATCGCGCAGTGCTTTGCCTCGGCCTTCGATTTCCTCGACGCCAACCGCGCCGCCGACGACTGGATGCTGCAACTCGAACTGTTCGATCCGCACGAACCCTTCCGCGCGCCGGAACGCTTCCGCCGCGAAGGCGACAGCGCATGGCGGGGCGCGGTGTTCAACTGGCCGGACTACAAGCGCGTCAACGAAACCGACGATGAAGTTGCCGAAATCCGGGCGAATTACGCGGCGCTTCTGCGCATGTGCGACGACTATCTCGGCCGCCTTCTCGACTACATGGACGAACACGACATGTGGAAGGACACGGCGATCGTGCTCGGCACGGATCACGGCTTCCTGCTCGGCGAACATGGTTGGTGGGGCAAGGGCCGGATGCCCTATTACGAGGAGATCGTCCACACGCCGTTGATGCTCTGCCACCCGAAAATGCCGGAGCGTGCCGGCGAGCGGGTGGGCGCGCTCACCCAGACCATGGACATCATGCCGACGATCCTCGATCTTTTCGGTATCGAGGCGCCTTCGCCCGTCACCGGTCGCTCCCTGCTCGCGTCGCCCGAACCGGAACGCGTGGTCGCCTTCGGCCTGTTTGGCGGACCGGTGGGTGTGACCGACGGGCGCTACGTCATGCTGCATTATCCGCCGGACGTTCTCGCCGAGGGGCTCCACGAATATACGCTGATGCCGCAGCACATGACCGCTCCGTTCAGCGATGCGGAAATCCGGACGGCCACGCTCTCGCCGCCTTTCAACTTCTGCCGCGACATGCCGCTCCTGAAGGTTGATGCGCTCGCGACCGCCAAACGGCCACCGAACATCAACGGCACTTTCGAAGACCAAGGCTTCCTGTTGTTCGATCTCGAAAGCGACCCGGAGCAGCAGGAGCCAATCCGGGATGCGGCTGTCGAGGCGCGCCTTTATACCGGATTGCGGGACTACATGCTGGCCCATGACGCCCCGGCCGAGGCCTATGCGTGGCAGGGCCTTGAGGCGGCTGAAGATAGCCGCGGGTCGTCCATCGCCGCCGACAAGCAAGCGTGACATTCAGGCTGAAGCCGCCCGGGAAAGCGATCAATTCAGGTTATCGCAAACCGCTCCTTTATGATTGGATCGCGCTCCAGCCTGTTGATAGACATCAAGCCGCCGATCGTGCCGGACGAACGCATTCCCGTGAACCCGATGTGTTTCGGGGGGGGCTTCCCCGGCCCGCCTGCCGGGCAGCGGCCTGGACGTTTTCCGCCAGCGGCGGACGGCTCCCGTGTCATTGTCAAACTCTGCGAAGAAAGCGCCGTGATCTCCCGGGCGGCGTCGACGTGAATCTGTTATCCTGCCTTTCAAAGGCGCTGCGTTGGCCTCGCCGAAGCGGAGGTACGTTGCGGTTTGAGCGCGGCACGCGCGCCTTGCCTGACGACAACCCGGAGCCTGTCCATGCCGCATATCGATCTGCCCTCCCACCGCCTGCACTATCGCATCGACGGTCATGCAGGCCCCTGGCTGGTGTTCTGCAATTCCCTTGGCGCGGATCTGACGATGTGGGATGGGCTGGTGGTCGATCTGAGCGACCGTTTCCGCATCCTGCGCTATGATCGGCGCGGCCATGGCGGCTCCGGCGCGCCCGCCGGCCCGTACGCGATGGATGATCTCGGCGGCGATGTTCTGGCGCTGATGGATGCGCTCGAGATCGACCGCGCGCATTTCTGCGGTCTTTCCATCGGCGGACTGACCGGGCAATGGCTGGCGCTGAACGCACCAGAGCGCTTCGGCCGCGTGGCGCTATGCGCAACCGCCGCCCGGATCGGCAGCGCGGAAAGCTGGAGAGACCGCATCGAAGCCATCCGGGTAAACGGCCTTGCCAGCATGACCGGGGCGACGAGGGAGCGCTGGTTCTCGCCGGAATTTGCGGCGCGGAACCCTGCCGCCGTCGATGCGATCCTCGATCGGTTTGCCGCAACAGACGCCGAGGGCTATGCCGGCTGCTGCGCCGCGCTCGCGCGCGCGGATTTCCGGGATGCGCTGGGCAATATTTCCAATCCCGTTCTCGCTGTCGCAGGCGCCGATGACGCCGTCTGCCCGCCCGCAGATCTCGCAACGATCGCCGACAATGTTCAGGACGGAAAGCTCTGCGTGCTGCCCGGCCGTCACATCGTGAACGTGGAATCGGCGACGGCGTTCAACGACGCGCTCATCGCATTCCTGTCGCAGGACTGAACCAGACCGGCATCCATATCCGCAGTGAGCAAGCCCCCTGCTCTGTAACGCGTTTGAAGCCGCCCCGCACACGTGCTAAAGCCGGACGGATGTTCTCGGGGACAGATTCGATGAAGCCGGAAAGCCGCATATTGTCAGCCATTTATGCGGCTTTGTTGCTGGTCGTCGCAAGTCTTGCGGTCGGTTGTACGGAGGTGACCGACCGTCCGCTCGATCCGCCCCGCGGCCCCTCGGGCGAGGCCTATCTCGAAGCGGTCGAGGGCAAGGGTCTGCAGACCGGCATAAGCTACAGTTCCGGTGAGAAGGAGGCTCCCGCGCTTCCCGACAGGCCGGAGAATGGCAATTTCGACATCGGCAAATCGGCCGGCTGGGCGCTGATCGCGTTTCTGGTGCTGGCTCTGGCGGTTCTTGCCTACCGCTCCCGCAACACGTTTGCGGAACTTGCCGGCTCCAATGGCGGGCGAGCCTTTTCCGCCGCGCCGCGACCAGAACAGCCGGCGCCATCCACGATCGACCACGACCTTATCGAGCGGCTGCGCGGCGAACCGGATCACCGCGAAGGCTTGAGAACCGTGCTTCGGCGTTTTCTCGCGCTTGCGGCTGAGGAAAACAGCATTCCGGTCAAGCGCAGCCTGACCACACGGGAAATCATGCAGCGCCTGCCCGGCGGGTTCGCGCAGCGGGACGCGCTTGAGACGCTGGCCTCAGAGGTCGAGCGCGTCGTTTTCGGCGGCCACCCGATCGAGCCCGCGCAGTATCAGCATTGCCTCGACCTTGCGGCGCCTTTCCTCAGGAGGACCAGGCCATGAGCGAGCGAGCGCAGGACGGCGTGTCCGGCAATTCTTTCCCCCTCGTCATCCTGGCAGGGGTTGTGATCGCCGGGCTCGCGCTGATGTTCCTATCATCCTCTTCGAGCCGCATCGAGCGCAGCGCCATCGGCACGGACGGGCTCGCGATCTGGCTGCAGGACCAGGGCATCGCGGTTGAAAAGACCGCGCCGGAGGAGATCGTCGGGCAAAAGACGCCGATCCTGCGTATTCTGCCGCTCTACGATACCGATCTGACGGTAGGACGTCGGGAAACCGAGGAACTAGAGGCAGGAAGCCCGCGCGCGACGCTTCGAAATCTCTCGCTCGCGGCATTCCGGTCCAAGATCGAAAGCGCGGACACGCTTGTGATCCTGCCCAAGTGGCGCAGCGACATGATCACCAGCGGCACCGCCGATCCCGACGTGCTTATTCCGCCCGGACAGTTGACGATCTTCGGCCTCTGGCGCGGTCCCACGGTCGCGGCGGCCGGCGAAGGCTTTGTGCAAGCGCCCGTCACGAACGAGCAGACAGACGAAATGCTTGCGGGCGAGGCGGCGCTTTATGCGCCGCGCGTGCTCAGCGATATCGTCGTCGATGCCTGCATGCCCATACTCACCCTTGCCGGCAGGGGCACGCTGCTTGCCCGCTGCGATGATCTCTGGGGCGAGAGCAGCAGCTTCTACCTGCTATCCGACCCCGATCTGGTGGACAATCACGGGCTCGCCAATGGCGACAACGCGGATATCGCGGTAGCAATGATCGCGCCGCTTGCCGCGGGCCGTCCGGTCTATATCGATACCACCACCTACGCCAACATCACCGATACAAGCGGGCAGGATCCCCGGACGCGCTCGCTCGCCGACCTCGGCCGGTTCTTCGAATACCCGTTCTCGCTGTTCTGGATCGGTATCGTCATCGCCTCCGGGCTCGCGCTCTGGCGCGGAAGCCGCCGTTTCGGCGCGCCGGTCGGCGAAGCGAATGGCCCCGACATGGCCTCCAAGGCGCGCACCATCGCGGCCTCGGCGCGGCTGTTGCGGCTTGCGGGCAGCCAGAGCGATATCGTTTCGGCCTATATCCGGGCCCGCATGGAGACGCTGGACGGCATCGTGCTTGGCGCCGCGCGCCGACCGATGGCCGCGGACGCGATCGCCTCCGAGATCATCCGCCGCGTCAGACACCGCGTTCCCGAAACCGGCCAGCGTCTGGCGGACGCCTATGGCCAGCTGGCCGGAGACGGCCCCGACACCCATCAGCGCCTTGCGGCGCTCATTCCCTTTGAAGAAGCATTTCAGGAGACCCTCGATGCATTTGGACACGCTTCGCGACCTTCGCGACCGGCTGACCGGTGAGATTGAAAAGGCGGTTCAGGGGCAGGAGGCGATTGTCGAACTCCTGCTGATTTCGCTGTTCGCGCGCGGCCACTGCCTGCTGGAGGGGCCACCCGGTACGGCCAAGACCCTGCTGGCGCGCAGCCTCGCCGCATCGCTGACCCTCGATTTCAAGCGCATCCAGTTCACGCCGGATCTGATGCCGGGGGATGTGACCGGCTCGAACATTTTCGACTTCGATGCCCGGCGCTTCGAACTGATCAAGGGGCCGATCTTCACCGATATCCTGCTGACCGACGAGATCAACCGCGCGCCGCCGAAAACGCAGGCCGCCCTCCTGCAGGTGATGAGCGAGCGCCAGGCGACCATTGACGGCGTGGACCATTCCGTCGGCGACGTCTTCTTCGTGGTCGCGACCCAGAACCCGATCGAGCAGCAGGGCACCTATCCCCTGCCGGAAGCGCAGCTCGACCGGTTTCTGTTCAAGCTGGTCATCGATCACCCGGATGAGGCGGCGGAGTTCGAAATCCTCAAGCGCCACGCCAATCAGGGGCTCGATGCGCATGCGCGACAGGCGGCGATCAAGCCCGTGGCCGGCCTTGAGGAAATCCGCGCCGGACAGGCGCTGATCGACGACATCCGCCTGGACGAGACGATCCTGCGTTACGTTCTGGCGCTGGCACGGGCGACCCGAGAGGATGGCGATATCGCGCATGGCGTGTCGACGCGCGCGGCGGATGCGCTCTGCGGCGCGGTCCGCGCCCGCGCGGCGCTCGACGGACGCGACTATGCGCTGCCCGATGACGTCAAGGGCCTGTTCGTTCCGGTCATGCGCCATCGCATCGTTCTGGGGCCGGCCGCCGAGATCGAGGGCCGCACGCCGAAGGCGGTGCTGGAGGGCATACTCGACAGAACCGAAGCGCCCCGCTGATGCGTCCCTCCGTCCTGCTCCTCGCTCTGGCCTGCGCTCTGGCGGTCTTGACGGTCGCGGTTCTGGCCACGCCCGCGGCTCAAGTCGAGATCGTTGCCGGCGCATGGTTGCTGCTCGGCGCTGCCGTCATCGCGGACTGGGCTCTCAGCCCGGGCGCGCGTCATTTCACCATGGAAATCGGCGCGCCTGCCGAGATCTTTTCGGGCGAGGAAGGGATCGTTGCATTGCGGCTGAAGCACAGGGATGGCGGTCGCGCGGTCGCGCCAACCGCCGGTCGTCTGCGCTGGCCGGAAGGGTTGTCCGGTCCGGGGGATTTCAGGCTCATACCCACGGGTGCGCATATCGCCGCCGCTGATCTTCCCGCCCGCGCGCTGAAACGGGGAAAGTGGCGGATCGCGTCCGTCTCGACGCTGCGCAGGAGCCGTCTCGGCCTTCTTGACCTCATCGCCAATCATCCGCTCGACCGGGAGATCTCCGTCGTTCCGAGCATCCGCGCGATCACCTCGGGCGCGATCGACACGCAGCTCGCCACGACGGAGTTTGGCGCCAAGGCGGCCAGCATTCATGGCGAAGGCTCGGAGTTTCATCAGCTCCGCGAATTCGTGGCCGGGATGGATACCCGGATGATCGACTACAAAAGGAGCGCCCGCCATGGCGGGCTGGTGGCGCGCCAGATGCAGGCGGAGCGCAACCACGCGATCGTGCTGGCGCTCGACAACGGGCATCTGATGCGCGAGCCGATCGACGGGCTCGCCAAGATCGACCACATGATCAACGCATCGCTGGCGCTTGCCTGGGCCGGCATCCAGAGCGGCGACAGGGTCGGGCTGTTCGCCTTTGACGCAAGGCCGCGCCTGTTCGTGCCGCCGATGGAGGGCCGGCGCGCCTTCGCGCAGCTGCGCTCGCACACGGCGGCGCTGGACTACCGGCTGGTGGAGACCAACCACACGCTGGCGCTCAGCCATCTGCACCAGCGCCTGTCCCGGCGCAGCCTGGTTGTCGTGTTCTCCGACTTCGTCGATACCACGACGGCGGAGCTGCTGATTGAAAACGTGCACATGCTGAACCGGCATCATGTGGTCGTCTTCGTCAGCCTGCGCGATCCGCTGCTTGCGGCCTATCACCACAAGTCGGTGAACAGCCTCGCCATGGTCTCCGAGGTGGCGGCCGCCGCCGATCTCGAGCGGGAGCGCCGGCGGGTGCTGAATAGTCTTTCCCGGCTTGGCATCTTCGTCATCGAAACCGCGCCGGGCGGGCTGAGACCGGAACTGATCTCGACCTACCTCTCCATCCGCTCCCGGGAGCTGATATGAAAACATCCGGCGAAACGATCCGTTCAAGCCGTTTTCGCCTGGAACGCGAAAGCGACTGGCTGCGGCTGCAGGCCATTCTGGACCAGGCGGAACGGCGGGGCGTGAAAAGCCTCGCCTTCGAGGATGCCCGCGATCTGGTGACGCTTTACAGGCAGGCGGTGAACGCGCTTTCGGTGGCGCGCGAGATCTCGCTCGACAGCGCGATTGTCGCCTATCTGGAGAGCCTGTGCGCACGGGCCTATCTGGTGGTCTATGCGCCGCGCGCCAGCATTCGCGGCGTGGTCTCCCGCTTCTTCCACCAGGGCGCGCCGCTGGCCTTTCGCCGTTCGGGCATCGAACTCGTACTCGCCTTCGTCCTGATGGTTCTGGGCGGCGTGGCCGCGTTCGCGCTGACGCGAACGGACCCGACCTGGTTCTATGCCTTTGTGCCGGAAGGGCTGGCGGCCGGGCGCGGACCGCAGGCCAGCGCCGATGCGCTGCGCCGGGTGATTTACGACAGCGAACCGGGCGCGATCGAAGAACTCGGCGCCTTCGCGACCTATCTGTTTTCGCACAATACAAGGGTTGCCATCTTCTCCTTCGTTCTCGGCATTCTCGCCTGCGTGCCGAGCGCGCTGCTGATGCTCTACAATGGCAGCGTCATAGGCGCTCTCGGCGCGATCTATGCGGACAAGGGACTGGGACTGGACCTGTTCGCCTGGCTTTCGATCCATGGCGTGACCGAACTTTCGGCCATCGCCATCGCGACGGCGGGCGGCTTTCGACTGGGACGCGCGGTTCTGTTTCCGGGCGAGAAAACGCGCAAGGCCGCGCTCGCCGATGCCGCGCATGATGCGGTCAAGCTGGCCGTGCTTGCCGCCCTGATGCTGGTGGCCGCCGGGCTGCTGGAAGGCTTCGCCAGGCAGCTCGTGACAGCCCCGACGTGGCGGATCGCGATCGGCTGGAGCATCGGCGCGCTCTGGTTTATCTGGCTGCTGGGTGCCGGGCGGCAGACCGGCAACACCCGGGCTGTGGCAACGGAGGCAGCATCATGAGCGCCGAAACAGCCACGATAAAGCCCGGAACTGTCAAAGGCGGACGCAGCGAGAAGGCGAAAGCGGGCGGCCGGCTGCTGACGATCGTGCCGCCCGAAGGCGTGCCGTTCGATCTCAGGATCGCCAGCCTGTTCGCGCGCGCCGGCGCGCAGATCATCGACATCATCATCACTGTAGGCGCCAGCCTGCTGTTGCTGGTGGCGGTGGGGCTGATCGGATCGGTGGATTTTGCGACCGCCACGGCAATCGCATCGCTGATCTTTCTGTTCATCGGGACGCCCTATTATATCCTCGCGGAACTGCTCGCCAACGGGCGCACGCCGGGCAAGAGGCTGCTGGGCATCCGCGCGGTCTCCGTAAAGGGCGGCGGCCTTTCGGTGCATCAGATCGTGGTGCGCAATCTACTCAAGGAAATCGAAATCTTCACGCCGATCCTTCTCCTGCTCGGCGCAACCCCCGATAATCTGCTTGTTCCGTTGTTGGCGCTGGTGTGGCTGATCGTTGTGGTCGCCTTTCCGGCATTCACCGCCCAGAGCCAGCGCATCGGCGACCTGATCGCCGGCACGGCCGTGATCGCAGCGCCCACTGCGGCGCTTCTGCCCGATCTGGCCAGCGCGCCCGCGCCGCCATCGGCCGAGCGTTTCGTCTTCACGCCGGCGCAGATGGACCTTTACGGCGCCTATGAGCTGCAGGTTCTGGAGAAGCTGCTGCGTGGCGAGAGAAACGAGATCAACCGTCCGCGGCTTTCCGATGTGGCCATGCGAATCCGCCGCAAGATCGGCTATGACGAGACCATCGCGCCGCATGAGGAAGAAGCCTTCCTGCAGGCGTTCTACACCGCCCAGCGGGGATATCTCGAACAGAAGAAACTGTTCGGCGACGCGCGCGCCGACAAACATTACGGAAGCGAACATTCGGGTGCCGACTGACGCATTTTCCATTGAAACCATGGACTTTTTCGTCTCATCGGTTAGTCAGCACCAGGTTTTGACGAATCTGAAGGAGCAAGCCAAACATGACATCCACCGACGCCCCGGCCGCCAGGCCCGCCTTTGGCGTGAACGAGCGGATTGGGGAAACATTCTCCGTTTTGCGCCAACGTTTCATGACCTTTGTCATCCTGTCCGCAGTTCCCGGAATTCTCGTTGAGCTCGCCTCCTATGCCACGGGTCTGGGCACCGGGTTTGAGGCCGACCCGTTCGCGTCGGGTCAGGCGACGCCGTCTGTCTTCATCATCATACTCGTTTCGGCGATACTGCCGATGCTGCTTTATTCCATCATGACCGGCATGATGGTTCTGGCCGCCTATGACACGAAATCGGGCCGCCCGGTCCGGCTGGAGGCGTATCTGAAGGCCGTGATCCGCCGGCTGCCGGCGCTCATTCTCGTCACGCTTGTCGCGTCCTTCGGCGTTGCCATCGCCTTTATGCTGTTCATCGTTCCGGGACTTTGGCTCGCCGGCGCCTGGGCCGTATGCGTCCCCGTCGTGATGATCGAGGGCATGGGTTTCGGCGCCCTTGCGCGCAGTCGTCAACTGACGAAGGAATACCGGTGGCCGATCATCGGCTTTGTCGTGGTCGCCTACATCATCATCTTCGTCATCACGTTCCTGGTCGCGCTCGCGGCGGGCCTGCTGCCGATCCCGATGCTCCTCGTCGCGATCGTGCTCGGCCTCATCAACGGCGTCGCCACGGCCCTGATTTCGATTGCGGTTTCAGTGGCCTATGCACGGCTGCGCGAAATCAAGGAAGGCGTCGGATACGCCGACCTCGCCGAGGTGTTTGACTAGAGCGCATTTCGATCTGATTGGATCAGATCGGCGCTCTATTTCTTTGTTTTGGCGCATTTTCGCGGACGTCAGGTGGAACTACCTGACTGCGAAATGCTCCAGAGCGCGCTCCGACAACGGCTCCCTTTTGGGGGAGCCGTTTTGCAGTGGCCGCCGTCGCGGCGGTTCACATGAAATCGCGGGGGACGCGCTGTTCGAACGCCTTCGCGAAGATTTCGCGGTCGCCTTCGAAGGCTGTCACGCTTGCCGCGATGATCCAGTCTTTTTCGGTGCAGCGCATTGTCGTGGTGGTTTTGGTCGAGACCGACCAGCCGTCGCGCTCGATCCGGATATTCCAGTCGATATCGCCCGCCATCGACAGCGGGTCGTTGGGGCCGATCGACCAGTCCTCATTGCGGATTTCCTGGGTGCGCAATCCGTTTTGCGGATGCACTTCCAGCCCGGTGTCCTCGTAGATGCGGTAATGGGTCAGGCCGGTGACCAGATCTTTTTCGACCGAGCGCCGGGTCTCCTCCGGTGACCGCATTTCATACTGCGGCAGCGGATTTAGGTTTTCCGGCTCGGCGACGGTAATGCGCTCGTGATCGCCCAGAAGTGGCAAGGCAAGGCGGATGCTGGCCGTATCGATCGTGACGCCCGGTGCCTCGGGCGAGGGCAGGATGGTCGGCCAGTAGCTTGTCGAAAGCGCAAGCTTGATGCGATGGCCGGGCGCGAAGCGGTAACCCATGGCGTCGAGCCGCATGGTGATGCGCGTCTTCTCGCCCTTGGGCATTTTGGCTGGAGTCTCGTTGCCGTCGCGATGGGCGAGATTCAGGACGCCGTAGCAGGCGCGGGTTTCCGTGCCATCTGGATGGACATCAATGATCCGGACCGCGAGGTTTTCCCAGTCGCCCTCGCAGGCGACCTCGACGTTAAGTTCCGGCGTGCCGAGATAGACGGCCTCTTCGGCCAGCGGCGCGGTTTCGAAAGTGAGCGAACCACCATTGTCGCTACGCTGATCGCCGGCGATTTCCGCGTCGGGCTTCAGCGTGAACCATTCGCCGCCGCTGGTTCCGGTGTCGAGCGGCGAGCGCAGATAGATGTCGCCCGTGCCTTCGCTGGCGCCGGTCGCGTTCAGCATTCCGTCGGCGGCGACCGTGAGGGTGTCAATCTCTGGCGCTTCCCAAGACTGCTTGACGATCCAATAGCCGGGGTCACGTTCGCGCCTCAGCGCCGGGCGCGGTCCGTCGAGAATATAGGCGCGCATCTGCGGCAGGTCTTCCGCGCCGTTGGTTTCATCGTCCAGCCAGCGTTTCCACCAGGCGATGGCCTCGGCGTGAAAGTCCATGCGCGGCTTCGGCCATGCGAAATGCGGGTATTTGTGGATCCACGGGCCGACAATCGCCTTTCCCCTGTCGCCGAGGCCCTCGATCGCCTTCAACGGCGTGTTGCGATAGCCGTCCGCCCAGCCGGCAATCACCAGCGCGGGAACGGGAAAGCCGTCGAAATCCTCGCAGATCGAGCCGTGTTTCCAGAAATCGTCGCGGCGCTGGTGGGCGAGCCATTCCTCCATGAAGAAGGGCTGGCCTTCCAGCCGCTCCAGCCACATCGCCTTCCACCGGTCGCCGACCAGATCGATGTCCGGCGTGCGCGACTGATAGGCGAGCATGGTGCCCGCCCAGGAGAGCTGGGCGGAGAGATGCGTGCCGTTCTTGTAGTGGATGTCGTCATTGTAGCGGTCGACGGTGGAGGCGATCGAGATCACGGCCTTCAGCTGCGGCGGTTTCAGCGCGGCCACCTGCAGGCAGTTGAAGCCGCCCCAGGAAATGCCCATCATCCCGACATTGCCGTTCGACCAGGGCTGTGCGGCGATCCATTCGAGGATTTCGCAGGCGTCGGAGAGTTCGCGCGGAGTATATTCGCCGTCGATGACGCCTTCGGATTCGCCCGAGCCGCGGATATCGACGCGGACGCCGGCAATGCCGGCGGCGGCAAAGACCGGATAGGTGGATTCGTCGCGTGGGTCGGTTCCGCCGCGTTTTCGGTAGGGCAGATATTCCAGCACGGTGGGCACCGGCTTGTCTGCCGCGCCGTCCGGCATCCAGATTCGCGTTGCCAGGCGGGTGCCGTCCTTGAGCGTGATCCACTGGTCCTCGGACGTCGTGAAACCTTGTTTCGCCATGGTTTTGACCTTTTCGTATTCGGGTTCTGTCGGGAAGGGCGCGGGCCGAAGGGGCGGCCCGGCCGGAATGTCAGTTGCCGGCGCTCACCGTCCTGCGGCTGGCGAGCACGTCTTCCAGCCAGCCGATCTTCATTTCGGGCACGGATTTCAGCAGCAGATCGGTATAGTCGTCGAAGGGCGGGGACAGCGCCTCCGCCTTGGGACCGAAGCGGACGAGCTTGCCCTGATGCATCACCGCCACGCTGTCGGCAATCGCCCGGACAATGGCGATGTCGTGGGTGATGAAGATGTAGGAAAGCTGCTCTTCCTTCTGAAGCTGCAGCAGCAGTTTCAAAATCCCGTCGGCCACCAGCGGATCGAGCGCCGAGGTCGGTTCGTCGCAGATGATCAGCTCCGGCCGGGCGGCAAGCGCACGGGCAATCGCCACGCGCTGTTTCTGTCCGCCGGAAAGCTCTGCGGGATAGCGATCGTAATAGCCGCTGCCCATTTCGATCTGTTCGAGCAGCTCATTGACGCGGCCGCGGCGCGCGGAACCGCGCAAGCCCTCGTAGAAGGTCACCGCCCTGCCGATGATCCCGCCGACGGTCTGGCGCGGGTTCATGGCGGTATCGGCCATTTGGTAGATCAGCTGAAGCCGGCGCAGCTCCTCGCGGCTGCGGCTCTTCAGCGCCGGCGGCAGGTCCTGCCCGCCAAAGCGCACGCTGCCGGCGGTCGGCGGCAGAAGGCCCGTCGCCACCCGCGCGAGCGTCGATTTGCCCGAACCGGATTCGCCGACAATGGCAAGCGTCTGCCCTCTGGGAACATGCAGCGACACATCGAACAGCACCGGCATGGTGCCGTAGGAGGCCGAGATGTTGGTCATCTCGAAGAAGCGGTCGGACTGGTCAGCGGCTTCCTCGTGCCGGATCGCGCGGACGTTTACCAGCTCGCGGGTGTATTCGGCATCCGGGTTTTCGATGATCTTTTTAACGCTGCCATATTCCACGGTCTCGCCATTGCGCAGCACCATGATGTCGTCGGCCACCTGCGCCACGACCGCGAGGTCATGGGTGATGTAGAGCGCGGCGGTTCCGGTTTTTTCGATCGCGGTCTTGATCGCGGCCAGCACGTCGATCTGGGTGGTGACGTCCAGTGCCGTGGTCGGCTCGTCGAAGACGATCAGTTCCGGATGGCTGCAGAGCGCCATCGCCGTCATCGCCCGCTGCAACTGCCCGCCGGAGACCTGATGGGGATAGCGGTTGCCGAAACTGTCCGGGTCCGGCAGGCCGAGGATGTCGAACAGTTCAGCGGCCCTTTGGCGGGCTTCGCTACGGCTCATCAGCCCGTGGCGCACCGTCGCCTCGATCACCTGATCGCCGAGCTTGTGGGCGGGATTGAACGAGGCCGCCGCCGATTGCGAGACGTAACAGACCCGCGCGCCACGCAGCGCCCGCGTGCCGGATTTGCCGAGCTTCAGGATATCGACGCCATCCAGCAGCACCTCGCCGCCGGTAATCGTGACGCCGCCGCGCCCATAGGCCAGCGGCGAAAGCCCGATGGTGGATTTGCCGGCCCCCGATTCCCCGATCAGCCCGAGCACCTTGCCGCGTTCGAGCGTGAAGCTCACGCCCTTGACGATTTCGATCGGATGCGGACGTTCGCCCGGCGGATAGGCCATGGCGCCGATCTGCAGGTTGCGGACCTGAAGCAGAGGGGTTTCGTCCGGTGTATGAAGCTCAGCCACCGCGGCCTCCTTTCAGGCTGGACGTGCGTTTCAGCAGCCAGTCGACGACGAGATTGATGGAGATGGTGAGCGCGGCAATCGCAGCCCCCGGTACCAGCGCCGCCGACACGCCGAAGATGATGCCGTCCTTGTTGTCCTTGACCATGCCGCCCCAATCGGCCGTCGGCGGCTGGATGCCGAGCCCGAGAAACGACAGGGTCGAAATGAACAGAACGGCGAAGGCGAGCCGCAGGCCGAATTCGGCAAGCAACGGCGTCATTGCGTTGGGCAGGATTTCGCGGAACACGATCCACAGCGTCTTCTCGCCGCGCAGCCGCGCCGCCTCGACGAAGTCCATCACCGCGATATCGAGCGCCAGCGCCCGGCCGAGGCGGAAGACGCGGGTGGAATCGAGCACCGCCATGACGCCGATCAGCACCGCCAGATTCTGCGGCAGCGCCGCCAGCACGATCAGCGCGAAGATCAGCGTCGGGATCGACATCATCAGGTCGTTGAGCCGCGACAGGCCCATATCGACGATCCCGCGCGTGACGGCGGCCACGAAGCTCAGAATGACCCCCAGCGAGAAGGCAAGAAGGGTGGCGCAGAATGACACGAACAGCGTCATGCGCGCGCCGTAGATCATGCGCGACAAGAGGTCCCGGCCGAGATTGTCGAGGCCGAGCGGAAAGGCCGCGCTCGCCGGTTCCCAGGGCGTGCCGACAACCTGGTTCTCGCCGTAGGGCGCAAGCCAGGGGGCGAAGGCTGCGGCGATGAGGGCAATGGCGATGCCGGCGATGCCGATCCACGCCGTCAGCGAAACGGAACGGATATTCATCGCGGATGCCTCAGACGCGGGTTGACGAGAATCGACAGAATGTCGGCGGTCATGTTCAGGAGAATGTAGATCGCGGCAAAGACCAGCCCGCAGCCCTGCACCACCGGCAGGTCGCGCACCGTCACCGCATCCACCATATATTGCCCCATGCCCGGATAGACGAAGACCACTTCGACCACGACCACGCCGACGATCAGATAGGCGAGGTTGAGCGCGACGACATTGATGATCGGCGCCAGCGCATTGGGGGCTGCGTGCTTCACGATCGCCCGCATCGCGCCGATGCCCTTGAGCTCGGCGGTCTCCATATAGGCCGACGCCATGACGTTGATGATCGCGGCCCGCGTCATCCGCATCATGTGCGCGAGCACCACCAGAACCAGCGTCGCCACCGGCAGGATGATGGTTTGAAGCTTCTCCCAAAGGCTCATGCTGTCATAGACCGTGGCCGGAAACGCCGCGACCGGATGCTGGACCACGAACACCATGATCAGCAGATAGGCGACGAAGAATTCCGGCAGCGACACGGCGGCAAGCGAGACAAGGTTGATCAGCCGGTCGACCAGACGGTCGCGATAAAGCACGGCGAGAAGGCCGAGGCCGACGGCAAGCGGAACGGCGATGACCGCCGCAGCACCCGCCAGAAGCAGCGAATTGCCGAGCCTGTCGGCAATCTGGCCGCTGACGGACTGGCCGCTCGCCCAGGACGTTCCGAAATCGCCATGCAATATGCCGACGAGCCAGTCGAAATAGCGGCTCACGAGTGGCTGGTCGAGGCCGAATTCGGCGCGCAGATTGGCGATCGCCTGCGGTGTTGCAGCCTGGCCGAGATAGGTCTCGGCGAAATCGCCGGGCAGGATTTCGATCCCGGCGAAAATCAGGATCGAACTGGCGAGAAGCAGGCCGATGCCGAGGATGATCCGCTCGCCGATGCGGCTTGCCATGGGAAAGCGCGCGCGCAGGACGACGATGGGGCCGGGCGGCGGCGCGCCAACAGGGGCGGCTGGTGTTGGTTGCGTTTCTGTCATGGGGGTGTGAAAGCCGCGGCGTGATCCCGCGGCTTCCTCTTTTCTTCGGATCAGGAGACGAGCCAGACGCGGCTGGCGATCTGTCCGTTGGACAGGTCGTTGCCGACATCGTCGATCCAGCCCTGCATCTTCACCGAGCGGGCATTGAGGTAATTGTTGAAGACCGGCAGGATGAGGCCGCTATTGTCGCGCACCATGATCGCCATCTGGCGGTAGAGCGCGCGGCGCTTGTCCTGGTCGGTCTCGGCGCGGGCCTCGAGCAGCATCTTGTCGAATTCGGGGTCCTTGAAACGGGTATCGTTCCACGTCGACGTCGAAAGCTGGGTCGTGGTGTAGCGGATATCCTGCGTCGCCCGGCCGCCCCAATAGGAGGCGCAGAACGGCTTCTTGTTCCACACATTCGACCAGTATCCATCGGCCGGCTCGCGCTGGAGCTGGATGTCGATGCCAGCTTCCTTGGCATTCGCCTGGAACAGCACGGAAGCATCGACCGCGCCGGTGAAGGCGGCATCGGAGGTGCGCAACAGGACCGTGCCTTCATGGCCGGATTTCTTGAAGTAGTGCGCCGCCTCTTCCGGATCGTAGGCTCGCTGGGGAATATCGGTCGGCGCCAG
>MDSV01204628.1_pt1 | contig 22694 bp, 27 predicted proteins | sample 810851 | NCBI WGS metagenome assembly MDSV01 (sample SAMN05326640, study PRJNA326480) | marine metagenome | isolation source: seawater | place: Atlantic Ocean: North East | collected 2012 | reverse complement strand
TGATTGTATAATTTGTTCCTTTAATTTTAAAAGGTACTGCAAGTGTTGCTGAAGCAGTACTAGCCATTGTTCTTGGAACAATAAATGGTCCCATAAGTTTTGGAGTTTTAGCTCTAGCTTTATCTGCTGCTAAAATAACATTTTTGATTGAAGGACCTCCTGAACCCATAACAATTCCCGTTGTATAATTACTTATATCTTTTTCTTCTAAACCAGAATCTTTTACTGCTTCTTGCATAGCGATATAATTATATGAAGAGCCATCACCCATAAATCTAATTGTTTTACGATCTATATGGTCTTCAAGTTTTATATTTGGTTTACCATGAATTTGACTTTTCAAATTATGTTCTTTGTATTCTTCACAATAAGAAATTCCAGATTTTGTATTTATAAGAGAATTATAAACTTCATCTTGGTTATTCCCCAAGCAAGAAACAATACCTAATCCTGTGACTACAACTCTTTTCATTATTTAAATAATCCTACTTTTAAATTTTCTGCTGAATAAATTTTATTCCCATCAGCCATTAATATTCCATTAGCCAAACCTACAGTAGTTCCCTCTTTTATTAAAATTCTTTTCATATCTATTATATAAGTTGCTTTTTTAACATTTTTTAAAACTTCTCCTGTAAATTTTACAGAGTTAACTCCTAATGCCCTACCTTTACCTGGGTTACCAAGCCAACCTAAAAAAAACCCAACCAGTTGCCACATAGCATCTAAACCTAAACATCCTGGCATAACTGGGTCTTCTTTAAAATGGCAATTAAAAAACCATAGGTCGCTTTTAATATCTAGCTCAGCTTTTATGGTTCCTTTTTTAAAAGCCCCATTATTTTCATTAATTTCTGTTATTCTATCAAACATAAGCATTGGTGGAAGTGGTAATTTTGCATTGCCAGGCCCAAAAAGTTCACCATTTCCACAATTAATTAGCTCTGCATATGTGAACGAGTTTTTTTTCATAAATGTAGACCTTTAATACTTGATTTAGTATAATTATAATATAGAAATAGTTTAGAATTATTATAAATTACACTATAAAATGAATAATAATAGCAATTATATTGAAAAATTAAGGAATTCAGGCTTAAGACCAACTCGGCAAAGAATAAAAATTTGTGAAGCTTTATTCAATAGTGAAGATACCTTTCATTTTACTATTAGCGACTTAACAAAAATCATTTTAGAAAAAATGAATGAGAAAATCTCATTAGCCACTGTTTATAATACAGTTCATGCATTTAAAAATAAGGGATATTTAAAAGAAATTTCAATAAATAGTGATAAAAGTTATTTTGACACAAATATTACTGATCACCATCATTTTTACGATGAAGATAAAAATCAACTAATAGATGCTCAAAATCATGAAATTGATTCTGTAAAAATAAATAAAAATCTGACAAATAAAAAAATAAAATCAGTTGAGGTTCTAGTAAGACTTGCGAGTGATAATCAAAATCAAAATTAATTCAACAATTTCAATTAGTTAAATAATAGTTTAAAATAATTCTAAAGTATTGACTTCTACTTTAGAATCATTATATCCTAAATAGATAAAGGAGAAAATATGTCATTAAAAGGAAGTAAAACAGAAGAAAATTTAAAAGAAGCATTTGCTGGTGAAAGCCAAGCAAATAGAAGATATCTATACTTTGCTCAGAAAGCTGACATTGAAGGTTATAATGATGTTGCGTCAGTTTTTAGGTCTACAGCAGAAGGTGAAACTGGACATGCTCACGGCCATTTAGAGTATTTAGAAGAAGTAGGAGATCCTGCAACAGGAAAACCAATTGGTGAAACTAAAGACAACTTAGCTTCAGCAGTTGCTGGGGAAACTCATGAATATACAGATATGTACCCAGGAATGGCCAAGACAGCACGAGAAGAAGGTTTTGAAGAGATTGCAGATTGGTTTGAAACTTTAGCTAAAGCTGAAAAATCACATGCAGGAAAATTTCAAAAAACTTTAGAGTCAATTGGTTAAGTAAAAAATTTATGGTGGGATTTTCCCACCATTCATCTTAAATTTTATATATGAGTAAAGAAGGTAGTACAGAAGCACCCATAAGACATCCAATAAATTTTGAACATCCAGATTTCTTAAACTCTGAAAAACTAGATAAAGAAATGAGAAGAGTTTTTGATATTTGTCATGGCTGCAGAAGATGTTTCAATTTATGTGATTCTTTTCCTAAATTATTTGACATGATAGATGAGTCAAAAAATGAGGATGTGGAAAGTTTAGAAAGTAAAAATTTTGAGCCAATAGTTGATGCATGTACATTATGTGATATGTGTTTTATGACCAAGTGCCCATATGTACCTCCACATGAATTTGATTTAGATTTTCCTCATTTAATGTTGAGATATCGTGCATTTCAAAAGAAGTTGAATAAATTACCATCTATTCCAACAGAACTAGCCAAAATAGATAGAAATGCAAAAATTGGTATTATGTTTTCAAAAGTAATAAATTGGGCTTCAAATATTAAAAATAAATTTATTAGGAAAATAATAGAATTATTAACTGGAATTGATATGAGAGTTAAACTTCCCAAATATAATTCAGAAACATTTACAAACTATTTTAAGAAAAATAATAATACAATAGATATAGAAGCATCATCAAAAAATAGAAAAGTAGTGATTTATTCAACTTGTTTTGTTAATTTTAATAAAAAAAGCACAGGTATCGCTGCATTAAAAGTATTAAAAAAAAATGGTGTCAAAGTAAAAGAAGCTTATCCAGGTTGCTGTGGTATGCCATTTTTAGAACAGGCAGATCTTCCAAAAGTTATTGAACAGGCAAAAAAAGTTTCTAAAGACTTACTAGACTGGGTAGAAAAAGGTTATCAAGTAATAACACTTACAGCTAGTTGTGGTTTAATGCTAAAATTTGAGTGGCCACTATTATTGCCTAATGATGATGATATTAATAAGCTTTCAAAAAATGTAAAAGATATTGATGAATATATTGTTGATATTGCTCAAAACGAGGGTTTGACTGAAGGTCTCAATGAAATTGATGGCGGAGTAACTGTTCATAATGCCTGTCATGCCCGAGCTCAAAATATGGGAATGAAAGCAAGAGATATGCTTAAATTTATTCCAAATATTAAAATTGATGTGGTTGAAAGATGTGCTGGCCATGGCGGTACTTTTGGAGTTATGAAAAAAACACATGATTTAGCTTTAAAAGTTGGGAGACCAACTGCGAGACAAATTAAAAAAAAAAATAATAAATATATGGCTTCAGATTGTCCACTAGCAGGAAAACATTTAAGACAGCTTGAGACGGATACTAATATTAGTAATGATGAGGCACTACACCCTATAGAATTAATGGCAAAAAGTTATAGATTATAATTATGTCAAAAGAATTAAAAAAAATCCAAAAAGAAGATTTGCTCCCAAAAGAAATTTATGAAAAAAATAGAAAACAATTAAGAAAAGAATTAGTTATTTTTAAAAAAAATAGAAGGATTGCTCTCGGGCCATATGCAACTTTTTATTTTGAAAATTTTGAAACTATGTTAGCTCAAGTGCAGGAAATGCTTTATATAGAAAAAGGTGGAGAAGAACAGCTAAAAGATGAATTAGAAGCTTATAACCCACTAGTGCCCAACGGAAAAGAGTTGATCGCTACACTGATGTTTGAAATAGATAATCCAAAAAAAAGATCAGAATTCTTAGGAAAATTAGGTGGAGTTGAAGAAAAAGTTTTTATGAAAATTGATAATGAAATAATTTATGCTGATCCAGAAAAAGATGTTGATAGAACATCTTCTGAAGGAAAGGCATCTTCAGTTCAATTTGTTCATTTTGTATTAAATAATGAAATAATTAAAAAATTTAAAGAAAATAACACACCTATTGAACTTGGGATTGATCATAAAGAGTATTCACATACTACAAAATTAACAGAGGAAAATATTAAAAATCTCTCATCAGATTTTAATTAATTTTTCCCCATAATATTTTTTTCATAACCCATCCATTGTAATCATCTGTTTTAATTTTACACCAATTTACATTACATTTTTTTACTAAAACTAATCTTCCTATTTCCATTCTAATTATAGGTTTAGAATAAATTTCAGGTTTTAAAAATATTAATGAATTATCTTTAATATTTATTGCTGAGTTTTTTTTTGATAGTTGAGAAATATGAATCCAGCCTGTATTATTTGATAGATCTAGTACCTTTCTAAAATTATCATATGAATCAATAATTTTTAATGGTAGGAATTTTTTTCTATAAATATATTTTACTGGATAATCAGAGCTTGGACCTTGTCTGACATTAACTTTATTATATTTTAATGATAAAAAATAATTTTTTTTTTCTGCAAAAGAAGTGTTTATTAAAATAATATTTATCAAAATATAGAAAAAAATATTTTTTTTCATTTTTTTTTATTACAAATGCAACTGCTTCTTTTTTTTAATTTAACTTTTCTAAAATTAAGGTTTAATGTATTAATAATTAAAACTTGTCCACACAATGATTCTCCAATTCTAAGGATTTCTTTTAAAACTTCATTTGCTTGAATTGTTCCAACTATCCCTGATACTGGTCCAGTTATTCCTTCTGAGTCACAATTAAGTAAATTATTAGATGGTTTTATTTGAAAAAAACATCTTAAGCATGGAGAATTTTTTTCTTTAAAATTAAATGTAAATATATGTCCATCATATTTTCCAGTTGAAGCAGAAATTAATATTTTTTTACTTTCTAAACAATAATCATTTATTAAAAATTTCGTATTAAAATTATCACTACCATCAACCAAGATATTATAACTTTTAGATATATTTTTAATATTTTTTTTATCTACTTTTTTTTTAAAAAATTTAATTTTTATATCTGGGTTAATTTTTTTTAATTTTAAAAAAGCTATTTTTGATTTTGATTTTTTTATATCTTTTGTATCAAATAAAATTTGCCTATTAAGATTTGAAATATCTACTTTATCATGATCTACAATTCCAATTTTACCAATTCCTAAAGCAGCTAAATAAAATAATACAGGTGATCCCAATCCTCCAGCTCCAACCACAAGTACAGAAGAATTTAATATTTTTTTTTGTCCAATGGGCCCAATATTTTTTAATATAATTTGTCTAGAATATCGCTCGATTTGATTATCATTTAATTTCATTTATCCTTTATACCAGTAGACCCAAATCCCCCACTACCTCTTTTGGTTTCTTCTAATATTTCTACCTCTTTAAATTTAACTTTTATTGTATGGCAAAGAACCATTTGTGCAATTCTATCATTTGGATTAATTTTAAATTTTTTATTTCCAAGGTTTATTAAAATTACCTTAATTTCTCCTCTAAAGTCAGAGTCAATAGTACCGGGAGTATTTAAAACTGTGATGCTATTTTTTGCTGCAAGACCAGACCTAGGTCTTATTTGCAAATCATATCCAGTTGGGATTGACACAGAGATGCCTGTAGGAATAATGCTAGTAATTCCAGGATTCATATAAATAGATTTTTCAATATTTGCAACCAAATCCATACCTGAAGATCCTTCAGTTTTATATTCTGGAATTTTTGCCTTTTTATTTAATTTTTTAATTAATATTTTAACCATAAGTGGTTAATTAGTAAAATACTGAATAATATTATCCGTAATTTTTTCTGCAATTTCTAACTTGCTTCTTTTAGATAAATATTCAACTTTTTTATTTTTATTTTTATATATAATTGAAACTTCATTAAAATCAGAGTTGAAACCTATATTTTCTTTAGAAACATCATTTGCAATAATCCAGTCACAATGTTTTTTTTCAATTTTTTCTTCAGCATTTTGAATAATATTTTCTGTTTCAGCTGCAAACCCAATTACTAAATTAGGACGTAAAGTATTGTTGGTAGATAAATATTTTAATATATCTATATTTTCAGTTAAATTTAAATTTAGTTTTTGATTTTTTTTGATTTTTTTTTTATTATAATTTGTTATTTTAAAATCAGATACTGCTGCAGCACAAACAACAATATCAGCGGGTAGATTTTTTTTTGTTTCATTATACATTTGGTCAGCTGTTTTAATTTTTATTACTTTGATATTTTTAGGAGACTCGAGACTTGTTGGTCCAGTTATTAATGTTGTTATAATTCCTCTCTTTGAAAGTGCCTTTGCAATCTCAAACCCTTGTTTTCCACTAGATCTATTAGTAATATATCTTACCGGATCTATATATTCTTGAGTTGGGCCTGCCGTAACTATTGCTTTAAGTTGATTCTGTATATTAATTTTTTTTTTAGAGAAAAAATTATCTAGATAGCTAATAATCTTAATAGGATCTGACATTTTTCCTTCTCCATACTCTCCACAAGCCATATCACCAGTTTCAGGACCAATGAATTCATAACCAAAACCTTTAAGTCTTACCAAGTTTTGCTGAGTCGCTTTATGTGACCACATTCTAACATTCATTGCTGGAACTAAAATAATATTTTTGTCGGAGGCTAAAGTTACAGCTGAAGCTAAATCTTCAGCATTACCTTGACTTAGTTTTGACATTGTATTCGCAGTTGCGGGACAAATTATAATTAAATCTGACCATCTAGATAAACTAATATGATCCATTTCATTTTGTTTAGAAGAAATAAATAAATCTTCATAAACTTTATTGAGAGTTAATGAACTTATAGATAAGGGAGTGACAAATTTTTTTGCCTTTTTTGTAAGTATAACTTTAATTTCAGCACCTTTTTTTTTTAACAATCTTATTAACTCTAGGCTTTTGTATGCAGAAATTCCTCCACAAATAATAAGTAAAATTTTTTTTTTTGTAATATTGTTCATTCGATTATTAAAATACCAATAAAAGTATTATTACAAGTGTTAAAAAACCAATAATAAGATTATTTTTAAAAGACTTCATTTTCATTTCTTTTATTTTTAAAGAATTAAAAGAATTTGAGTTTGGGGAAACTTTTCCTTCTGCTAACATTGAAAGAGCCTGATTGGCTTTATCCATAATTTCAGGGAATTCAGGAAGTCTTTTCATAACTTCAGAAGCATTTTTTAAAGTTTCATTAACCTTATTTAAAGGATTTTTAGTTTCTTTAAGCCAACTTTCCAATATTGGCCTTGAGGTTTCCCAAATATTTGTTTCTGGATCTAGATTTCTAGCAACTCCTTCAACAACTACCATAGTTTTTTGCAATAAGATTAATTGAGGTTGTGTCTGCATATTGAATTTTTCTGTAACATCAAAGAGTTGTTTTAATAGTTTGCTCCCAGAAATATCCTTTACCGCTTGTCCAAATATTGGCTCACCAATTGATCTTAAAGCTTGTGAAAACTCTTCTATATGTACATCTGAAGGCACTAACCCAGCTAATTTATGAATTTGTGCAACCTTTTTATAATCTCTTTGAATAAAACCAAATAGAATTTCTGCAAGAAATCTTCTATTTAAATGATCTAATCTACCCATAATCCCAAAATCTACCGGAGCAATATTACCATTGAGATCAATAAAAATATTTCCTTGATGCATATCTGCATGAAAAAAACCATCTCTTATTGCCTGTTTTAAAAAATGTTGAATTATATTTTTAGAAATTTTTTTTACATCTCTCCCCTGTTCTTGAAGTATTTGTTTTTCTCTTATTGATATACCTTCAACTTTATCTAAAACTAATACATTTTTACTTGTAAAAGCCCAATAAATTTTTGGAACTTTTATTCCAATATCATTTTTAGTATTTTCATATAGTTCATTTGCAGCAGCAGCCTCAAATCTTAAATCCATTTCCAGATTAGTAATTTCTTTTAATAAATGAACAACTTCTACTAAACGAAGTCTTTTAGTTTTATTAATAAGATTTTCTGTTAAATAAGCTAAAAACATTAATGCATCAATTTCATCATTAAAAGTTTTTTCAATAGAAGGTCTTAATATTTTTATAGCTACATCTTTAGATTCTCCATTTAATTTTATTTTTGCAAAATGAACTTGAGCAATAGAAGCCGCAGCGATTGGTTCGCTTATATCACTAATATTTTTAAATACTTCGTTATCAAGCTCTTTTTTTAATATTTCAATTGCTTTATTTTTTTCAAAAGCCGGAAGTTTATCTTGTAAAGTTTCTAAATCTTTTGATAAATCTTCACCAATTATATCAGGTCGTGTTGCAAGAAATTGTCCAAGTTTTATAAATGAGGTGCCCATTTTTTGAACAGTGTCACATAATTTTTCGTTTATTTTTAAATTATCATTTTTATTAATTTTAGATGTAGAATTAAATTTTAAGCCAAATATTAAAAAAAAAATTTTAATTGAAAATGGTATATTATGTTTTTTTGATATATTATTTAATAAATTAGATGTAGCAATTTTACGAGCAATTTTTATTAATAAAAATATTTTTTTAAACATTACACTTTCCAACCAGAATGAATAGCTACAATACCACCACTTAAATTTCGGTATTTTACTTTATAAAAATTGTTTTTTTTAATTAATTCAACAAGTTCTTCTTGGTTATAAAATTCTTTAATACTTTTAACCAAATATTCATAAGGCATTTTTTCACCAACAATATATTTTCCTATTATAGGTATATTTTTTGAATAAAATTTATAAAGGTTATTTAAATAGTTATTTTGAATTTTTGAAAATTCTAGACAAATAAATCTTCCACCTGGTTTTAAAACTCTGAAAGCTTCTTTTAATGCTTTATTAATATCTAAAACATTTCTAATTCCAAAGCTTATTGTATAATAATCAAAAGTATTATCATTAAAGCATAATTTTTCAGCTTTACAGACATGCCACTTAATTTTATTAAAATTTTTAAACCTTTCTTTTCCTGCGTTAATCATATTAGAATTTGAATCAACAGCACTTACTGTACAATTATTGTTAGTATATTTTATAAATAATTTTATAATGTCTCCAGTTCCACAAGCTACATCTATTAAATTTTTATTTTTAGATGGAGAAAGCCAATTCATTAGTTGTTTTTTCCATAACCTATGAGTACCGAGCGACATAATATCATTCATTAAATCATATTTTTTAGAAGCTTGATCAAACACCTTCTGTACAAGTGTATTTTTATTTTCTATATTAATTTTCATTTTTTTATTAAATTAATCTATTCTAATATTAATTATATAGTATTTTTATGCCAGAATTGCCAGAAGTAGAAATTTTAAAAAGATCACTAAATAAATCTATAAAATCAAAAAAAATCATAAAAATAAATATAAATAATCCAAATTTAAGATACAAGGTCCAAAAAAATTTTAAAAAAATATTAAAAAAGAAAGTTATAAGTAAAGTTTCAAGAGTTTCAAAATATTTAATTTTACACTTCAGTTCAAATAAAAAAAAACTATTAATTCACTTAGGAATGTCCGGAACAATTCATTTAGTTATTGAAAAAAGTAAAATTAATACAAATGCAAGCTTTTATAAATTATCTAATTTACCGCTCAAACATAATCATATTATTTTTTTTTTAAATAATAAAATTAAGCTAGTATATAATGATCCTAGAAGATTTGGCTATATGAAAATTGTAGATACTAATTTTATGAAATATAAGCCATTAAATAAATTAGGTCCTGATCCCTTTAGTTCTAAGTTTAATTTAATTTATTTTAAAAAATATATAAAAAATAAAAAAAAAAACGTTAAAAATTTATTAATGGATCAAAAATTTGTTAGTGGCCTTGGCAATATATATGTAAATGAAGTACTTTTTAGTTGTAAGATAAACCCAAGTAAAAGTATTTTAAATTTAAGTGAAAAAAATATTAAAGACATAATAAAAAAAACAAAAAAAATTTTAAAGAAAGCTATTTTATTTGGTGGTTCTTCAATCAGAGATTTTAAAAAAATTGATGGAAAATCTGGTAATTTTCAACAAAAATTTATGGTTTATGGCAAAAATAATAAAAACTGTCCAAGAAACAATTGTGAAGGACTTTTAAAAAAGATATTTTTAAGCAATAGATCTGTTTTTTTTTGTCCAATATGTCAAATTTAGTAAATATACTTATTGACCAAAATACCTGTAAAGGATATATAAACTTTTTTTATTATGCCAAACACTAAATCAGCAATTCGTCGAACCCGAAGAGTTAAAATACAAACTACTGTTAACAAAATTAGAAAAAGTAAATTTAAATCTATTATAAAAAAAATGAATTTATTAATAATTCAAAAAAAAAAGGATGAAGCTGTTAAGTTATTACCTAAAATGAACTCTCAAATTATGAAAATTTCTAAAACAGGTGTAATTAAAAAAAAAACTGCGTCAAGAAATATTTCTAAACTTACAAAAAAAATATACTCGCTTAAGTAAACAAACAATCTAAAGTTGATCTTTTTTTTAAATTGTCAGTAGAATACAACTTTTAATTAATTTTTTTAAAAAAGAAATCTACTAAATATAATAATTTTTTTTTAACTTAATCAATATATAGATATTAAATTAATTAAACATTTTTTAATTTTTTTTTTTTTTTTTTTAAATTTATTTCTCAATTAAGAGTTTAATACACTTCTAGAGTTTATTTTTTTTTTTATATAGCATAAAACTTATTGCATTAAATTTGATTAAGTACTAATCAAAGTGATATCCAAAAAAAACTAAATGCAAAAATTTACCACTAACAAAAACGAAAATATTATTTTAGATGACTCTTCTAAAAAAATTGTCTGGGAAAAAGTATGTATAGATATTAGAAATAAGTTAGGGAATAATATCTATGAAAGTTGGATCAAAAAATTAAAATTATCAGAAGAATTAGAGCACTATATAGTTCTGTCTGCACCAACAAGATTTATAAGAGACTGGGTGGTTTCTAGGTACCTTGATCAAATTATTGATATTGTAAAAAATTATAAACCCAATACATCAAGAATTGATTTTATTATTGAGAATGTATCTATAAATAAAACTAAGACTTTAGTTTTAGATCAAATTGATGATAAAAAGAATAATTTAAATTCAAATGTTACTTTTATTTCTGAATCACATTTAAGTTACAATCGAATTGACCTAAATAAAAATTTTGAAAACTTTGTAGTTGGACCAAGTAATAATCTAGCTTATGAGGCTTCAAAAAAAGTATGTGAAAGAATTTCTTATTATAATCCATTATTTTTATATGGAGGAATTGGAATGGGTAAAACCCATTTATTAAATGCCATAGGTTTAAAGTTAAAAGAAAATTTAAAAGTAATGTTTATATCAGCCGAAAGATTTATGTACCAATTTATAAAATCAATAAAAAGTAATGAAATGGTAAAATTTAAGGAATTTTTTAGAAACACAGATGTTTTTATAATAGATGATATTCAGTTTGTTAGTGGAAAAGAAGCAATGCAAGAAGAATTTTTTCATACTTTTAATGCCTTAATAGACAGAGGTTCACAAATTATTCTTTCGTCAGATAGATCTCCTGCAAAGCTAACAAAAATTCAAGAACGAATTAGATCAAGATTATCTGGAGGTTTAGTCGTGGACATCCTAGAGTCAGACAAGATATTAAGGCTCAATATTTTAAAATCTAAGCTAAAAGATATAAAATTATCTTTTTCGGATATAATTGAACCAGATGATAATATACTTAATTTTCTTAGTACAGAAATAAGCATTAGTAATAGAGAGCTTATTGGAGCATTAAATAGAATAATTTCTTTTAGTAGAATTTATAATAAATTACCAAATCTCAGTGAGATAAAAATTATTTTGAAGGATTTATTAAATATTACTGAAAACAGAGTAAGTTTAGAAAAAATTCAAACGATAGTATGTAATAATTATAAAATAAGTAAAAACGAAATGTTATCTCCTAGAAGATCAAGGTATTTAGTAAGACCTAGACAAATTGCAATGTATTTATCTAAAATTTTAACTTCTAAATCATTACCTGATATTGGAAGAGAATTTGCAAATAGAGATCATACAACCGTTATTCATTCTATAAAAATGATTGAAAAATTAAAACTAGTAGATGATAATTTAAAAAATAATCTAGAAAAACTAAAAAATGATATATTATATAGTCAGAGATGAAATTTAGTATTAATAGAGATAAATTTTTAAAATCGCTAGCTTATTGTCAGGGAGTAATAGAAAAAAGAAATACGCTTCCTATTTTATCAAATATATTAATTGAAGCAAAGAATAATTGTCTTAGGATCACTGCAACCGATTTAGATTTAATTTTTATAAATATAATTGAAAATGTTAATATAGAGATAGAAGGTAGTACTACAACTTCATCTTCAATTGTTTATGATATAATAAGAAAACTTCCAGCAGAAAAGACAATTAATTTTAATTTAATTAATGAAAATAAAGTTCAAGTAGATTCTGATAAATCAAAATTTAACTTAAATTGTTTGAACCCAAATAATTTTCCTCTTATTGATGAAAATTTTGTAGAAAATGAATTTATAATTGATTCTAATTCACTTTTAAAATTAATTAATAAATGTAAATTTTCTATTTCTAATGATGAAACAAGACATTACTTAAATGGAATTTTTTTTCATCAAACTGAAAAAGATGGAAATTTTTTTATAACAGCAGCAGCAACTGATAGTCATAGAATGTCTATTTCAAAGGTTAAAATTGATTCAAAAAAAATTTTTGAACCCATTATAATACCTAAAAAAACAATTTATCAACTATCTTCTTTGATGGAAAATTATGTTGGAGATGTAAAAATTTATAACATTAAATCAAAAATAAAATTTGAATTTAATAATAATATTTTAGTTTCAAAATTAATTGATGGAAAATTTCCAAACTATACACAAGTCATACCAAAAAATAATGATAAAAAACTGGAAGTAGATTTAAAAATTTTTTTAAGTTCGGTAGATAGAGTGGTTTCTGTGTCTCTAGATAAAAAAGATGGAGTTAAATTCGAGCTTTCAAAGAATTCTTTAAATTTATCTGTGAACAGCCCAAATAGTGGTGATGGAAATGAATTTTTAGAAGTTAAATTTGATGCTAATTTAAATATTAGCTTTAACTCAAAATATTTAATAGATGTTGCTTCTCAAGTTGAAAATAGTAAATTAATTTTTTATTTAAATGATTCAGGATCTCCTGCTTTGGTTAAAGATCCATCAGACAACGACAGCATATTTATTATAATGCCAATGAAAGTTTAAGATAAATTTATTTTATCTATTTCTTGATAAATACTATCTTCTAATGTTTTTATGAATTTATTTTTGTCAATTCCTGGCATTAAAGGTTTTAAAATCGAAATTATTATTTTTTTATTTGGAATTAATTTCCCATTTTTTGGCCAAGTGTTACCTGAGTTTAATGCAATTGGCAAACATTTCATATTTAGGTTTTCATAAATTTTTCCAACTCCTTTTTTAAATGGAATTTTAATTTCAGATGGAGTTCTTGTACCTTGTGGAAATATTATAAGTGGTCTATTTGATTTCTTAATTATATTTATAATATTTTCATAAAAGCCTAGGTTTTCTTTAGTAGTTTTATTTCTTTCAATAGAAATTGAGTTAATTTTTTTTAAATGCCAACCAAAAATAGGAATTTTTAAAAGCTCTTTTTTTAAAATAAATATTGGTGATTTAAATATTGTCTGTAGAAAAAAAGTTTCAAATATAGATTGATGAGCAGAAGCTATAAAATAATTTTCGTTTTTTAAAATATTATCTTTTCCAATTACTTCAATTTTAGTATTTAATATTAATTTTAAACATAACATTAACCAATATCCTGAAAGCTTTCCTAATATTAAAATTATTTTATTTGGAAGCAGCAAGGCAGGAACTCCTATTATAAAAATAAAGATTATTCCAAGATAAAAAATAGTATAAAATAATAAAGATCTAAGCATACGAAATAAGTTTATTAATTTTTTTAATTATTTAAAATTAATTTTTTAATATTTTCTTTTTTTCTAATTAATTTAATAATGGATTTATCTATTAATATTTCTGCAGGTTTTGGTCTAAAACAATAGTTTGAGGCTAGAGACATTCCATAAGCACCCACATCAGATATTAAAATAAAATCATTTTCTTTTATAGCTTGATACTTTTTAAGATTTAAAAATTTATCTGCACTTTCACAGATTGGACCTACAAACTCAATTTCTTTTTTTTTAATTTTTTTATTTTTTCGAACAGGTATGATAGAATGTTTTGAGCCATATAAAGCAGGTCTTATCAAATCATTCATACCAGCATCAAGAATAACAAAATTTTTTTTTTTGGTTTTTTTAATAAAAGTTATTTTTGACATTAGTACTGCTGCATTACCAATTAAAGATCTACCAGGTTCAAAAATTATATTACAATTAAATTTTGATATAAAATTTTGGACCAAATTATTATATTTTGATAGATTTAATGGATTCATTTTTTTTTCATAAGGAATACCTATGCCACCTCCTAAGTCTATATATTTAAATTTATATTTACTTTTTTTAATTATTTCATTTAAAACTTTTAATGTTCTTTCAAAAGGTTTAATATTTAATATTTGGCTACCTATGTGAACACTCAAACATTTGAGTTTAAGATTTTTATATTTTTTAATATTATTTATTAAATTTAAACAATTTTTTTTTGTTAATCCAAATTTATTTTCATTCAGCCCTGTAGAAATTTTTTTTAAAGTTTGAGCATTAATATTTGGGTTCAAGCGTATACCAACAGATGTTTTTTTTGATAATTTTTTTGATAACTTATTTATTAAAATTGCTTCGCTTTCAGATTCTATATTAATTAGTAATATATTTTTTTTAATTGCAAATTTAAGTTCATTTTCAGTTTTTCCAACACCCGAAAAGACAATTTTTGATGGACTAATTCCAGCTTTTAAAGCAACCATAAGTTCTCCCACAGAGACAACATCAGCTCCACACCCTTGGTTTTTCAATTCTTTTAATATTTTGACGTTTGAATTTGATTTTACTGAAAAACAAATTAAAGGATTAATTTTTAAAAACGAATCTTTAAATAACTTAATATTGTATTTAATTTGAGATAATGAATAGCAATAAATTGGTGTTTCAAACTTTTTTGATAATTTATCTGCTGATATATTATCAACATAAAATTCATTTTTTTTATATTTTAAAAATTTCATTATTGTATTTTATTTTATATAATTCAGTTAAGGTTTTATTTTTATTTATAAAAACCTGATTTTCATTATAAATTGGTTCAGACTTTTTTCCACAGCAAGTAATAGCAATTAATAAGAAGGTAAATAAAATAATTTTTTTATACATAAAATTCTTTTTTGTATTTTTTTATCATTTTTTTTATATTTTGTGGAGCTGTTCCTCCAAAAGATATTTTAGAATTTACTGAATTAATTATATTTAAAACCTTAAGTGAGTCAACTGACAGGTCATTTTTTATTTTCTTTACTTCATCAATATTTAATTCATTTAGTTTTTTATTTTTTCTCTCCGCAAAATTTACTAGTTTTGCTGATAGTTTATAAGCATCTCTAAATGAAAGATTTCTTTCTCTAACAAGGTAATCTGCAAAGTCTGTTGAAGTTGTAAAACCTTCATTCGCTAATTCTAGCATTCTTTTTTTGTTTGGTTTTAGATTTTTTATAATTTCGTCTAAAATTTTAATACTATTATTTATATTATCAAAAGTATTAAATACAATTTCTTTGTCATCTTGCATATCTTTAAAGTAAGAAATAGGTAAACCTTTAAGTATTGTTAGCATTGCATTTAAGTTTCCAAAACAACTTCCAGATTTACCTCTTAACATTTCAAGTGGGTCTGGATTTTTTTTTTGTGGCATGATGGAAGATCCAGTTAAAACTTTATCTGAAAAGTTTATCATTTTAAATGCATCAGAATTCCAAATAATTAATTCTTCAGCAATTCTTGATATATGTACTGAACATATAGAAGATGCTGATAAAAAATCTAAAGCAAAATCTCTGTCAGATACAGTATCAATTGAATTATTAGTTGGTATTTTAAATCCTAATTTTTTAGTAGTATAAAATCTGTCAATTTTATATGATGTTCCTGATAGTGCAGCGACTCCTAAAGGGTTTTCATATAAACTATCTAAATTTCTAAAAAATCTTTTTTTATCTCTGTTAAACATTTCTACATATGACAATAAGTAATGTGAAAAATATATTGGTTGTGCATTTTTAAGATGAGTTAATCCAGGCATAATCACATCTAAATTTTTATCTGCTTTTTTAATAATATTTTTAATTAACATGTTAAGCTCTTTTATTAATTCTTTAGTTGATTTAATCATCCATAATTTAAAATCAGTAATAACTTGATCATTTCGTGATCTAGCTATATGCAAATAACCAGCATCATTTCCAATAATTTTAAAAAGTCTTTTTTCAATATTTAAATGTATATCCTCATATTTTTTTTTAAATTTAAATTTATTATTACTAATTTCTTTTTTTATTTTTTTAAGGCCATTAATTATTTTTTTTGCTCTACTGTTACTAATAATTTTTTGTTTGCTAAGCATAGAGGCATGCACTATAGAAGCTTGAATATCTTCGTTATATAGTCTTTTATCAATATTGATTGATGAACCAATATTTTGAAATAATTTAGACGTTTTTTGTTTAAATCTAGTTCCCCAAACTGCTGTATTTTTTTTCTTCATTATATTAACAATAGATCATATTATTGAATTATGCATTTTTTAAAACTTAAAAATTTTGTACTATTAAATTTATTTTGTTTATTGATAATAAATGACTCAAATGCAACAATAAAAGCACCTTTTGAAAATATAATTATTAATGAAAAACCTTTATTATATTCAGAAATAAAGTTTCAAGATGTAAATAACAATATAATTAATTTAAAAAAATATAAAGGTAGCTTAGTTATATTAAATTTTTGGGCAACTTGGTGTTTACCATGTAAAGAAGAAATGCCTTCTCTTGATAAGTTACAAATTAATAATAAAATATCAAATATAAAAATTTTTCCAATTAATTTAGAAAATAAAAATTTAAAAAAAACAACAAAATTTTTTGAAGATTTAAATATTAAAAATATATCTTTTTTTTTTGATCCTGAACTTAATCTTGTTAAATTGTTTTCGTTACGTGGGGTTCCAACAACTATTTTTTTTAATAGAGAAGGTAAAGAATTTGCAAGAGTCATTGGATCTATAGATTTTTCTGAAGACTCATTTATAAATTGGATTTCTAAATATTAATTTTTAAATAAAATGGAATTCTCATTAAAAACTAAAGTAATTGAGCCACAATCAGGACAAAAACCTAAAAATGCAGTAATTTTACTTCATGGATATGGTGGTGATGGTAAAGATATTAGCCTTCTTTCTTTAAACTGGAGAAGATTTTTACCTGAAACAATATTTCTGTGTCCCAATGGTCCTGAACCATGCGTGGTTAATCCTGTAGGATATCAATGGTTTGACCTTTCTAATAATGATGAAAAGTTTGTACTTGAGAAATCTTTAATTGCAGAAAAAAAATTATTTCAATTTATTGATGAGGTTAAAAAAAAATATCAAATTGATAGTGAAAATATTTGTTTATCTGGATTCAGTCAAGGCTGCATGATGGCTTTGAATAGTGGCTTGGCATCAGAACAAGAATTTAATTGTATAGTAGGATTTTCAGGTAAAATTATTAATCCAAAAAATTTAATTGAACGAATTAAATCAAGGCCTAAAATTTTTCTTTTGCATGGAGATATGGATAGCATTGTACCTCCAATTTATCTAATGGAGTCTAAAGATTTTTTTAGAAAATTAAATTATAAAATTAAAACAGAATTATTAAAGAATTGTGAACACAATATTCCTGTAGAAGCATCAAGTTTAGCATTAGAGTTTATAAAAAAAAATTTAAATTATTAAAAATAATTATTTTTTTATGTAGTATTGATATTAATTATTTATTAAGCTAGATTAAAACTTATGTTTATACCAGCTAAAAAAATTCCTTTGGAAAAATGTCCTGCATTAGTATTAAATGCAGATTATCGTCCTTTAAGTTATTATCCATTATCTTTGTGGTGCTGGCAGGATTCTATAAAATCAGTATTTCTTGACAGAGTAAATATTGTTTCAACTTATGATAGGGTTATTAGAAGCCCATCTTTTCAAATGAATTTACCAAGTGTAATAGCATTAAAAAATTTTGTTAAACCTCAAAGTAATCCAAACTTTACTAGATTTAATGTTTTTTTAAGAGACAGGTTTACCTGTTTATATTGCGGTAGCAAGAAAGATTTAACTTTTGATCATTTACTTCCAAGATCTAAGGGTGGAAAAACTAATTGGGAAAATGTAGTTACTGCTTGCTCAGCTTGTAACGTAAAAAAAGGTGGTCGATTATATGAAAAGTCAGGAATGCTATTATTTAGAAAACCTTACTCTCCAACAATAGAAGACCTACATAATAATGGAAAATATTTCCCCCCCAATTTTTTACATGAAAGTTGGATGGATTATTTGTATTGGGATGTTGAACTTGAAGCGTAATTAAATTTTTTCAGATAGATTTATTGCAATTTTTGATCCAGTTTTAATAATTTTATCCAAAATAAAATAAGCACCTTTTTTAGTAGCACCTTCATCATAAGCAATATTTTTATGATGTAATTCATCTTCTCTAAATTTTATAATATTTTCTTTCAATTTTTTCTCATCTGACTCTAATTGATTAATTTGATTTTTATAATGTTCATCAATTACTTCTTCAACTGACGCAGTACAAAGCATAGCAGCTTTTTTCCCTAAAATTGTTGAACCAAATCCTAAACCGACACCAAGCAAATCCCACAAAGGTAAAAGCTTAGTTGGTTTAATATTTCTTTTTTTAATTTCATTTTCAAAAAAATCACTATGTTCTTTTTCATGATTCTTCATTTCCTCAATTATTTTTTTTAAATTTTCATTTTTTACAACTGTATTTAAAGCTAATAATTGACCTTCATATATTTTTATTGCACCGCGTTCACCCGCATGATCAACTCTAATAAATTCTTCAACTTTAATTTTATTCGTTTTTTTCATAATTTACAAAAAGTCTTACATTTATAATACTTAATATTAAGGAAATAATCATATTTATTGTAGCAAGAGATAATCCAAAAATTCTAAAAGTAACATCTTTACAACTTATAGTTTTTTCTTTCAATTCTTTCAAGATATCTTCTTTTGATAAACTATTAAATTGCTTGTCTAAATCACAAACTAATGATTCTTTGAAAAAACCTTGTTCAATACCAAAATGATAAAAAGATAATAAAGTTGCAGAGAAAAATATTAAACTAAGTAAAATAAGATAAATTTTTTCAAATTTTTTAAATATAAGACTTATAATTATTATTACTATTGATAAGATGTATGGAATTCTTTCTAATAAACATAAATTACAAGGTTGGTGACCTAAAATATATTGAATAAAGTATGCTGATATTAATGCAAAAGTACTAAATAATAGAATTATAATAAATATAAACTTATTTTTTATTTGATACATTTTATTTAATTATTAAATATATAATTCCAGTAACTAATATCATTATAAAACCTATAATAACAAACCATTTTGTAATTTCTTTTTCCATAATTTTATTAACTGCATTACCAAATTTAAAAGATAAATAAGCAACTATAAAAAATCTTAACCCTCTAGAAATTATACAAATAAAAAAGAAAATGAATAAGTTAAAGCCAATTATACCACTAGTTATAGTGAAAACTTTAAAAGGCAATGGGGTAAAACCAGCTAGAAACAGTGTACCCAGCCAAATATATAAACCACTACCATTTGATAAATTATCTTTTAGAAATAAAACTTTATTTTCATAACCATAAAATTCTATTACATTCATAGCTACTTCTAAAAAAATTGATCCTATAAAATAACCAAATAAACCACCAAGAGAAGAAAAAATGGTAGCTATTAAAAATATTTTTAAATAATCCATTCTTTTTGCAATCACCATTGGTATAATCATAATATCAGGGGGTATTGGAAAAAAGGAACTTTCAGTGAAAGATACAATAGCTAAAAAAAATTTTGAACTTTTATGTGAAGACCATTCAATACATTTTTTATATATTTTTTCTATCATATTTAAATTTTAGTTATTTTAAAAATTTATATTTGAGTAATACATATATAGCGATTAGGCCATCTATTGCTTTAATTTTTTTACCCTCTGAATAAGTTCTTCCCTTATAGTTTATTGGAATTTCTTTTATTTTTATTCTTAAATTTGAAATTTTAGTAGTTATTTCGGGACAGAAACCAAAGCCCCTTTCTAAAAGATCTATATTTTTGAACAATTCAGCATCAAATACTTTATAACAGGTATGAGCATCAGTTAATTCAGTTTTATTTATAAAATTAGAAATTACAGTTAAGATAGTATTTCCCCAAATTCTTACCGCATGACTGAAGTTTTCTAGATTTTCAAATTTGTTTTTCCCAAGTACTCTAGATCCATAAACAACCTTTATTTCCTTATTTATAATTGGTTCTACAAGTTTTTGATAATCATAAGGATCATACTCTAAATCTGCATCTTGTATTATAACAATATCGCCCGTAATAAACTTTTGAGCAGATTTTATTGAAGCACCTTTTCCTAAGTTTTTTTTATGAAATATTATTTTTTGAATTTTATTTATTAATTTTGTTTTTATTAATTCAATAGTCCCATCATTAGAACAATCATCAACTAAAATAATTTCTATATTTATAAACTTAATTTTTAAAATTAAGTTAATTAATTTTTCTATAGAATTAATTTCATTATATACAGGTATTATTACAGTTAATTTCATTGTAAAATTATATTATATAATTAAAATAAAATTTATATTTTATTATGTTTAATATATTTCTTTTTTCCTCATTATCTTCAACTATTTTTTATATATGTGGAAGTATTTTCTTCTTAAAAACGATAAATAAAAAGCAGACAATAGAAGAAATTTCTAGTCAATCTATATTTGGGATAATTTTTATATCTTTTGTAGCTTTAGTTTTAAATTTTTTTGTTCCACTAAATAAAGAAGTAAATAGTGTGTTTTTACTTACTTTTTTAATTACTTTTATTTTAATTTTTAAAAAAAAAATAAATTTCTATAATCTTTTTTACTTTTCAATTATTTCAGGAGCCACTTCTTTTTTATTGTTAATGTTAAGCCACATTTATAACCCTGATGGTGGTTTATATCATTATCCTTATGTTAATATTTTAAATAATGAGAAAATAATATTAGGATTAAGTAATCTGCATTTTAGATACGGACATATATCTATAATTCAATATACTTCAGCATTTTTTTATAATTTTTTATTTAACCTTAATGGAATAGTGATTCCGTTAGCATCATTATCTTCATTTATTATTTTAAATTTTTTATTTAAAATTTTTGAAAGTCTGAAAAAAAAAGAAATAAATTTTTACGTAATTTTTCTTGTACTGATTTTAGTTTATATAAGTTATAAAATGAATAGATATAGCGGGTATGGAAATGATGCACCTGCTCACTTTTTATTTTTTTATTTAATATCAGAAATTTTTAAAAAAAAAAATATAACAATTGAACATAAATTTAATTTATTACTTATATCAGTATTTATTTTTTTAAATAAAATAACAATGGGATTGGCAATTTTATTACCCTTGGTATTAATTAATTTTAAAAAATTAAAAAAATATAACTATATAAGTCTATATTTTTCAATTTTATTATTTCTATTTTGGTTATTAAAAACTTTATTAATTTCTGGTTGCTTAATTTATCCAGTAAAATCTACTTGTATTAAAAATCTTGAATGGACAAATATAAATCAAACTAAAATGATGTCAGTTCAAAGTGAGGCTTGGTCAAAAGGTTGGCCAGATAGAAAAAATAAAGATATTAAAATGGAAGATTTTAATAAAAAATTTAATTGGCTTAACGCCTGGCTTGATGTGCATTTTAAGAGAATATGCAAAATTTTATTACCTTATTTATTTTTTCTTATTGTTTTTTATTTATTTTTAATTTTTATAAAAAAAAGACCACAATTAAAAAAACTAATTTATTATAAAAATAGCTTTAATGTAAATTTTATTTTTTTTACTTCATTGTTTGGTTGTCTTATGTGGTTTTTAAAGTTTCCTATTTATAGGTACGGTTATTCTTATTTAATAACAGTTTTAGTAATTTTATTTAGTAATATTTTGTATAAAGAAATTATTTTTTTTAATTTTAAAAATCAAAAAAAAATTATTTTAACAATTGTTATTTTGAGTATTTCAACTTTGTTTATTAAGCAAAGTGTAAGAATTGCAAAAAATTATAATAATAATTATAATAATTATCCTTGGCCAAAATATTATGATTATTCAATGGATAATAATAATATTAATACCACTTCAAAACTTATTAATGGAAAATTAATTTATAAAAGTAGTACTTATTGTATGTATAGTAAAGCTCCATGCACAAATGAAGAAATAGATATTAAAATTTCAGAAAAAAATAATTATTTAATCTTTAATTAATTTAGTTGCGTATTGTTTAAATACAAAACATAATAATATACATGAAAAAATTAAATAATAAGAAGAAAGGGCGAATGGCGGAACTGGTAGACGCGTTGGACTCAAAATCCAATGGTAGCAATACTGTGAG
>MDSV01241295.1_pt1 | contig 22700 bp, 16 predicted proteins | sample 810851 | NCBI WGS metagenome assembly MDSV01 (sample SAMN05326640, study PRJNA326480) | marine metagenome | isolation source: seawater | place: Atlantic Ocean: North East | collected 2012 | reverse complement strand
TAATAGGTCTTGCTGGTTGAGACACTCAAGCAAATCACAGGCTGTTTGTTAAAGTTGGCTTTGTAGGCCTCTGAGTTCAATAAATATTGAAACAATTTGCCGTGTAAGTCGCCAAAGTCGTCAGGCGCTTTGGCATTTGGGTGCTTATTAAAATGCTCCAGTAGCACCACGTTAAAGTCGTAATCGCGCACGTAAGATGAGAAACTGTTGCCAATCATGCCATCGATGCGCTTGTTTTCTTTATGGTCCACGATGGTGGTTTGTAGCATCTCAATCACAGGGAACGCATCGCCATTGCCTTCGATATCCATGTTGGCAGACACGATGTCCACTTCGACCGAATAACGATCGGCATTGGGGTTGTCCCAATGTGCCAGCGCGTTAAAGCGGTTGTTAATCATGGTCAACGCTTTACGCAGATTGTCTTCACGCTGCTCGCCGCGCGCCAGATTGGCAAAGTTGGTCGTCATGCGCGTGCTGCTGGCAGGCTGATAGTTTTCATCAAAACGAATGTGCTTGATTGAGCATGCAAAAGGCTTAGTCATGGTGATTCCTACCCTACAAATTGAGATAATACTAAATGTCTGTATGGGTATATTTAAGCAAATATTTAACATGAATAAAAACGATATAAACTTAGTATAAGATGAATTTTATTCATTTTAAGAAAATGACCTGCTTGTTTTTTTGAATAAATTACATCTCTATATATAAGAAACCCCAAGATAACAGCACTGCTATCTTGAGGCTTAAGTCTTTACGTATGAAAACGCTCAAATATATCGGTCACTAAAAACCTTGCTCTTCGCTACACCCCAAACCCACAGGTAATGCTGTTGTCTTTTTTATCAAAGGTTAAATGTTTGTAGCCCTCGCCCGTCACTTGATAGCCACTACTGTCGTTTTTGGTTACGGTGTTAATATCATGTTTATCAACAGGCAGCGTGAATTCACTGCGTAGCGACTGTGGGTTATTGGCAAAATACAGCTTCAAATGCGACCATTCAAAACCGCTGAGATATTCAATTTTTGAGAGCTGTTTACCAAAGGCGGTCGCGTTATTTAGCGTGTAAGTGGTGATGGTTTCGTCCAAATGCTCCAGTTGCTCCTCATCAGACGAATTGTAAGGTTTGATACGTGTATCGGTATCAATAATGGACTGCTGATACGTTATGGGCAAGCTGCTGGTTGTCGGGTTAGGATAATCACAGCCTTTTTGCATGGATTTGAGATATGGGGTCCAGTCGGTACTGGCTGCCTGCCGCGTTGCACAACTGGTTAGTGATAAGGCGGCGACCATACTGAAAATGATGGCGGTTAGCTTCATGAGTGCCTCCTAATGACAAATCATAGAATACGGTTTGATAATGGCGTTACTATAACGTATTGATATATCAGACAATTAAACGATAGGTAAAAAGGCATATGGGTTCTATGATAGTTTGGTTGTGAGAAGTATCAAAAAACCCCATACGCGGTAGTCACGTATGGGGTGCATGATCATCATGATGACTGTGTATTGCAGTATGTTAAATATGTGGGCTTCTCTTCTTCCCATGTGGCACCAGCCATTTGGCAAACCATCCTGACACATCGTCCATCAACGTATAAACCACTGGGATGACTACCAGACTGAGGAGCGTTGAGGTGACCAGACCGCCCAATACGGCGGCCGCCATCGGTCGCCTAAACGTAGGATCAGCATCACCCCAACCAAAGACCAGGGGTAACATGCCTGCACCCATCGCAATGGTGGTCATGATGATAGGCCGCGCACGCTTGCGACAGGCATCCATAATGGCCTCAAAACGCGCGAGCCCGCGGCGCTGAGCAATCAACGCGTAATCGACGAGTAGGATTGAGTTTTTGGTTGCGATACCCATGAGCATAATAAAACCAATCATCGAGGGCATCGACAGACTACTATTGGTAATGACCAAACCCACAAACGCGCCGCCTATCGATAACGGCAGTGCCATCAAAATGGTAAATGGCTGCAATAAACGGCCAAATAATAAAATAAGAACGCCTAAGATACAGACCACACCCACCGACATCGCAATGATAAACCCACTAAACAGCTCCGCCATATTTTCGGCTTGACCTTGATCAATGATGGTAATCGATGGCGGCAGCGTCTGCATCGCTGGTACCGACTTGACCGCCTGCACCAAGTCGCCAAGCTCGCCATCAGAAGGCTGCACAGTAATACTAATGGCGCGCTCACGATCGAGCCGGTTGATCTGGGCCGGGCCTGTCCCAAAGTTTAGATCGGCCACCTCGCCCACGCGTACCCCTTGTCCTGCAGGCAGCGCGCTTGGCACGTATAGGCCTTCTAATTGGCTGACGTTTTGTTTGGCGACATCAGGCAGTCGCACCACAATAGGAATCTGCCGAGTATCGAGATTAAGCTTAGATAAGCGCTGCTCATAGTCGCCGACCGTCGCCACTCGTAGCGTGGTGGCGATATCTTGCGTGGTGACGCCTTTATCTGCCATTGCCAGTCTGTCAGGCATGACCGTAAGCTCTTGCCTCGGCAGGCTACGGTCACTGGTCACTGCGCCGGCGCTAGGCAGCGCTCGGATTTCAGTCATAATCTGCTGGGCGGTCTGCTCTAGCACCTCTGGATTGGTACTGGTCAAAGAAAAGTTATAGCCCGTCTCGCCGCCGCTCGATAGACCAACGGTAAAGCGTGCGCCAGGTACCTCCGCGAGCAGATGACTGATTTTACGCTCAATCTCTTGCTTAGAGATACGCTCTGCTCGTGGCGCAAGGACGATATCTAGCCCTGCGATATTTTCGGCTTTGCCGCCAGAGCTGGGCTCCATAGCAGCTTGCGCCTCCCCTACCGAGGTAAAGATATTGGTCACTTCGGGCATGGCCAAGATACGCTCACTGGCCATCGCTGCCACGCGCTCGGTATCTTCGAGCGCCACATCTGGCGTCAGCTCAATCTCAACACGCGTCTGATCGATATCATTGTCAGGAATAAAGGAGGTCGGTAGCAACTTCACCAGCATCAATGAAGCGACAAACAGCACCAAAGTTGCGCCGATGGTGATCCAGCGTTGTCGTAAGGTCCATGAAACAATCTTAAGATACCAATCCATCAGCGCGCTTTGTTTTTCCACGCGATTTTTTTCTGGCCGCAGTACGTAAGCTGCCATCATCGGCGTGATCAGTCGCGCTACCATCAAGGACGCAAATATCGATAAAGCCGCTGTCCAGCCAAACTGACGGAAGAACTGCCCAACAATACCGCCCATAAAGGCCGTCGGCAAAAACACAGCAATCAAGGTAAAGGTAGTAGCAACGACTGCCAGACCAATCTCATCAGCCGCTTCCATCGCCGCCTCATAAGGTGTCTTGCCCATACGCAGATGACGAATGATATTTTCGACCTCTACGATGGCATCATCGACCAACACCCCAATCACCAATGACAATGCCAATAAAGAAATAATATTGAGACTAAAGCCAAACAGATACATACCCAAAAAGGTAGGAATAACGGACAATGGCAACGCCACAGCTGCGACAATGGTCGCACGGATATTGCGCAAAAATAAAAACACCACCACGACGGCCAATAGTCCACCTTCTATCAGCATACGCAGTGATGCTTGATAATCCTCGGCAATAGGGGTGGCTCGATCATAGACTTTTTCGATGCTGATATTACCCGTATCGGCCGCCAGTTTGGCAAGCTCGGCATCGACGCGCTCCATGACCTCGACCTCACTGGCACCGCGCGAGCGGGTGATGTTAAACGCCACCACCGTCTGCCCATCGAGCTTAGCAATCGAACTTGGGTCAGCAGCACCATCGGTGATTTGCGCCATACGTCCAAGCGCTTGCGTGCCACCTGTCGGCACGGCCACTTGTAGGTCGTTTAATTCGCTTGCGCGCTCGACCGCCCCAAGCACGCGAATGGTTTGCGTGGTTTTACCGACCTCGGCTTCACCACCTGAGCTGTCCTGCTGAATCCCAGCGATTTGCTGCGATAGCTGAGAGATAGGAAACTTTAAACCACTGAGCGCAATCGGGTCCGCTGCTACGGTGATCTCACGCTGCAGGCCACCGATACGGCTAACGGTACTGACACCAGGGATATCAGATAACCGTTTGGTGACCGTATCATCAACGAACCAAGACAGATCTGCCACATTCATGTTTTCTGCGGCGACAGAATAAGTCACCACCGGAAACCCTGCGGTTGAGACCTTAGTAATAATCGGATCATTGGCCGCGGCTGGCAGATCCCCTCGCACCTCACCGACGGCTGAGCGCACATCATCGACCGCTTCTTGGATGTCTTTTTCTAGGACAAACTCAGTGACCATGGTGGCAGCGCCGGTTTGTAGGGTGGTGCGAATATGCTTGACACCTTCGATACTGGTCAGCTTATTTTCGACTTTTTTGGCAATGTCGTTTTCGAGCTGGGTAGGTGCCGCGCCAGGCAGGGTGACGGTCACTACCACGGCAGGCAAATCAATGTCAGGGAACTGCTGCACCTTCATTTGCATAAAGCCATAGATACCGCCCAACGTCAGCAGTACAAACAGCAAAATAGCGACCAACGGATTTCTAATCGAATAAGCAGATACATTTAGGCTCATGAGCGCGCCTGCGAAGCTGTATCAGCGTTATTATTGGATTGATTAAGACCATCGACGATGCGCACCAAATCGCCATCGTTTAAAAAACTACCGCCTTGCTTGACGATTTGACTGTCGCTCGGCAATGGCTCTGTGACCGCCACACTATCGCCGAGACGCTCACCCAAACTCACACGCTGCTGCTTGATACGGCCTGTTTTTTGCGCTGCGTGGTTGGTGCGAATTTGTGTGACCATCATCACATAGTCATAGCCATCATTGCTGACCACCGCACTGTTAGGAACGGTTTGGGTGTTGCTGCTACCCAATAAAAACTCACCCGTTTGATACATGCCAGCGCGTACTTTTGCGTTGGCCGCTAGGCTAGCATAGATGGTGATTTGGCGATTATTATCTGCCGTCGGTGCGATACGGTTCACCTGTCCCATCACACTATCATCACCGGGTAGAGCGACTCGTACAGGTGTACCAATATTGATATCGCCGACAAGCTTTGGATCGATATCTGCGCGCCATTCTAATTCCCCGCCTTTTATGATGGTAAATAGCGGTTCACCGCCTGCGACCATGCCGACGACCATGCCGACCTCCACCATTTTATCACTGATGACGCCGCTGACTGGCGCAACTACTGTGGCATTATCAAGGGTCAAACGCTGATTGCTTAAACGGGCTTTGGATGCTTGCAAAGCTGCGCGGGCACGTACCTCAGAAGTACGGTAGCGATCGGCTTCTTGTTTACTAATGGCGTCAATATCGATGAGTGGCAATACGCGGGCCGCATCGGCGCTGGCGTTGGCAAGTGTGGCTTCTGCCTCTGCCACATCTGCCTCAGCTTGCAGCACTTGCTGCTCCATCGCATCGGTATCAAACATTGCGAGCACTTGCCCCGCTCTCACGCGGTCGCCCTCTTCGACCAATACACGCTCGATGGCCACACCACTGACTTTTGCACTGACACTAGCGATATCTTTGGCGTTGATGGTGCCATCAGCGCTAAGTGTGCGACCGATATCATCTTGGCTTGGGCTAACGGTTTCTACTGACAAAACAGACTGCTCCATACTCGCAGTGCTATCAGCTTCATTGCCACCTGCCACACCACTAGAGGCGACTGGCTCCTCTCGTAACTCGTCTGCACTACCGCCCCAATACTTACCTAGCACAAACCCAATCACCAGCACCGCAATCAATGCAGGTATGAGCCACGGGGGTAGTTTTGCAGATTTATTGGTAGAGGTAGCCTCAGCTTGACGATACGGGGGTAGCTCAGCGTGTTGAGGTGTCTCAATATTGGTTTGCTGTCCGCTAGTCGGTTCTTGCTTATTATCAGGGTCTTTAAAGTCACTCATAGTCGGTCTCTATAAATACGGATAATAATAAAAGCAGCGCTTAAACGCTCACTTAAACCATTACTCAAAAACAATTACTGGACAGCCACTAGTCAGAACAGCTTATGAATTAGTGGTTAGTGCGCTATTTCTTTGTAGCAAGCTCATTGCGAGATTTTTTGCAAACGATTTAAGCTGTTGTTGTAACTCTGGTTGCTCATAAACCGACCCGCCAAGCGTGGCTTGTTGTAGTGACGAGTCTGTAAACATACCGATGGTAAAATAAAGCAAGGTGAACAGGCGCAATGGCTTAGTATGATCGTCAGTTGGACCAAGAAATGTAGACAGATAGCCTTGAAACCGCGCCAATACTTGAATGTCATGTTCAAACAAAGTCACCATTTCTGGGTTATTTTGTACTGAGATATTCTGTGACGCTAGCTTAGCAATCGCTGGATTCTCAATCAGTAAATCCAAAGTTTTATCGATCCACTGCTCTAACGCTTGGGCGGGCTCAAGTGTACTATCTGCAATCGCGGCTTCTGTTTGAGACACAAAAGCCAACAGCTGACGAGCATGCATTCTACATACCGCTTCATACAGCGACCGTTTGCTTTGCCAGTGAAAGTGAATGGTGGAAATATTCTTGCCAGAAGCCTTGGCAATATCTCGAGTAGTAACCGCTTTAAAGCCTTTAGCCGAAAACAGCGCTTCGGCGCATCGTAAAATAGAGGCGGCGCTACTACTAGGTTCAGATTCGACTCGATCAAGCGCGGTTTCAAAGTCAATTTCAGATAATTTTGTCATGGGTCATTATTAATCAATCAATTGATTGAGTCAAACGTTTTAGATATCCAAACGGTATATAATAATAGCCCTTTTAAGCATTGGTATAACGACTCGCCTCAGGCATCCAGCGGTGAATCAGTTGGCTGACATCCGCTTTTCTGGTAGGGTCTGCAATCAAGTGCTTGGCCAAACGCTGCGCAATCGCAAATAACTGCTCATCACGGATAAGATCGGCCAAATAATAGCCAACATTGCCTGTCTGACGTTTACCGAGCAGTTCACCCGGCCCGCGCAGCTCTAAGTCTTTTTGAGCGATAACAAAACCATCGGTGCTATCACGTAGCACGTTCAAACGCTCTGTGCCTGTTTCTGATAATGGTTTTTGGTATAACAACACACAAAAGCTCTTGGTTGAGCCGCGCCCGACGCGCCCGCGAAGCTGATGCAATTGTGAAAGCCCTAGACGCTCCGCATTTTCGATCACCATGAGTGAGGCATTGGGTACATCGACCCCCACCTCAATCACGGTTGTGGCAATTAACAAATCCAAATCACCCGCCTTGAACGCCTGCATGATGGCTTGTTTATCCGCAGACTTCATTTTGCCGTGTACTAAGCCAATGCGAATGTCTAAGCGCTCATTTAAATCTTCATACGTGGCTTCAGCTGCTTGTGCATCGAGCACGCTAGACGCCTCGACTAAGGAGCACACCCAATAAGCTTGCCTGCCTGCCTCGCAATTCACGGCAATACGTTCGATCACCTCATCGCGGCGATTGCGATCGATGGTCACCGTGGTAATGGGGGTACGCCCTGGCGGCAACTCATCAATAATGGAGGTGTCCATATCGCCATAAACGCTCATGGCAAGCGTTCGCGGAATCGGGGTAGCGGTCATGATTAGCTGATGCGGTGTGCTATTGGCCACGCCTTTATTGGTCAATGCCATACGCTGCTCAACACCAAATCGATGCTGCTCATCAATGATCACGAGCCCTAGCTTGGCAAACTGTACTTGCTCTTGAAACAAGGCATGCGTACCAACGACAATTTGTACCGTGTTTTCCGCAACCGCTTCCAATGCTTCGCGGCGCTGTTTGGCAGTTTGCTTACCCGCAAGCCAACCCACACCGATACCTAGCGGCTCAAACCATTGCTTAAAGTTCACGAGGTGCTGCTCTGCTAAAATCTCAGTCGGCGCCATGACTGCCACCTGCCAACCACTATCAAGCGCATAACCCGCCGCTCCTGCTGCAACCAACGTCTTGCCAGCGCCCACATCACCTTGTACCAGTCGTAGCATTGGGATAGAGGTTGCCATATCAGTCGTGATGTCTTTCATCACTCGTTTTTGTGCACCTGTTAGATCAAACGGCAATGCACCAAACAGCTTATCAGCTAGCGGACTGTGGGTCGTACATTTGGGTGCTTTGTGCTGATGCAGCTGCTGACGACGGTACAACAAGCTGAGCTGATGGGCGGTTAACTCTTCGATAATCAAGCGCTGACAGGCAGCATGAGTACGCGCCGTCAGTTGGGTCAACAGCTTATATTGCTGACTTGCGTTGGTATAAGTCGGCGGTGTATGCAGCAGTACTAGCGCTTCAAATATCGTTAAGTTATAAACATTGCTATGAGCGATGCGAGCAGCTGCGCTATGGCTATCATTATTGACGTCATAAATGGACGTAGTAGGCCTATTCACACTATTACCAATCACATGATCAGGCACACTTCGCGCCAATGTCGAAAAAATATCTTCTGGAAACTCTGTCTCTAGCAGTACAGATTTGGCTGGCTCAAAAGGTACTAATGGTAAGTCAGCCACGACGGCAAAATCCTCCTTCGTAAACAACGTCATCGGTAGACCCTGACTACGAACTGTTTGCAGGGCCAGTTTGATCAAAGTCCGTAGCTTATTTTGGTGTAAGCCTTTCACACTAGGATAAATGGGCTGTAGACCCGTATCAGTCGTAGCTATATTATCTGTGATAACTTGATATTCAGGATGGTGTATTTGTTTGCCGTAACGACTGACTTTGACTTCACCAAACAGCTGTAATCGCGTCCCCACATTCATGGTCTGCGCAAGGCCGCGATAGACTTTAAAAAACCGCAAAGCTATGGTGCCCGTATCATCATCCACAGTTACGGTCATGCCGCTACGTTTAGTATCGACATGGACCACACGTCCGGTAATCATAGCCGACTGTCCGTGCGCCACTTCTGCGATTGATACCAGTCGACTGCGATCTTCATAATCACGCGGCAAATGCAGTAGCAAATCAAATATCCGCTTGATATTCAATTGTGCCAATTGCTCAGCTACCTTTGTCCCAACACCTGCCAACGCTGTCACTGGCATATCTAACGCCGAGAGTGGCAAGTCAGACCTTATATGGTCTGCTGAATTGGCTGAAGAAACATTCATCGATACTGGCATCAAAGATCCTAACAAGGTTATTTATTATTTTTATCTATGTCATCGGCTGTTTTAAATATAACTCACCTAAGAAAGATTGTCATAAAATGACCCGTAAAAACAGCAAAATATAAATATCGATTCATCTCATTATAGCTGAACAGTCAATGACTTATGCTAAGCTATTCCGTCATGACTGCAAAACCCTTTAAGACAACTTGTTTACATCTATTATATAAATAGTAGCTGTCTTATTTTCTACAACATGGTTTTTCTGCATCATGGTTTTTATAAACCACGGTCATTTTATAAGGTGTTTTTTATGTCAGACTCTGCTCTATATCGACCGTCTCATCAAGGTTTAAGTATATTACGTCTTAGCATGTTTGCCGTAGCTGGGTTATGCGTCAGTGCTTGCAGTACCCTAACACCCACTGCTCAAACACCTAAAACGCCAGAGCCTATCGTGGAGTTACCTAGCGTCGCATTGGTCTTGGGTGGCGGCGGTGCCAAAGGGTTTGCCCACGTGGGTGTGATAAAGGCATTGGAAGAGAATGGCATCAAACCTACCCTGATCGTCGGCACGAGTGTCGGCAGTTTAATCGGTAGCCTGTATGCCAGTGGATACACGCCGTTACAGCTTGAGCAGTTGGCACTGACCACCACCGATAGCCAGTTGACGGACTTTACGTTGTCTAATCAAGGCTTTGTCGAAGGCATCAAACTCAAAAACTTTGTGAATGAAAAAGTTCGCGGACAAGTCATAGAAGACTTTCCAATTGCCTTTGCCGCCGTTGCAGCAGAAAAAAACACCCTAAAAAAAGCCGTCTTTACCACAGGTAACGCAGGGCTTGCTGTCCAAGCATCCTGTAGCGTGCCCAATATTTTTATTGCCCCACGTATTCCAGAAAAAGTCGGCAAAAAATATATTGACGGTGGCGTGGTCAGCCTCGTACCCGTTGACAGCGCACGCGACTTGGGCGCTGATATTGTTATTGCTGTTGATGTGACTGCCGCTCAAGTTAATGGGCCTACTGATAATAGAGCGTTAACCATCAGCTCATTAAGCGACTTTTGGGGCTTTCTCGAAACCAATATCGTATCCCCTACCAATCGCTCCCCATCAATAAGCCGCGAACGAGATCGCGCGGACATTGTCATTACGCCTAATGTCGGTCGTAATAGCTCAATAGATACCAGGCAGCGTCGTGCGCTGATAAAAGCAGGTGCACAAGCCACGACGCCAAAAATTAACGCCATCAAACAGCTGATTCGAGAGAAATCTACTAGCAAATATGCGACGCTTTAATTAACTTTATTGCGTACTCATCACAAGAGTTAAGCGACATTAAATCCAATGCATAAAAAAGCACCACGGTTATAAACGGTGGTGCTTTATCAATAATAAACATCATTATCTGACGAACTTTTACTATAAAAGTCTTAGCGTTACTTTACGCGCGCGCGATATTTCACTGCAACGGTGTCGTTCAAACCGACACCTTCAAGATCCCAACGAACCGCTTTATAGTATTTTAGTGCCACATCTTGTAGTTGATTGTCTACCTTGGTACGTAGTGGCATACGGGCGAAGTTGTTGCCATCGACACTCCCATATGGGAACTCAGGTGCCACTGTACCAAGCAATTCTACTTGATCCGGAATACTCATGGTGACCGTCATCTTACGGACGCGATCGGCATTGGTGTTGGTAAAGTAGCCTTGATACTCCAATACGTTACCTGATTGCAAACGAGTATTTGTATCGACAGGGACGAGTACTTCTTGTCCATTGGCATCAACACTGACCAACGATGCTGTGATTTTACTATTAACCGCTTGGGCACTTGAGTTGCTGCTCGCATTTGTATTGGCTTGAACTGCCATTGAGCTATCAACTGCTTGCTCTGGTGTCGGCAGCATGGCAGATGCCTGCGTGACTACCATCGCACCGATGAGCGTACCGGCAACAACGTGAAATAAGCGATGACCGCTCCAAGCACTAAATGGGCTAGCAAATTGGTTACTTTTTTTCATAGTTCTCATTATCCCTGATTGATATATCGGTAAAGCACAGATGGCAAAAACTGAGTTTTCTTAACACATAGTCAATAATTAAAAGAATCAGATTCATTATTTTTATTGATTATCTTCGTTCATTGACAGTAAAGCAATAGCGCTTAGCATAGCAAAAAGCATTTGTGGGTACATTAACCCCGTGTTGAGGTTGTGTATATCACCGATGGGCAATAAAAAGACCTCAACACAGCTGAAATAAAAGATAGCTCATAACCGCGTTTTTTGCTATGGTAAATCTTTAGCGTTAGGCATTTTTTTGCTACGCCCTTTTTCTTATTCTAACGACTACTGCTCCCATTATGACTACTAGTTCCATGCCACAGATTAACCCTGAATACGTCCATTGGTTCCGTAACTCTGCCCCATACATTAATACGCATCGCGGTAAGACTTTCGTGATTATGTTTGGCGGTGAAGCGGTCAATCATCCTAACTTCAGCACGCTGATTCATGACTTTGCCTTGCTCCATAGTTTGGGTATCAAGCTGGTACTGGTACACGGGGCGCGACCGCAGATCGAAAAAAACCTAAAAGACGACAATATTGAATCTCCGCTGCATCAAGACATTCGTATCACGCCGCGTGCCGCAATGCCCGCTATCCTGCAAGCGGTTGGCGCAATTCGCTTACAGATCGAAGCACAGCTGTCGATGGGACTGGCCAATTCGCCGATGTACGGCTCACGTATTGACGCCATCTCAGGCAATTTTGTCACGGCGCGCCCTTATGGCATTCGTGAAGGCATTGATTATCAAATGACGGGTGAAGTGCGCTCTATTGACGTTGAGGCCATCAAAAACAACCTACTGCATGACCACATCGTGATATTGGGCTCGATGGGCTACTCTGCGACAGGTGAAGTGTTCAATTTGCTCGCTGAAGACGTTGCACTTAGCGCCGCAGTAGAGCTGGGTGCTGATAAGCTGATATTTTTAGGCGAAGAAGCAGGTATCAATGATGGTGATCGTTTGCTACATGAGATGATTCCTAACGAAGTGGATCGCTTCTTACGTGACCGTGATTTGAACTGTGAAATCAATTATTTCTTGAACTGCGCAAGCTTGGCTTGCCGTCAAGGTGTCCATCGCACGCATATCATCTCCTATGCCAAAAACGGTGCATTATTAGAAGAATTATTCACTCGTGACGGTTCTGGTACGCTAATTAGCCATGATCCTTACGAAGAAATTCGCCGTGCCAATATCGATGACGTCGTTGGCCTTATCGAGCTGTTATCCCCTCTAGAAGAGCAAGGTATCTTAGTCAGCCGCTCACGTGAACGCTTAGAGCAAGAAATCGACAACTATAGCGTCATCGAACGTGATGGTATGATTTTGGGTTGTGCAGCCTTGCATACGCTAGACGCAGAGTCCGCAGAAGTCGCTTGTGTTGCCGTACGTCCTGAATATCGCAATGGTAGCCGCGGTGCTGATTTGCTCGCGTTTTTAGAGCAGCAAGCGCGCAGCCATGGTCTACATAAACTGTTTGTACTGACCACGCGTACCGCCCATTGGTTCGTTGAGCAAGGCTTTGCGGAAGTTGAGGCAAGTGCCTTACCAGCAGCACGTCTGGAGAAGTACCACAATGGTCGCAACTCTAAAGTCTTTCAAAAAAACCTATAATTTATAGACAAACTGATATAAAACCTCTGCGCATAAAAAAGCCTTCATAATCATTATGAAGGCTTTTTTTATAGATGAATGCTTCAGCCGCGCATTACTTTACTTTTAATAGCTCAACCGTAAAGATAAGCGTGCTATTTGGCTCGATACCAGCGTTACCCGCTTCGCCATAGGCGATGTCTGATGGGATATAGAACTCGTACTTGCCGCCCTCTTTCATCAACTGTAGACCTTCCGTCCAGCCAGCGATTACTTGGTTTAGTGGGAACTCAATTGGCTCACCACGCTCATATGAGCTGTCAAATACGGTACCATCGATCAATTTACCTTCGTAGTTCACTTCCACCACGTCAGTTGCTTTTGGCGATTTACCTGTACCTTCTTTTAATACTTTATATTGCAGGCCAGAATCCGTTTGCTTCACGCCTTCTTTTTTCGCATTTTCTGCTAAGAATGCTGTGCCAGCAGTTTTATTTTCTGTTGCTTTGGTTTGCATGTCTTTTGCGAACTGCTCTTCTTGCTCTTTTTGATACGTCATCAATACTTCTTGCATTTGCTCTTGGGTCAATGCTGAATCATTGCCTTCGTAACCATCACGGAAACCTTTTTCAAAAGTATCCAGGTTCAAATCTTTGACAGCTTCTTTATTGCCTTCTGCCATCATGAATCCTAAGCTATAGCCCACTTTTTCACTTGCTGAGCTTTGCTCTGTGATAGAAACGCTTTGAGCAGCTGTTTCTTGACTGCCGTTATTGGTGCTACAGCCTGTCATTAACAACATAGCACTAGCAAGGGCACTAATGCTTAAAGTAGTGATTTTTTTCATAGATTACTCTCTGATAGATTACTCTCTGATTGTAAGAATAGTGGCGAGATGTCACATTGCTCTATAATAACAAATCTTAGTTTTGGGAACCACGCTTTACATGAAATTATCGGGCGAATGTACAGTCTGTGTTAATATTTCCTATTATAATAACAAGTTATCACACAAATATAGTGGCAGGTAAAGCTTTCTATCTTTAAATCCATCAATACATAGGCTAAGCTAAATTAGGTAAGGAGATAAGTAATCGAATGTTGGTATTTATCATTGATATATGATTGTCAGTAGCAAAGCGATAACTAAAAACCAGCCTGATACTTTTGATAATTACTTTTATTCGAAAATGATAATATCTTCCCATAACTCAATTTAAAGACACTATTTATAATAAACTATCTGTATATTTGTCTCATTCAACAGTGATTGTAATAACAATACTTTTGAGTGTTACCTATAGAATGATTCAAGGAGGATAAGATGAACCCAATGTATACATCTTTTAACGGTTATCTTGGTGGGCCTATCGGTTCTATCATTGGCGCTATCTTGATATTTATCATTGGTTGGCTGGTCGCACTTGGTATCGCAGCACTTGTGCGCGGTGTCCTATCTAAAGTCAATCTTAATCAACGTATGAACTCTTCAACCGGTAAAACTTACGATCTTGAGGGAATTATCTCCAAGATTGTTTTTTGGTTTATTTTTATCATTGCTATTTCAGGGGCGCTTAACCAACTAAATTTAAACTCAATCTCGGCGCCATTTGCAAATATGGTTAATCAAGTATTGGCATTTATCCCTAACCTCGTCGGTGCGATCGCGCTTGGTGTAATTGGTTGGGTTATCGCCACTGTCGCACGCACTGCAATCAATGCGGCGCTTTCTAAAACGACAATGGACGAGCGTCTAAGCGCACAAGCAGGCGTAAAACCAATGAGCAGCACCATCGCTGATATGGTTTACTGGTTCATCTTATTGGTTGTTTTGACCATGGTACTCGGTCAGCTAGAGCTTGATGGTTTGTTTGCACCATTGACTAATATGGTCGACAAAATCTTCAGCTTTATCCCTAACATCCTAATCGCTGGTGTGGTCTTTGTTGTTGGTTATATCATTGCCAAAGTCGTACGCGGCATTGTGACCAATCTTGTTTCTACTTTTAATGTTCAAGAGTTAGCGACGAAAGCTGGCTTAAGTGAACAAAACAGCCTACCTAATATTGCCGGTTCGCTAGCATTTTTAGTGGTTATTATCCCAACGATTATTGCTGCTTTGAACGCATTAAAAATCGACGTTATTGCTCGCCCTGCGACCAATATGTTGAATAAAATCATGGAAGCATTGCCTAACATCTTCATGGCAGTGGCTATCTTATTTGTGACTTTTTATGTTGTACGTATGGTTGCAAATATCGTCAAAGGATTGCTTGAAAACACTCAAATCAATCAAATGCCTGCCAAAGTTGGCTTGCAAGAGACTATGGGTGACAAGAGAATCTCTGACTTAGTTGCTTATGCGATTATCTTCTTTGCTATGCTATTTGCTGCTATCGCAGCTGCTGATTTACTAGGTTTCGAGCCTATCTCAGCAATTATTACGATGTTTATCGCATTTGGCGCTAACATCATCTTAGGTGCGATTATCCTGTTCATTGGATTTTGGCTTGCCAATATTATTGCAGGTGTTGTTGAGCGTTCTGAACAAGGTTCACAATTCTTAGCAAACATTGTGCGTGTATTGATTATGGGCCTTGTACTTGCTATGGGTCTAAAAGCAATGGGTATTGCAGATTCAATCGTGAATCTAGCATTTGGTCTAACGCTAGGTGCCGTCGCCGTCGCCTTTGCCCTATCATTTGGTCTTGGTGGTCAAGAAGCAGCCGCACGTTTCCTACGTAAAATGCAAGATAAAATGGATCGTGAGCGCGACGAAGCAAAAGCGAAATCCACGCTGCAGCCAAGCTCATCAACGCAAGAAAAAGTTGCTGATTCAGTTCGTGACAACACACCTTCAGCTGCTAGCACGTCAACTACTGATTTGCGCACTGATGTGATTGACACTCCTCGCGTAGATACTGATACCAATGATATCTATAACAGTAATCAAATCCTTCCTGGTAATGATCTTAACGATGATATCAATAAATAAGTATCAGTAATTACCTACTCTTAGATAAGAAAAAGACAGCCTAGGCTGTCTTTTTTTGTGAGTGTCAGTATAAGTTAGACTTACAGCAGCTTCTAGCAGAATACTCAGCTCGATTTTCAAAATATGTTACGTGCTCATTATTTCTTTCGCGCTGGTATAGAAAGGCTTAGACGTACTTGAGGCAACTTGTCAGATTGAGGATGACTTTCAGAGTTTTGAGCAGCTTGCTTCTTTGCCTTTTGCGTATTTTGATGCGACTTTTTGCTTTTTAATTGTTGTATTTGCTTGGTTAGCTGTCGCTCTCTTTGCGTCATCGCGTCCACTGACTGAATCCACACATCAATATCGATGAACGTTTCATTTACCTCAGTAATAAAGTCGATACCGAGTACAACGATATGATGCAGCTCTGCTATTGGCAATCGAGTCGCAACATCCTGTGCAATTTTTGCTAGATTCGGTTGAATAACATTTTTGCTATTCTTTGCTTGAGCGTTTTGTCCATAGAATATCAGTACATAATGCCGCCCCAAGGTTTCGTAGGAATGCTGATGTACGATATATCCATCTTGTTGCAGCGTCTTACTTTGCTTAGGATGTCTATATAGCGTACGGATCAGCTCATGACGCGAAAATAAAGACTCATCTAATAGTTGCTGCTGCCAACGAAACCCCAACGGCTCAGTTGATGATTCTTGGTCATTACTAGATGTCTGCTTATCAGCATATGCTGCTATCATTTGTGTACTGAGCTGTGACCATAGCGTGGCTGCCTGCTGCATATGCTGTTGGTACATCTGCGCAGTCGTGCTCTGATTCTTATATGCAAGCGCCATGGCCACCAACGCTGGATTAGGTTTGTCCTGAATGTCGTACTTGATAAGTGCATTGTCTACTGTGATCGCAGGTGTGAATAAAGAGGCGCTTTGCAAAAATTCAGCGACTAGCACTTCTTCTGATACAAAACTTGGGACATGGCTGATAGCCGAATATTGTAGTTGCTCTAAGTGATAATTCAAAAACCGCCATAACTCACAGGGTGTCTGTACCGCAACCAGTATTGAGTGCCAGTCATGCCAGCTGAAGACTTGCAATTGCTGCCCGCCCTCACTCATGTCTACAACCAAGTCCTCCAAAAAATAACGAGCACCAAAAGCATGTTGCAAGTGATTTAATTGCTTGCTGTCCTGACTATCAGTATTTTTCTTATGACCATCTACTACATTATCAGTCAGCTGAATATCGAAAACCAAAATATCATGAGTCTCTGCAACATGTTCATTTTGAGACAATGAAGATTTATGCCATGCCAGCGCAGCTTTTATAGCAGTCATACGTGCTCGCTCAATATCAGCTGAGCTTGTACTCATTGGCAAGTATAATGTCAGTGCCAGCAGTTGCAGCTTGCCCGACGAGAGCTGGTAATGATACGAGCGTGCGCTATAGCGAGCATCATATTGCTGTTCAGTAGTCTGCATACCAGCCAGAGCGATGTCTACCGCTGCTGTCTGTAAGTAACAGGCCAGCTCACTAGCAAGGTAGCCCCCATCGGATATTATAGTAGACGAATGAGACACAGATTCTAGCCCTTTATAATCTTATGATATGTGATGAATGACATTTTGGCTGATTAAAATGGTGGCATATTTATAAACATAATCATCAGCATTTCAACATTTTTACGAATGTAAAATTACGCTACATAAGCACTATCAGACGCAGTCGCTTTCAACGTAATGACTTGTTATGATGATATCAAAGCAGCAATGCTTGTGCGTGGATCTTATAGTTATAAGCTGCGCTCACGTATCAATGTCAGGTACGTTTATCGAATTTTAATAAGCACTATATAATAACAAGGATTGAGCATTATGAAGCGTTTCAAAGAAAAAACCGTCATTGTCACTGGAGCCGGCTCAGGTATGGGACGCGCCACTGCTCTGCGTTTCGCTAATGAAGGCGCGACTGTGGTACTAGTGGGACGAACCTCTGAAACTTTAGAGGAGACCGCAAAACAGTTTCCAGAAGATCATACATGGATTCATACCGACAACTACATGACCATCACCTGTGATATTAGTGTACAAAGCCAAGTACAAGAAATGGTAAAACGAGTGATTGAGAGATTTGAAAAGCTCGATATCGTCGTCAATAATGCGGGCAAAGGTATGGAAGGCAAAATAACGGACTTATCTAGTGAGGATTGGCACGCAGCTATTGATGTCAATTTAAATGGTACTTTTTATGTCTGTCAGGCTGCAATGCCGCATCTCATCAAGACACAAGGCAATATCGTCAATGTCTCATCGCTCTCAGGTATCGGCGGTGATTGGAACATGGCCGCTTACAACGCTGCCAAAGCAGGCGTCACCAACTTGACACGTACGTTAGCGATGGATCATGGCCCTGATGGTGTGCGCGTCAATGCGGTCAACCCTACCGCGACTAAGACCAACATGACCAAAGACATGCGAGAAGATCAAGAAAAGGTCGATAAATTTTTAGCACGCTGCCCTCTAGGACGCTTTGTGACTCCTGAAGATATCGCCGCCGCGATTACCTTTTTAGCCAGCGAAGATGCGGCGATGATTACGGGCGTTAATTTGCCTGTCGATGGCGGCGTGAGCGCCTCGAACGGACAGCCTAATTTCTAAACCTGCTATACTCTACGATTATCCTTTTACTCTACGATTATCCTTTAAAGAAGGCTTGATTAACATCTTGTAGCGGCTGTGAGAGCCGCTCAGGATGATAAGGCATTACCCCGCCGTACTGGGCATAAATCTTTGGCAAATCCTCTTCGATATTACCCGTCGGGTAAACCATCTCCAAAAATCGCACTTCTTTAGTATTATAATCTAACGCTACTGGTAAGATAGGTACATTGGCTCCTACTGCCAAGTAATAAAACCCAGTTTTCCAGCTGTCAGTATATTTGCGCGTGCCTTCAGGCGCTAAACCCAAAAACAAAGTCTTATTATTTTTAAACTTATCGATACTCGCTTGTAGCACTGAGCCTTTGGCTTCGCGATTAATAGGTATGATACCAAGCCAGCGCATGAGCTGCGCCAGCACTGGTATTTTGAACAGCGTATGCTTGCCCATAATACTGATTTTGAGATCCAGTGCAAACAAGCAAGGTAGCGCATATATCCCGTCGATGTTGGAGGTATGAGGGACAGCCAAGACCACCGCTTGTGAGATATTAGGGATAGAGCCTACGGTCTTCCAGCCCGCCGACTTCATCAGCATACGACCTATTTTAGGAGTCAGTTTACCGCCGCGCCTAGGGATTAAGTTGCCCAGATCTTTTTTATTAAGCTCAGGCAATACTTTAGAGCGTCTGTTCGCAGTAGGTTTAGCAGTGGGACTGGTTTTTGGGTTTGAGGACATAATAGCACTACACAATGAGAATACCCCATCATAGCATTAACCTGAGCGGACTAACTTATTATTTATATTTTGCTTTATTTGTATAGCTTGACTAGATTTTAGTCATAAAAAAGGGATAACGCTTAACGCTTATCCCTGTGTGAAAATCGTTTAAAAACTTTGTAACTCTATAACGCAATATCGGCTAAGTTACCTTTACTCTCAAGCCATGACTTGCGATCAGCGGCACGTTTTTTCGCCAGTAGCATATCCATGATGCCATTGGTCAGTACCATATCGTCCATATCAAGCTGCACCAAGCGGCGCGTATCGCGGCTCATCGTCGTCTCACGTAGCTGCTCAGCACTCATCTCACCCAGTCCTTTAAAGCGCGTGATTTGCGCTTTTTTATTGCCCGGTACCTTGGCTAATATATGCGCAAGCTCTGGCTCATCTAGCGCGTAATGCACATCTTTACCCACGTCGACACGGTATAACGGCGGCATGGCAACGAATAAATGACCGGCATCCACTAGCGCAGGGAAATGCTTCACAAATAACGCGCAGATCAGCGTCGCAATGTGCAGGCCATCAGAATCAGCATCTGCTAAGATACATATCTTGTCATAGCGCAGCTCGGACAGATCATCAGAGGCAGGATCCACACCGATCGCAATAGCAATATCATGAATCTCTTGGCTTGATAGTACCGTATCTGACGACACTTCCCATGTATTCAAAATCTTACCCCGCAGTGGCAATATCGCTTGATAGTGACGATCACGTGCTTGCTTAGCACTACCGCCTGCCGAGTCACCCTCTACTAGGAACAGCTCTGCGCCATCGCGCAAATCACCGCGACAATCCGCCAATTTTCCCGGCAGTGCGGGTCCCTGTGTGATTTTCTTACGAGCGACTTTTTTAGCTGACTTTAGGCGACGTCCTGCTTTATTAATCGCCAATTCAGCAATCTGCGTGCCCATATCCGCATGTTGATTTAGCCACAAGCTAAAGGCATCTTTTGCCAAGGTCTGTACAGCGGCTGCAGCTTCGCGGCTAGAGAGACGTTCTTTGGTTTGACCAGAAAACTGCGGCTCAGAAAACTTCAGGGATAAGATATAGTTCACCCCATCCCACACATCTTCTGCGGTTAGCTTCACACTTCGCGGTAGCAAGTTATGAATATCACAAAACTCACGTAACGCTTCTAGGATACCTGTACGCAGACCATTGACGTGGGTACCGCCCTGCGCTGTCGGAATCAGGTTCACATAGCTTTCTTGAATCGGTGTACCACCCTCAGGCAGCCAAGACAAGGCAAAGGTCACACCCGCACGTTCGCCCGCTTTTGCATCATAATTATAATAAAACGGTGCTTCAGGTAGTGTCTCAAGACCATCTAATTGCTCGCTTAGATACTCGACAACCCCATCGGTAAATTGCCAAACGACCTTTTCATCATTGATATCATCGGTGAACTCAATCGTTAGTCCCGCGGCCAAAACCGCTTTGGCTTTCAAGTTGTGCTTGAGCTGCTTAACGTTAAATTTGGGCATATCAAAGAAACTACCATCGGCCCAGAAGTGCACTCTGGTGCCACGTTTGCGTTTGTTTGAGCTGACTGATTCCGTCAACGGCGTCACGGCTGCGCCATTTTCAAACGCCATATCAAACTGGGTGCTATCACGCCATACCGTCACTTCAACGCGCGTAGATAGCGCATTGACGACGGAGATACCTACACCATGCAGACCGCCCGATACTTCATAATTAGAAGTCGAGAACTTACCACCCGCATGCAAACGGGTCAAAATCAGCTCAATACCGGATTGACCAAACTCAGGGTGAATATCGGTTGGCATACCACGCCCATCATCTTCGACAGACAGCGATCCATCACTATGCAGCTGCACTTTGATGGTTTTGGCATAACCCGCCAACGCTTCATCCACCGAGTTATCAATGACCTCTTGCGCCAAATGGTTTGGTCGCGTAGTATCGGTATACATACCTGGGCGACGACGTACGGGTTCCAGCCCTTCTAAAACTTCTAACGATTGCGCATTATATTGACTCACAAATGCATCCTTAACTATTCATGTGCGTTTAACTCTATAAAACCATTATAACCAAAAACAGCGACGTTAAGGTCAATAGTCCATCGTTCACGTCATATAATGTCGTCTATCTAAGACCTTACTAACTCTCGTAGTATCTCTATCACCATCGGTAGCTGCTCACCAAAGTCACTAAAGCGATGGTCTCCTCCTGCTTGTACGGTTACTGATGCGCCCTGGCTTTGATAAAAGGCCTGGGACAACTCAGCGTTTAATAGCTCATCACCTTGTTTCAGCAGTACAGCAACTTTATTGGGATAAATAACTTGAGAAATTTGATGATCTGCAAACCATTGCAAATCTGACGGTGTAATACGCCAACCGCCCGCCGTCGTATGCAGGACTTTATTATCCGATGACTCATCACTACTATCTTGATTTGATGCTGAGTTATCAGAAAAGCGCTGTAGCGTGATATGAGGCTGTGTGCTAGGATTTAGCAGCAATGCAGGACAATCTATTTGATTACTGATTAAGGTAGAAAAATACCCACCCAATGAGCTACCGACCAATACCGTGTTGGACGATCCCGTCTGTTGGTCTTTGCTACTGCTTAGTTCTTCTACCAATGACAATAACTGCTCACGCACTTGCGCAGGTGATTTATTCAAATCAGGACGCAGTACATTGATATCAGGATGATACTGCTGGCAATATTTTTCTAACAGCAGCCCTTTAGTCGAGTTTGCATCGCTGTCCAGTCCATGGATATAAATCAGGTTCACGTATCATCTCACTTATTAATTTTGTTATGATTGTCTCATATAGACCAGTGACGCTAAGCATAGCACCCGATGCACAAAAATAATAACAATAAAACGGCACACTATTAGTCAATATTTGCGACATAATAATATGGTCATAATCGTCTGGTACCAGTCAAAGGAATGACGGTCATAGCAATGGAGTCGCCATGAATCAACAGTTTGAGCTGTTCGACATTGACAACCCTTGTATCGGTGTCTGTCAAAGCAACAAAAAAGGCTATTGCTTTGGATGCCTGCGCAGTCGAGCCGAGCGCCAACGATGGCATGATATGACGACAGAGCAGCAACGCGAGGTACTAAGGCTTATCGTAGGACGTAAGTTACGTCTAGAGCTCATGCGACTGCGTAAGAATGAGCAGTTAGGATTTGATTTTGAAGAAAAGTTTGAGATGGGTGAGTTGTTTTAAGGAAATTTTGCAGCTATTCGAATTTATTCTAAACTGTTTGAAACTCTATAATGTAATAGGACTAAACTCTTTATTAACTGCTTCTTCTAACTTTTTGAGTTCTTTAATACTATAAGTTTCATTTGAATGGAATGAGTATAAAACTTCATTAACTTTTTCTTTAAAATTAGGATTAATCATAATTTCATTAAATTCGTCTAT